>OGOJ01002799.1_pt1 | contig 10536 bp, 10 predicted proteins | sample 1552601 | NCBI WGS metagenome assembly OGOJ01 (sample SAMEA2580184, study PRJEB22360) | human gut metagenome | biome: human gut; feature: human-associated habitat; material: faeces | place: Denmark | collected 2008/2010
TCAGGCGATGCCTTCCTGATTGAAATCAAAGATTTTAATCAGGAAATAGTATCAGATCAATACTTTCCGCTTTCTGATCCGCAAAAGCTCCCATAGGCCAATGGCCGCGCCCAGTCCCCAGCGCGCCAGCCACAGTCCATCCGCCGCCACGGACGCCACGGCCACAGCGGCGAACACCGCCGCGTACCCGACCCACATTTTCAGCGGGAAGGGGTATTCTTTCCCGCCCAGAGCGAAACGGACATACAGATAGTGCAGCGTCAGCTGCAGGCTGTGGGAAATCAGCGTCGCCACCGCCGCGCCGGCCATGCCGATGCGCAGGATCAGCAGGTAATTCAGCCCCACATTTATCAGCGACGACACAATAGTGATGATCGAGACGACCTTGGTCTTTTTGTGGTAATACTCGAAATTCACCGGGAAGGTACACAGGAAATTGGTGTAGTAGCTGGACACAAAAATGGGAATGAGCATGGTGCTTCCCCAGAAATCCCGGGAAACATAGACATAGCGGTACACTTCGCTGGCCAGCAGCACGAAGCCCACGGAAAGCACCGTGAAAAGCTCCAGAAAATTCCCCGCCTTTTCCCGCAGATTCTCCCGGTTGCCCTGCTTCATGTCCTCGAAGAAAAAGGGGCACCATGAATTGTTCAGGGCGGTGAACAGAGTGAACATGATGCCGCCGAAATTCAGCGCCGCGCCGTAGCAGCCCACCGTGGCCTCGTCCATCATCTGCTGGAGCATCACCTTGTCGCTCTGCCCCAGAATCAGGTCGGAAAGATTATAAAATACCGCTGGAATGGCAAGAACGACGCAGAATTTCCAATATTCCTTGTTGTAAAAGGTCTTCCCCTTCGCCAGGATCCAGATGCAAACCGGAATGCCCAGCACGCCGTAGGTCACGGCGATAGCGGAAATGCGGCCTAAGTAGTTGATCCCCTTGGGCAGCAGCAGAATCAGCACAATGGAGAGGATCAGGGTGGTCAGCGTCACCACAAGGGACATGACCATGTTCCGCCCTGCCTTGAATTCGTAGACGAATTTGGTGTTCAGGAAGTTGACGCAGAAGGTGCCGAAGCCCTGAATGAGCATCAGCACGATCAAAAACCAGCTCAGCTTCAGCGCCCCGGAAATGGGGCCGATAAAGCACAGCACCAGTGCGCTGAAAATCAGATACACCAGCGTGGACAGGCTCATGGCCGAGGACTGGTAGCGCAGCTGGTCTCCCTCCGGGTACTCCACCCGGGCGTTGACCAGCGTCCCCTGGGTTTGCAGCGTGAACACAATGGCGATCACAGCCACCCATGTGTTGTAAATTTGGGTAACGCCGTAACCGCTGGTTCCCAGCAGACGGGTAAACAGGGGCGCTGTGAATATGGAAATGCCTCTGAGCAAAACGGTGCTCAGAATGTTAAAAAAAGCAACCCGGTTTCGTCGATTCATAGTTCACTCCGCGCTTTTTGCATCCGTTTTCCCGGGACGCACCCCGTGGTAAAGCCCCCGCATGGGGCGGTACAGCCCGGCGGCCAGCAGCAGATCCGTCACCTGCTCCTGCCTGCCAAACAGCGGGCTGGTCAGCAAAAAGAAAATATGCCTGCAAAGCGCCTTCCGGGACAGGCGGTATTCCTCTGCGAATTTCTGCCGGGTATCCTTGTCCGCCAAATCCAGCGTCAGCAGATTGTAGGCGAGGGAACGCCCCCGCAGATACCGCGCCGCATCCACAATTTCCGGATAATTGTCCCGGACAAACGGGTAGACTTCTGCCGTATGTCTGGAAAAGTGGAAGGTTTTCTCCGAAACCGAGGACGAGGTGATGCTCCCCGGCCGGTGGTAATAATTGTAAACGGGGCAGGGCAGCATGGCCGCCTGTCCGGCATCCAGCGCAATGCGGTAGGTGGTAGGAACGTCCTCGCAGATCACCCCAAGGGGATAGCGGGCAGACGCAAAAAGGCTTCTATGGTACAGCTTGTCCCATGCGGCGGAGTCGATGTTCTCCCAATGGAAAATCCGGCGCACCAGTTCTTCCCCGGAAATGGCCTCCTCTTTGGGCGGACACAGCCCCAGCGTCTTCTCCCCGGTCTCGCTGCTGACGTCCCAGCGCCCCGCGCAGACCAGACGGACGCCGTATTTTTCCATCAGCGCCATCATTTCCTCGTACATATCCGGCTCGATCCAGTCATCGCTGTCCACGAAGGAAAGGTACTCCCCTGTCGCCGCGTCTATCCCGGCGTTCCGGGCGCTGCTCAGACCGCCGTTTTTCTTGTGAATTGCTTTGACTCTGGCGTCCTGCCGGGCGTAGGCGTCGCAGATGGCGCCACTGTTGTCCTTCGTGCCGTCGTCCACCAGAAGGATCTCCAGATTCTCATAGGTCTGCGCCAGAATGGATTCCACGCACCGTGGAAGGTACTGCTCCACATTGTACACCGGAACAATGACGCTGATCCGCGGGTTCTGATTCATGCCGCACTCCTTCCTTTCTCACCCTTCGGCGCTGTTTTTGGCAAGTCTTTCGTAAATTTCCAGCAAATCCGCCAGATTCTTTTCCGGGTCGTGGGTCACACCGGCGTGGGCGCGCGCCGCCGCGCCCATGGCTTCGGCCGCCTCGCCCTGTGCAAAAATGTTCTCCACATAAAACGCCAGCATATAGGGCGCGGTGGAGGGGTAGACCTCTCCTTCCAACCTGTGGCGCAGCATGGTCGTGACGCCGCCCACGTCCGCCGCCACACAGGGCACGCCCAGCAGCATGGCCTCCCCCAGAGAATTGGGGGAATTCTCAATGGTGGATGGCAGCACGAACACGTTCGCGTCAAGGAACGCCTGCTTCATTTCCTCGGCGCTGAGACTGCCCAGAAATTCGATCTTATCCTCCACGCCGTACTGCTCCGCCAGATCTGCCAGATATTTCTGGTAATTGGTTCTGCGCAGCCTGCTCGCCGTCAGGAAGCTCTTTCCCGGCACCGCCAGCGTGGCATCCGGGTAGGTTTTGACGATCTGGCCAAAGGCTTCCAGCAGATAGTGAAAGCCCTTCACTGGATAGGCGCAGCTGGAAGCGAAAATCCGGTGTTTCCGGCAGCTGTCATAGCGCCAAGTCCCCTGATAAAAGGGCTGGCGCAATGTCTCATTGCAGAAATGGTACTTTGCTTCCGGATTGATCCGTCGGACGCAGGCCAAGTCCCAGTCCGTTCTGCCGATAATATGGCGCGCCTTTTGCAGGGCTTTTTCTTCCAGAAGCCCCCGAAGCACGAACTTTTCCCGCTGTTTCACGATATTGTCCCGCCGGACAACATCACGGAAGGTGCTGCCCCGCTGAACCGACTCCGGAACGCCCTCGGCATAATGCCCGGCATAAACCGAGCAAAGTCCCTGAATGCTGACCACCAGGCTGTCCAGCCGCCCCGCCTTTTCCGCAGCGTTAACCATGGCAAGGGTGTGGCCGTACTCCGTCCCCCAGACGTGGATCACGTCCGGCTGGAAGGTATCCAGCTCCCCCCGGAACTGCGTTTCCAGCTCCGTCAGGTACACATAGGGCAGCCCCTCGGAAAAGAAAGCGTAGGAGCAGCGCGCATTCACCTTCCCCTCGCCGCCGTCGCCGGGGCAGAGAATGCGGATATTCAGGTCTTCCCGTCCCAGCAGCCCTTCCAGCACGCTGTCGACCCACAGTCCGCCGCCGGTGGAGCCGCCGCTGACGGCTTCTTTCACCTTTCCGGGCACCATATTGCACAGCCACAGCAGCTTCATTGCACCCCGTCCCTTTCAAGCATGGCCAGAATTTTCCCGGCCTGCGTCACGTTGTTTTTTTCTTTTAAGATAAATTCACGGGCTTTCATGCCCTTCTCAAACAGGGCATCAGCGGGCTGGGCAAAAATCTGCCCCAGCTTCTCCGCAATGGCGTCAGCGGTTTCCTCCTCCAACAGGTACACGTAGGGGTGATATTCCTTGGGCATTCCCGGCAGAACCGTGGTCAGCACCGGGGTTCCCGTGGACATATACTCCATGGTCTTGGAGGGGAAGGAATATTTCACATATTCCTCGCCCGTTGGCCGGGGGTTGACCAGCAGCGTCGCCGCCATCTCCCGCTCCACGATTTCCGCGTTCAGCAGCATTCCGCCGTAGAAAATCCGGGAATCCTCCGCGGCGATCTGGGAAAGCTCCTGCACATAATCCCCGGGGCCATAAATTTCCAGCCGGGCGTCCTGCAAATCTGCCTTCTGAAAGCCCTTCACCAGATTTTCCAGGCCATACTGCTTGCTGACGCCCCCGGCGTACATGCACACCCTAGGACTGGCCTTTCTCGCCAGGGAGGGCTTTTGCCGCGCCATGGCGATGTCGCTGTGCCCCTCCAGAATCACATGGGGCTTGCCCCTCGGGTTTAGAGCACATAATCTTGCCCTTCGGGTTCAGATAGTCGTTCATGGCCTGGGTCAGCAGCACATAATCCGTGCAGTGACGGATGACGAAATTGGAAAGCTTCTTGGAAAAGGCGCTGCCCCCCAGCATATCCGGCAAGTCCGTCACAATGCCCACGCACCGTCTTCCCCGCAGCTTCGCCGCCAGCAGACCGGCCAGCGCCGTCGTCCTGTTCAGGCAGTCCACCACCACCGCCGAATTCTTCCCCGCAAGGCGCGCAGTGCGGAAAAAGGTTCCCACGCCCACAAATACAGCCTTGACAATGGAATTCCGGACGGCGGGAATATAGCGGTAGCACGCGCCGCCCTCGGTCTCCCGGGGCAGACGGACAAAGGACTTTTTCAGAACCTCCCGGTTCACCGGCGGGTTCGCCACCACGTCCACCTTTGCCCCGGCGGCAAGCCCTTCAATGAGCAGGCGGTGATATTTCTGGGACTGAAAGGCGGGCTTCCGAGGGGCGTCCTCGAACAGCTGACGGTACACCCGGTCGGAGCAGGTCGTCACAGCGTAAATGATGTGCATGGGTTATCTCCCATCTTTTTCAAAAATTGCAACGTGGGCTTTCGCCATGTTTTCAATGGTATAGGCGCGGATTTTTTCCAGAGAAGCCGTCCCCATTTTCTCCAAGTCCGAGGACAGGATCTCCTTCATCTTCCCGGCAAGGGCAGCATCGTCCTCCACAGGCACGATACTCCCGTTGACGCCCTCCTCCACCAGCTCCAGACCGGCAACGCACCGGTCGGTGGTGATGACGGGCAGGCCGTAGGCCATGGCCTCGTTGATGACCAGTCCCCAGATGTCCTCCCGGGTGGGCAGGACAAACAAGTCCGCAGCTCTGTAATACCGGCTGAGGGCTTCTTTCTTCTGAAAGCCCACAAAATGGACATTATCCAGCCCCAGAGACGCGCGCATCTGCAAATAGTCCTCCGTCGGCTCGCCGCCGACAATGTAAATCCCCACGTCCTTGTCAAGCGAACAGGCGGCGTGCATCAGGATGTCGAAGCCCTTTCTGTGGATAAACTGGCCGATGGCCAGTACCATCCGCTTTTCCGGGACGCCCAGTTCCTCTTTCAGCGCCTGCTTTTCATCGGCGGAGGGAACGGCAGGGAGGATATCCTTCTCAAACACGGAGGAGAAGGGATAAAAATGAATGCGGCTTTCCTCCGCCCCGTAGTGGACAAGAAATTCCGTGGTGTACCGTCCCGAACTGAGCCACTGATTCGCCTTGCGCACCAGCGACTTTTTGAACAGATACTTTACCTTCCGCTCCTGGCGGATCAGTCCGCCGTCCACTTCCATGTAGAAGGGAATTTTCCTTCTGCGCAGCCACCGCATCGCAAGAATCGCCGTGGGCGAGGAATAGCCGCATATCACGATGGCGTCGTAGGGCTTTTTCAGCCATTCGGTCACGTCCAGACACAGATTTTCGTCCAGAAAATGGGCAACGCACCGCTTCAGCTGCACCGGGCGGTAAGCGCCGCCCCCGGGAACGAACCAGTCGGCACTGCGGTTTTTCTGGTCTTCCACCCGGTCGGTGAACAGCACCGTCACGTCCATGCTTTTTGCCAGCTCATCGTAAAAATGGACCCGGTAGGGGGAAGCGTAGTTCGTCAGGAACAGCACTCGTTTCATATTGCTATAACCTCTCCAGAATGTCACGCGCCAAAATCGATCTGCACAATCTGATGGCGGTTTTCCCGCTCATTTTCCGGCGGGAGCTGCATATAGTCGCCGTACAGCGTGGTCAGGAATTTGTCGTATTCCGCCGGGGCTTTGAAGGTTTCCCCTTCAAAAACGACATCCGTCAATGCCTGACACCACGCTTTCTCGTAGGCGTCCGGCTTCGTCATGGCGCTCTGCTCGCAGACATAGCCGTTTTCCGGCAGCGCCGTCGCAAGCGCGTCATACGCCTTTGCAAGGCTTTCCTGATCGGCAAACAGCGCCAGCGCCTGATAGTATAGGTACCCGATCCGCTTTTTCCAGAGGATTTTCTCATTCTCCCGCCAGGGCTGATAGTGGGATTTCATCAGCTTCGTCCGGTAGATTTTCAGCAGACGCCCCGCCGTTTCCTGTCGCTGTTCGGCATCCGGGGACACGACGTCGTAGGGGAAAATGTCCACATAGAAGCCGTTTTCTTCTAATCTGTGGGACTTGGCCTCCAAGTACAGCGTGCCGCGCTTGCGCACCTTGCCGAAGGGCAGGGCGTAGTTGGGGTCTGTGTACCAGCTCTGCCAGCAGTATTCCGGTTTCAGTTTCTCCGGGGCGATGCGGCAGAATTTCTCATAATTCTCCCGCAGCATTCCCACGTCCATATCGTCGTCCCAGGGAATGAACCCCTGATGGCGCACCGCGCCCAGAAGGGTGCCGCAGGTGAGAAAATAGGGAATGTCGTTTTCCTCACACACCCGGCGGATCTCCTTCGCAATTTCCAGCTGGGTCAGCTGTACCTTTCTCAGCAGTTCCCGTTCCATATGGTTACCCCCTTTTCATAAGCCGTTCCACCAGCGCCATGACCGGGAACAGCCAGAGAAACACGTCCGCAATCAGATTCTGTGTGTTAAAGGACATGAACAGAATGACCACCAGCGCCAGATTCACCCATATCTTCCGCTCCTTCCGCCACACCAGCGCGACCCAGCAGGCAATGTGGAGCAGCGCCGCCGGAATGCCGAAGGCGGAGAAAAGAATGAGGGTGGAAGTGGTATTGTTGGCGGTGGCATACAGCACCTCCGCTATCTTCGCACCGAAGATGGGATGGTGCAGGAAAATGGAAATGTCCGTCACAACAGCGTCCATCCGCTCCACCGAGGAATCCTGCCCGTTGACAAATTTGCCGATGGCCATGTCGTAAACTTCCCAGTAGAGGACGTTTTTCCGGGCAATGGAAACGCCCGCTATCACGGCGACGCACAAAATCAGCCCGACCGCCACGGCGCATATCCGCTTGTCCCGATACCATTTCTTGTCAAAAAACAGCACGATCGCCAGCAGTCCCATTTCCGCGACGCCGCCGGTGGCAAACGTGGACACCATCGTCGCGGCCAGAATGCCGTTGACCAGCCACAGCTGCCACGGCCTTTTCCACTCGACTTCGTAATTGTTCAGATACAGCGCCGTGATCAGGAAAAATTGATAAACGCCCGGCTCCCGGAAAATGCCGAAATTCCGATTTTTGACATACGTATCCGGGACAATGGACAAAAAGAAATTGTGAAATTCAAAGCCCATGGAATTCTGAAACACCGGCACCGCGTAAGCACCCCTATCCACGCCGATGCGCAGGATGTACGCCGCCAGCACGGAATACGCCCCCAGCACGGACAGAATCACCACATAATACCTGGCCGCATCCCGCAACGTAAGGAAATAAGACAAAAGCACCGCCGTCAGCAGACACAGCAGAACGCTGAAATACATCAGCTGCCAGTCCCGCTTTACCAGCATGGGCAGCAGACACACTGCCGCCGAAACCACGACGACAATCATACGCCGGTCTTTCAGAATTTGGGTCAAATACCGCCGGTTGACAATCATAAACGCGACACCCAGCAGGCAGATCACGCCCAGCATGAGAAACTGCGCCTTCTCAAAACCGATTACCGCCGTGGTGAACATACTGTCCCGCGCCAGAAAAAGCATGGCCGTGAAAAACGCGGCAAAGGCAATTTTTGTCCCACGGCTGTCCGGGAAGGGATAATGGGTCATTTGCGATTCTCCTTTGTGATCTGTTCCACGGCTTCCAGCAGATGCGCCGCGCCCCTTGGTACGGCGACGCCCCCGAACTGGCTGACGACCTCCTCGCAGGCAGTCCCCTGATAAACCACGGCCTCCGTGCCGCAGCACCGGGCTTCCAGCACGGTCATGCCGAAGGTCTCCTCCGTGCTGGGGTTCAGAAATACGTCGGCGGCTGTATAGGCTTCCGCCAGCTCCTGAACGCTGTTGGTACGGGGCAGCCCCAGGATTCCCGCCGGGAGGGATTGAATCTGCTTTGCGCTCAGACCGATCAGCACGATGGCATATTCTTCGTCCAACAGGTCATGAAGCGCCAGAAAGTCCCGCAGTCCCTTGCGCTCGTCCCATACGCTGGCAACGCCCAGCAGGATGATTTTATTTTCCAGACCGTACTTTTCCCGAAAATTGCCGGGGGTGGGCTTGAAGATTTCCCGGTTCACCGTGTTGTATACCACCTTCACCGGGTAGTCCCTCAGAAAGCTCTCCTTTACCCGGCTTTCCAGCCAGTGGGAGGGGACGATGAGGGTCACATCGGGAATGCCCGTAAACAGTTCCCGCTTTTTTTCGTAATTTTTCCGGCTGTTGTCCAAAAGAATGCTTGCAGGATAAGCGCGTTTCTGTGGGCAGTCGTGGCAGCCGGTTTTCCAGCGGTCGCAGCCCACATAGTCAAAATAGGCACAGTGACCCGTGAAGCTCCAGCAGTCGTGAAGCGTCCAGAAAATGGTCTTCCCGCAGCCGCGCAGGTAAGGAAACAGCTCTCCCAAGTGAATGTAATAGCCGTGAACATTGTGCAGCCAGATCACGTCCGGGTCGTATTCCCTGACCCAATCCAGAAACCGCCGGGTCGCCCGCCGGGAGCCGAAGCCGGAATCGTCCAGCAGACGGCTTTCTGCCCCGTGGAGCCTATAGTCCATGGGCGTACCGATGCGCACCGTGGGAATATCGCTGCAATTTGCCTCTTCACGGCCAAAGGCGAGCACGCACTCATGCCCCTGCGCCATCAGCCCACGGCACTGCTCCGCCGCGATGCGCCCCGTGCTGCCAAAGCCGGCAACGGAGTTGATGAACAGGTATTTCATGCGTCTCGCCTCCCGATGTTGTGAAATTTTCCGGCTGTTTCATCATATCCAGAAAAAACAGCGCAATTTGTCGGCGTCTGGCTTCTTACGACTTTCTCCAGACCATTTTGTCCACCACGCCGGTGTAGGACTGGATGATCTTGACCACCTTGGTGGATACGTTTTCCTCCACATAGTCCGGCACGGGGATCCCCAGATCGCCGTCCCGGTTCATCTGAACGGCGGTGTCCACCGCTTGCAGAAGATTCTTTTCGTCAATGCCCGCCAGAATGAAGCAGCCCTTGTCCAGCGCTTCCGGGCGCTCCGTGGACGTGCGGATGCACACCGCCGGGAACGGATGTCCCACGGAGGTGAAGAAGCTGGATTCCTCCGGCAGGGTGCCGGAATCGCTGACCACGGCAAACGCGTTCATCTGCAGATGGTTGTAATCATGGAAGCCCAGGGGCTCATGCAGCTTTACGCGCTCGTCCAGCTGGAAGCCCATGGCGTCCAGCCGCTTTTTGCTGCGCGGATGGCAGGAATACAGAATGGGCATATCATAGGTCTGGGCCAGGTGATTGATGGAGGTGAACAGGTCGATAAAATTCTTTTCGGTATCAATGTTCTCCTCGCGGTGGGCGGAAAGCAGCATGTATTTGTGCGGCTCCAGCCCCAGGCGCTCCAGCACATCGCTGGCTTCGATCTTGGCCAGGTTGGCGTGCAGCACTTCCGCCATGGGGGAACCGGTCACAAAGGTGCGCTCCTTGGCGGTGCCTTCGGCATTCAGGTAACGGCGGGCATGCTCGGAATAGCACATGTTCACATCGGAAATGTGGTCCACAATGCGGCGGTTGGTTTCCTCAGGCAGGCACTCGTCAAAGCAGCGGTTGCCGGCTTCCATGTGGAAGATGGGAATGTGCAGCCGCTTGGCCGCAATGGCGGAAAGGCAGCTGTTGGTATCGCCCAGAATCAGCAGGGCATCGGGCTTCTGTTCCACCATCAGGGAGTAGGACTTGGCAATAATGTTGCCGATGGTTTCACCCAGGTCCTTGCCGACGGCATCCAGATAGAAATCCGGCGCACGCAGGCCCAGGTCCTCAAAGAACACCTGATTCAGGTTATAATCATAGTTCTGGCCGGTGTGGACTAGAATCTGGTCAAAATACACATCACACTTTTTAATCACAGCCGACAGCCGAATGATCTCCGGCCGCGTGCCGATAATGGTCATAAGTTTGAGCTTGTTCATTGTAAAACACCCTATACAGTTAGGAGGTAGGAGTGAGGGCAACACCGCACAATTCCCGCCTAGCGGCTTAAGCACCGCTTCGGCGGCTGC
>OGOJ01002800.1_pt1 | contig 10534 bp, 6 predicted proteins | sample 1552601 | NCBI WGS metagenome assembly OGOJ01 (sample SAMEA2580184, study PRJEB22360) | human gut metagenome | biome: human gut; feature: human-associated habitat; material: faeces | place: Denmark | collected 2008/2010
CGATCTCATAGTTGGTTCGATGGGGCGTTCTTGAATGCGCACCCCGCCGTAGAGGAGACGGAATATCTTCGTCATGTACATTTTGATGCTCCGATTACGATTAAGATGGATGGGAAGAAAAGTCTTGGCGTGGTATTGAAACCATAAAAAGATAGCGTTTCAAGAGAAGATAGTTGTTTGTGGATTTGCGAGACGAGCCGGTAAGACGGGTCTCGCGAATCCATTTTTTATTTCAAGTGGAAAGTGGCAAGAACCGCTTTGTGGTCGGTAGGCCAGATTCCAAGGGGAGTCATGATCGGGTCGGAGGTCTCTTCCGTCTCTCTTTGCCCACGGAGGATGTCACCTTTCGGACCGATGATACATACATCTGTAAGCGTTAATCCCTCGAATGGAGCGTAATGGATGAAATCGATGCGATCTCTATCGTCCGCTTTCGGCGACCAAACCAATTTCTCTAAAGCGATATCCTTACAGTCCGCCGGGCAGGTAAGTCCCGGATGAGTTACAGGGTTCGGGAAGATCTCACGGTACGTATCTTTGAAGCCGTCTTTCTCCAGCATGACGGATACGTGCCAAGGAACAACCAATCCTTGGTGGTCTCTCATATCTTTGGTCGCCTCGGTCCAGTCCAGATGGGAAGGCTCGTTAAAGTCCCCTCCGAGGATAACGATCCGTCCGGCTTCCCGATCCTTTTTCGCCTCTTTTAGGAAGCAAGCGATAGCGTCGTCACGGACAGATTGCTCGTTCAACCATAGGAGTGTGTCCAGATTGGTGACAGGAGGTTCCTCGTCCCATGTATTTCCGTCGTATCCACGGGCATCGTAATAAGCGCAATTACGATAATCCAGATGGGCGGTGTAAAGAGCTACCTCGGCATCGCCGATGTGGGTAATGGCCTTGTACATACTACCCCTGTCATCGTTCAAGGGATAGACGGTCGTGCTATCCGTGATCGGGTAGCGGCTTAACAGACCGGAATCCTCGGTGTAGAAAGAATAGTACGTTTGTCCTCTTTGCTGCAACGCTTCCACGATCTGGTCGCAAAAACGGGTCTGATGATAATTACGTACCTCGCTTAACGTAACGAAATCGGCGTTACTTCTTACGATCTCGTCAGCGATAGCGTCAAAGCCTCCTTTTACGACAGCGCCTTCCTGCCAGATGTTGAATTGAAGAACCCTGAAAGTCTTCTCTTGCTGGCAAGAGCTGAGGCCCAGCGCGATCAACAAGAGTAAGTAGATAAAACTAGTTTTTTTCATGTGTGAAATATTTTGTTAGATGTTTTGTCGTAGCCATTCCTCGGCGGCGGCCAAGGTTTCCGGCTTGCCGATATCCAATAGTTTTAGGTTATCCGCCATATAAGCCCTGATATCGGTTTTGGCGCAAATAGCCAGATAGAAGTTAATGATAGAGAACTTTCCGGTCCATTCTTCCATCAGCTCCAATATCTTGGGCGAGAGTACGTGGATTCCGCTAAAGGCGTACTCGTTGTGTTGATCCGGGTCAAAATAGGGATAGTAAGATTTTACCTCGCCGGTCTCATGATTACGCCAACCACACAGTCTATTCTCCTTATTAAATAATAGATAACGTGAGGTATTGCGCTGGCTGACGAGTAAGGTAGCCAACGGGTTCGTTTGTACATGGGTATCGTATAGTTTCTTGAGATCCACGTTCGATAAGATATCGACATTATGTATCAAGAAAGGCTCGTTCCCGCATAAAAGAGAAGTGGCCTTCTTGATTCCTCCTCCCGTATCCAGCAGATAATCGCTCTCGTCCGAGATTTCGATCCGGAAATCGACCGGGAATCCGTCGTTGAGGTCTGCGGCTTTGGGGTAGAGACGCACTTCGTTGATACGCTGTGCCGTGTTCAGGCTGACGATCACCCACTCTTCGTGTTGAACGCCGGCGTGTTCGGATGTATTCAGGCTTCCGAAATAATTGGGGGATTCGAACGTCTGCCCGTCGACCAGATACTCGGGATTCTGCCCTTGCTGGAAACTCGACGCCTGCACGATGCCTCCGACGACCAGGTTCTCGTCCCATTTTTCTTCCGGGGCGGTCGGCGGTGTGTCGGGGGTGGTCCCGTCTTTGCTGCAATTAATGAGCAGGAGTGCAGCCAGCGTAAGAATTGAGAAACGAATTGACATATACGATAGTTTTGAGGTGGATTTGTATTGGTCACGGGGTTCGGACGGATGGATTGCCGGGGCGGACGCAGGTTGCACGTCCGCCCCGGTATCCGTCGGGTGTTATTTTCTCAGGTAGACTTCCAGTTCGTTGAGCTGGCAGACGTAAGAGTCTACCGGCACCCACATGTTTGCGGGAGCGATGTAGAGCTTGGTGGCGATCAGACGCACCCACCGGGCTTCGGTCGGCTCGAAGGAGAATGTATTGACATCGGCCTGCGGCGTGTAATCGGTTTTTTGCACGACGGGAATCCACTCCTCGCCGTCGGCGGAGATTTCCAGCGTAAAATCAATGGGGAATCCTTCGACAAACATTTCCTCTTCGCTTCCTCCGATCTTGGGCCATATCCGGATTTCACTGATTTTCTGCTTCTGGATCAGCTTGATGGTCAGGTTGGCCTCGTAGGGCGAGGGATCCGTTTTGGTGCTCCATCCGATCGAATTGTCGTTGACGATGCCGTCGATCATTCGCTCCGGTCCGCAGCCGTCGAGACAGGCGTTGGTCGTGGTAGCACTTCCTCCCGCGGCCAGGTTGAGGTCGTATGCCTCTTCGGGGATCTCGGGTTCGTCCGGTTCCTCGGGCAGTTCCGGAATCTCCTTGAACAGGTAAACCTCGATCTCGCTCAGCTGGACACCGTACACTTTCTGCCAGCCGGTCCATTCGTTCTGGGCATACGGAAGATCGGTGAAGACGATGCGCACGTAGGCTGCCTTCTTGTTGGGGAACCAGTATTCGATGCCCGATGACGATGCCGGCGCCGGGATATTGGTTTTTTCGAGCACGGTTTCAAAATTGCTTCCGTCCATCGACGTTTCGATGCGGAAAGCCTTGGGGTACATCTCCACGGTGGTGCCGTTGGTTTTGGGCCAGATCGTTACGTTGTTGATCTCCTGTTCGTTTTTCAGTTTGATCATTATCCACTGGTCGGTCATTTCGGTGGACTGGCCGGACCCGAAATATTCGTTGGCCGTCTCTTTCACGCCGTCTACGGCGATTGCTGGACCGTTTTTCCCGCCATCCTGTTCCGATGAGCTGGTTGCAATGCCGTCTTTGGCGATGTTGGTTTCGTAGAGCACGGTTCCGGGTTCGATCGGAATTTCCGGTTCCGGCACATAGGGCCCCATCGGGTTGACCGGATCTTTGTCGCAGCCGCACAATGCCGCACAGATCAGCAGTGCGAATAGCGTGCGGAATCGGTTGATTTTATTCGTTTTCATTTCTGTTTGATGTTTTAGGTTTAATTTTTCACTCGTTTATTCGAGTTCGTAAAGGCCTTTTACAGCCGCTTCGAAAGCGCTCATGGCGTCGCCCTGTTTGGGCAGGCCGGCACCCAGTACATAGAACTGAACCACGTATCCGTTTTTACGGTATATCTTCGTGTCGGTTCCGTAGGCGCCGCCGTGTCCCATGGCCGTGTCGGAAACCCACCAGCCGAGTCCGTAATCGTCCGGAACGCCTTTCGGGGTCTGCCTTTTGCCCATTTCGTCGATGGCTTGGCGGCTCACATAGCGTTTGCCGTCCAGCGTGCCGCCGTTGAGAATCATCCTGTAAAATTTGATCAGGTCGGCCGGAGTGCAGAACAGTCCGCCGCCAGCTTCGGCAAAACGGTGTGTCCGGTCGTCGAGCGGATATTGCAGCTGGTCGATCTCTATCGGTTCCAACTCTCCTGCCGGGGACATCCGGTACGGTACAACCAGCTTTTCGAGTTGCTTGCCTTCGGGCCAGAAGGTTGCACTGGTCATTCTCAGCGGATCGAACAGCCTTTTCTGCAAAAATTCGGGGTAGGAGATCCCCGTAATCCGCTCGATCACGGTTGCGGCGATGTTGATACCCTGGTTGGAATAGCTGTACCGCTCTCCCGGTTCGAACAACAGGGGGGTCATCGCGGAGACGCGCAGGCTCAGGCAGAACGGCAGGACGTCGATCTTGCCCATCTGGGCCTGAACCCCTGCGATCCAGTCCATACCGCTGGTGTGCGACAACAGGTGCCGGAGCGTTACGGGACGTGACGGCCGCTCCCCGACCTGCCAGCCGTCCCGTTTGATCCGGCGGACCATTAACGGTTTCAGCTCGGGGAGGTAGTCGGTTACGGGTGCGTCGAGATCGACTTTCCCTTCGTCGACGAGCATCATGAGTGCCGTCGCGCAGATCGGTTTACTTTGCGACGCGATCCAGAACAGCGACTCCCCGCTCATCTTCCGGTTGTTTTCGATGTCCGCGTAACCCAGACAGTCCATACTGATAATCTTGTCGCGGTCGGCGACTACGGCCACTACGCCGCCGATCTGCCGTTGTTCCACAAAGGGGCTGAGCGCTTTGTGAACGGCCTTGGACGAAGGCTGGGCCAGGACGGCGAATGCCGATAGAAGCAATAATATGCAGAATATGCCGGTTTTTTTCATTTTGGGCTTCGATATCGCTTCCTGCACGCCGACACCGGCGTACAGGAAGCATGTTATTACAACCAATCGGGATTCTGTTCCAGATTGGGATTGATGGTCAGTTCCGATGCGGGGATCGGCAGGTGGTAGTATTTCTCCGGGAACTTACGCTCGAAAATCGTCGTTCCGCAGAAATCGCTCTCCTTCCGGTTCAGGCCGAACACCTTGTCGGTCGTCGCGGCGGTTTTCCAGCGGCGCACGTCGAAGAACAGCTGGCCTTCGCCGGGGAATTCGCGGAATCGCTCCATCCGGATCGCCTGGCGCATCTGGGTTTTGTCGAGACCCTCATCCAGATCGTCCAGACCGGCCCGTCCGCGAACCTCGTTCACCGAACTGTACACACCGGTCGTGTTGGGGCCTTTCCATTCGTTGAGTGCCTCGGCATACATCAGCAGCACGTCGGCGTAACGGATGATGGGAATATCGGTCGGGGACTGCCAGGCAAGGGTATGCGCCGAGCCTACGTTGACGAATTTCCGCCAGCAGAAGACCCCGTACTGTTCCAGCCAGAGGGAGTTGAAAGCCAACGGTTCGTCTTGCCGGCCCGCGTATGCCGAGTAGGGCCAGTACACTTTGTAGGTTTTGTCGTTGAGGCCGACGAAGAGGGCCGACGGCATAATGATATTCGCTTCCAGACGTTCGTCGAGGTCCTCTTTCAGCAAATTCTCATACCAGGCGATGAGGTCTTTTCCGAATTCCACCTCATCGGAATACCCGTTCCGTTTGGGCCTGGTCGAAATGTCGATCGGCGTCCCGTCCTTGTGAGTGTAAGCCTCGAATACGGCGTTCGACGCCAGACAGTAGTTTCCTGCGCTGGATTGGGCCGACATCGAACCGTACCAAATATCCATCGCGGATCCGAACCCGGTTTTCTCGATGAACTGCAACGCGTATACGACCTCTTTGTTCTGTTCGGTTTCCGAATCGAACAGCTCTCCGTAGGTCGGATGGAGTTTGTAGGCATACGGTTCCTTGGTGAGTTTCTCGAACTCTTTGGCTGCGTCTTCCCATTGCTCGCTGTAAAGGTAGACTTTGCCGAGCATCGCCGTCGCGGCGCCGCCCGATATGCGGCCGTTGTCGGCCGCCTAACGGACCGGGGGCAGCAGCGAAGCCGCAGCCTTGAAGTCTTCCCCTGCGAAATCCCGGATTTTGTCCGCCGGAGACTTTGCCAGCCGGTTTACCGCGTCGGAGTCCATCGGGCGGTCCAGCAGGATGACATCCCCGTAGAGCTGCCAGAGGATGAAGTAGGAGAAACCCCGGAAGAAGCGGGCCTCGCCCAACAGCTGGTCGCGGAGTTCGGGCGTCAGCTGCGTGTTCCCGTCCAGATTGGCGATCGCCTCGTTGGCGGCGCGGATCAGGGTGTAATAATTCGAATAGAACATACCGGCCAATCCGTCGTTGACAGTCAGCTTGCCGGTTTCCATCGTATTGGTCCGGAAATATTCATATCCGTCGGGTCCCCAGCAGGTAAAGCGATAGCAGTATCCCTGGATGGCATCGCCGTTGTTGGCGATTGCATAGAGTCCGTTGACTGCGTTTTTGGCATAGGCGTCCGAGGCCCATATCTTCGAGGAGGGCATTGCATCGTAAGGGTTGCGGTCGAAGAAGTCGTTGCATCCGCCGGAACCGAGAAGTCCCGCACATACGATCAAAAGAGTCTGTATTTTCCTTTTCATGGCAGTTTAGAATTTGATGTTAAGACCCAGCGATACGGTTTTGGTCAGCGGGTAGGTGATGTCGCTGCCCACTTCCGGGTCGAGTCCGGGATAGGAGGTGAAGGTGAAATAATTCTCCAAATTGACATACAGGCGCAGCCGTTCCATGCGAATCTTGCGGGTCCAGCGTTGCGGCAGGGTGTATCCTAACTGGATCGTTTTGATTTTCAGGTAGGATGCATCGTGCAGGTGCCAGTCGTTGTCTACCTGGTTCTTGTTGTTTCCGGCAGTGTAAACCCGGGGATGGGTCGTACTCGGGTGTTCGTCCGTATACATGTTGAGGAAACTCTTGGGGTAGAGGTAGCCGACTGTTTCTGCGCGCAGGCTGAAAAACTGGTTGCCGATATAACGGTCGTATCCGGCCACGCCGCTCAGGATCATATTGAAATCAATACCTTTCCACGCCGCGTTGATGTTGGCTCCGTAGGTGAACAGCGGAATGGGATTTCCCTTGAACACTTTGTCTTTGTCGTCGATGCGCTTGTCGCCGTAGGTGTTTTTGTAGAGGAAGTCGCCGGGACCCGGTTTGCCGTCGCTGAACACGAATCCGTCTGCGACCATCGCATCGATTTCGGCCTGGCTCTGCACGATGTGGTCGACCTCTTTGAGGTAGAATTGACCGATGGGCCATCCTTCGTAAGTCGCATAGAGCGACGAGAGGGTCGCATTCTTGTACCGCTCGACCTTATTTTTGTTGTAGGCGCCGTTGATGCTTACGCCGATCGACCAATCGCGGATGCGCTTGTTGTAGCTCAGGAAGCCTTCGATACCGGTATTCCGCACCTCCGCCGTGTTGCGCAACGGTCCCGACCCGGTTCCGTTGACCGACGAAATCGGTTCGCGGGCCAGAATCCCATGCGTGAATTTGTTGTAATAGTCCAGCGAAAGGGAAAAGTCTTTCAGGAACGAGATGTCCAGTCCGGCATCGAATACGTTGGTCTCCTCCCAGTGCAGTCCGGCATTGACCAGGGCACCCGGGGTGAAGGAGGTGACGATGTTGCCTCCGATCGACGTGTTGCCGATCCCGTAAACCGTTTGCCAGTCGTAGTTGCCGACGCTGTTGTTACCCAGGCAGCCATACGATACGCGCAGTTTGAGGTTGCTTACCGCGTCGCGGATCCCGTCCCAGAATTTCTCTTCCGACAGGCGCCAGCCGACCGATGCCGACGGGAAATAGCCCCAATGGTCCTTGAACCGCGAAGAACCGTCAGCACGCAGGTTTACTTCGAGCAGATAACGTCCCTTGAAATCGTAGTTGATGCGGCCGAAGTAGGAACGGATGGCGTGTTCCGAGCGCGACGTGCTGTTGAGGACGTCCTCGGCGGCCGAAGAGGTCGGCACGTCCACGCTGCATACGCCTTCGCGCAGCATGCTGAACCCGCTGCTCTTGTCCAATTCCTGGTTGAATCCGGCCAGAACTTTGAGGTTGTGATTCCCGAACGATTTCTGGTATTGGGCGAACAGGTCGAACACATAGGTGTCCGCGTTGCTGTACGTGTTCTGGCGGCGAAGTCCCGTACTGGGGTTTGCGCCGGCTTTGACGATCGTATTGGTCTGGAAGTTCCAGCGGTCGGGGTTGTCCTGCACCCAGTCTTCGGTGTAGGTGTAGTAATCGCGGAAATAACTTGCCTGGATGCTGAGGCCTTCGAGGGGTGTGAGTTGAACGTAGAATTTATTGGTAAAGCGGCGCTTCTGCTTCGATCCGTGGGGACCGTTCACCACCATGAGCAGGTTGTTTGCGTCGCCTTCGCCGATGGTCATGCCGCCGCCGTAACGTCCGTCCGGATAACGGGGCGTGACACCGGGGGTCGTCGCCATAAACCAGGTGAAGATGCCGTCGAGGTTGCCCGGATCATTCGTGCCGAACAGCCCGGTCATAATATTTCCCAGACGCAGCCATTTCGTGGCCTGGAATTCGACGTTGCTGCGCAGATTCAGGCTCTCGTAGGAGGTGTTCGGAATCATACCGTCGTTGTACTGGTAGTTGGCCGCCGTGTAGAAGTTGAAACGGTCGCTGCTTCCGCGGGCGGAAATCGAGTGCGTCTGAATGATATTGCTCTTGATCAGCACGTCCCACCAGTCGGTATTGGGGTAGAGCATCGGGTCGGTCTTCGACTTTTCGCGCCAGTTCTGGATATAGGAGCTGGAATAACGCTCGCCCTGTCCCGAGTTTTTGAGGATGTTGTTGACGACGGTCATGTGGTCGCCCGTGTCGCTGATAATGTCGAAAAGGCTGGCCGGCTTGGAGAATCCGACATTGCCGTTATATTCTACCTGGATGCCGTTGACTGAGCCGCCGTCCTTCGTTGTGACGAGGATTACGCCGTTCGCGGCCCTCGATCCGTAGATCGCGCACGAAGCAGCATCTTTCAGGACCGTTACCGAAGCGACGTCGTTGGGGCTGATCTGGTTGAGGTCGCCGGGCATTCCGTCGATCAAAACGTAAGGATCGCTTCCGTTGAGCGTGCCGACGCCGCGTACTTTGAGCGATGCGTTGTCGGCACCGGGGGTTCCGGAGCCTTGTTGTACGCGCAGTCCGGGAATCATTCCCGACAGGGCCGTCGACATGTTGGTCAGCGGGCGTGATTTCGTCGCATCGTTATTGAATGAAACTTCGGCGACGGCGCCCGTCAGATTGGCTTTTTTCTGGGAGCCGTATCCTACGATCACGACATCCTCCATCATCGTATCGTCCTCTTGGAGCACGACGTCGACGATCGTCCCCGAGATGGCGGGCACCTGCTGCGAGACATAGCCCAGGAACGAGACAGTCAGCCGCACCATCTGTTTGGAAACCCGGATGGCATACATTCCGTCGGACCCGGTCGTGGTTCCCGATGTGGTGCCTTCGAGGATGATGCTGGCACCGATTAACGGGTTCCCGTTCCGGTCGTAAACCGTTCCCTTGACGAAATTGGCTTCGGCGGCGGGCCGTTTGGCGGGTTCCGCTCCCGGTACGGTCAGCACGACGTCGCGGCCGTTGATTTGGTAGGAGATTTTCGTCGAGGCGAAAAGTTTTTCCAGAACGACGGGAATGGTCTCATTGACCACCTCGATGTTGACATGCCGTTTCAGGTCGAGGACGTTGGTGTTGTAGTAAAATTTGTAATCGCTCTTTTTCTCGATGGCCGACATTACTTCGATGAGCGTTTTGTTTTCGAGATGCAGGGTCAGCTGCGTTTCCTGGGCGAATGTCCGGGTCGGTGAAAAAAGGATTGCCGAGCACAGCAAAATGGCGGCAGCCGACCGTAATGGAATCTGACAATGGGCGCATAAAGATTTGAGCCGGCAAATGCCAGATTTACATTTGTTTTTCATACTTTTATAGTGATTTTAAGGTTTAACCGGGGTTAGGTTGAATGTTAAAATTCTTTGGTACAGTGCATGCGTAGCCGCGCGTGCACTGTCTTTTTTAGTTCAGGTCTTTCATAGGCTGTTTCTTCGTTTTAGGTTTGCGGTCGTAGAGGATGATCAGGTCTCGTCCCGGCCGGTCCTCGATCCGGTAATCGATTCCTGATGATATTTTGATATAGTCGAGCATCAGCGACAACTCGTGGTTGCTGAACGTTCCGGTGAACCGGTGCGCTTTCAGCGAAGGGTCCGCCATTTCGAAATCGACATCGAAATTATGCGACAACTGGCGCAGAACCTCCGACAGGGCGTCGTCGCGGAAGATGAACACGTCATCCATCCAGGCGGCCCTTTTGTCGTAATGCGTCATGCCGAGTTCCACCTTTTGGGAGTGGGTCACGTACCGGAAATGTTCCCGGGGCCGAAGTATGTATTCTTCCCGGGAGCCGTTCTCTTTGTCCAGGCTGATGCTGACGCGGCCTTCGATCAGGGTCGTTTCGACCACACTGTCCCGGGCATAGGCTTCGAGGTTGAACTTGGTTCCGAGCACCTGGACCGAAATCTGGTTCGATGTTTCGACGATGAACGGGTGCCGGGGATTGTGGGTGACCTCGAAATAGGCCTCGCCGTCCAGATATACGCGCCGTTCCTTCCGGTCGTAATTTACCGGGAAGCGCAGTGTCGTACCCCGGTTGAGGTGCACGATGGTTCCGTCCGGCAGCCGGTATTCGACTTTCTTTTCCTGGTTGGACGACAGGATGATCGATTGGTCGGACGGCACGGTCCTGCGACCGTACCAACCGGCTATTAAAACATTTACCGCGATGAGGATGG
>OGOJ01002803.1_pt1 | contig 10528 bp, 9 predicted proteins | sample 1552601 | NCBI WGS metagenome assembly OGOJ01 (sample SAMEA2580184, study PRJEB22360) | human gut metagenome | biome: human gut; feature: human-associated habitat; material: faeces | place: Denmark | collected 2008/2010
GATGCAGATTATTTTCGCTTCTGTATCATATAGGCGCGTAGTTGCGGATTTGAGGATATAAAGATTGATTCTATGAGAAAATATATGTATTTGATATCTATTTTGATATTATCATCATGTCAAGTTGCAGATGTCCAAAATGGTACAGAAAAGAAAGATAATTTTTTGCAGGAGGTTGGTCGCTTAAGTGATTTTGTATTGTCTCAATCAAAAGTTGGAGGGTATCTGTCTGAAGAAGATGCTGTAATTTTAGATAATTGGTTAAAAGAGTTGTCTACTCGATATGATTTTCAAAATAATTTTGATTATTGTGGAGATATTTATACTCGTTCTGATTATGAACCAGATTTTTATGATTATTTGAATTGGATTGAAGAAAATGCTACTTCTGGTTTTTACCAAATTATTTATCGTTGGCTGGTTGATGAAGAATTTGATGATGATTTAAATCAAATTCTTGCAAACACTATTTTGTTGCCGAATGAACAGGTTGCAATAGCTGTTGTTTATCCATTGGTACAAAATTCTTTGGTGGAATTTGAAAGCCGAGGGGGAGTTGATCAATGTTACGATCAATATAATAGTGATATAAAACGCTGTAAAAGGGATTATCATATAACTATGGCTGTGGTGACTGCCGTTTCGGTCTTATCCGGAGGAAGCGCTGCACCGGCTGCTGCGGTATCCCTCGTTGGAAATACCGTTGCTTTGAAGAGTTGCATGGATGGTGCTGCCCGAACTTTTGATATTTGTGTGAAGTATGCAAAATAGAGATTCGAATTGGAGACATTTTCTGGGAGACCGCTGTCGGATCGTGCGATGCGATCCGGTTCCCGGGCGGATATTCACTTCCGAGAGGCTGCTGTGGGCTTTGGCGGTTGTGATCGGAATCGAGCTGCTTGTTTCCCAGGTCATCTCTTGGGAAGTATCGGTTTGGGTAGCGATGTGTGGTGACGGTTTGCTTGCACTCGGGACCTTGGGGTTGTTCCTGGTCCGAATATACCGCAACCGGGAGGTGGACTGGTTGTTGCTTTTCGTTGCCGTGATGATGGTGCTGTTGGCCGCTAATCATTGGGAGATAGCGCAGAGCCATCCGATCGCGGGGTGATACGCCCCGTTGTTTCTCTAACGCCGAGTCGCCGGAACCTGCAAAAGGCCCGGCGATTCGGCGTCAGAGGTGAATCGCTGTTTTTTATTTTTCGGTGTCCGTACCGAAAATGTTGAAACGCCGGAGCAGCGGGTTGCGGCGGTCGAGCAGCAGGAACTCCAGCAAGAGCAGGACGAGGGCCGCTCCGATCAGGTATTGGAACTGTTCGTTGAACTCCTCGAAGCGGAGGGCCGCCAGGTCGCCTTTTTCCATATTGTTGATCGTGCGTACGATTTCGTCCAGCCCGATCGACTGGTTGGTCGAGCGGATGTAGGCTCCGTCGGTCGCCTGTGCGATCTTTTCGAGCAGGGGTTCGCCCAGTTTCGATACGACCATCTCTCCCTTGTCGTCCTTGATGAACTCGCCGCCGATCTGGATCGGAGCGCCTTCCGGCGTGCCGATGCCGATGGTGAAGATGCGGATGCCCTGTTCGGCGGCCCGTTCGGCCGCTTCGATGGCGCCGGAGTCGTGCCCTTCGCCGTCGGTGATGAGCACGATGACGCGTCCTGCGGGGTTATCTCCCTTTTCCGAAAAGGACATGGTGGCCAGCGAGAGGGCCTGACCGATGTCGGTGCCCTGCACCGAAACCATCGAAGGGGATATTCTGCGGGCAAAGGCTTTGGCCATGCGGTAGTCCGAGGTGATCGGCAGTTGCACTACGGCGTCGCCCGCGAAGACGACCAGTCCCACGCGATCCTGCTTGAGTCCGTCGAAGAGCTTGTCGATGGCGTATTTGGTGCGTTCGAGGCGGTTGGGCTGGAAATCCTCGGCGAGCATCGAGTTCGAAACATCGACCACGAGCATCATCTCGATACCCCGGCTCTCCACCTCGCGGAGTTTCGAACCCAGCTGCGGCCGTGCGAGCGCCAGGGTGAGCAGGGCGAATGCCGTGAGGTACAGGATGAATTTCAGACGCCGGCGCCCCGTAGAAGCGTCGGGCATGAGCGGACGGATGGTTTCGAGCCGGCCGAAACGGCTGAGGCGCCGGCGTGCGAGCTGTCCGGCGGCCGTCCATACGGCGACGAGCAACGGGAGGAGCCACAGCAGCCAGAGGTATTCGGGATATGCGAATCTGAACATTACGGCAGGGATTTTAACCAGAGGGTACGCAACAGAAATTCCACGAGCAGCAGGGCCAGAGCCGCCGCTGCCCAGCGGAGGTACTCCTCGGTGTAGGTGGTGTATTGCGATATTTCGACCTTGCTCTTTTCGAGCTGGTTGATTTCGTCGTAGATGGACTGTAGTTTGGCGTTGTCCGTGGCGCGGAAGTAACGGCCGCCCGTGAGATCGGCGATCTCGCCGAGTATCTTTTCGTCGATCTGCACCTTGGCCTGCACGACGGTCGGGTTCCCGAAGAAGTCCACCGTCGGATAGGGGGCCGTGCCGCGTGTGCCGACACCGATCGTATAGACGCGGATGCCCTGGTCACGGGCGATCTCCGCAGCCGTGAGGGGAGCGATTTCGCCCCGGTTGTTCTCTCCGTCGGTCAGCAGGATGATGACCTTGCTCTTGGCGTTGCTCTCGCGCAGGCGGTTGATTGCCGTCGCCAGTCCGTTGCCGATGGCCGTGCCGTCCTCCACCACGCCGCTGCGCAGGCGTCCCAGCAGGGTTTGCAGCGTTCCCTGATCGGTCGTCAGCGGGCTTTGGGTGAAGGCTTCGCCCGCGAAGGCCACCAGTCCGATGCGGTCTCCGGGGCGGTCGGTGATGAAGTTGCCGGCGACCTGCTTGGCTGCCTGGATGCGGTCGGGCTGGAGGTCCTGGGCCAGCATCGAGGTCGAAATATCGATCGCCAGCACGATGTCGATGCCTTCGGTGTTGCTCGTCGAGCCTTCATCGACCGATTGGGGGCGGGCCAGCGCTACGATGAGGAGCGCGACGGCCGCGCAGCGCAGCGCGAAAGGCAGATGCCGCAGGTAATAACGTACGGTGCGCGGTGCTTCGGCGACACCGTCGATGGTCGATACTTGGATCGAAGCGCCGCCCTGACGGGTCCGCCAGACGTAATAGACCACCACGAGCGGAATGACCGCGAGCAGCCACAAAAAGTATGGAGAGGCGAATTGCATAGCCGTTTCAGAATTGATTCGTTACCAGTTTTTATTGCCGCGTACCACGACCCCGGCTTTCTCCTTGAGTTTCTCCTGGGTCTTGTCCTCCTGGGTCTGGATCGCATCCAGCATCCGTTCCTGTTCTTCCGGGGAGATGCCGTTTTCGCGGGGTTGGCCGGGCTGCCGGTCGTCGCTGTCCGGCTTGTCGGAATCCTGCGGCTGTTCGTCGGGATTTTGTCCGTTCTTGTCGGGATCATTCTGACCGTTCTGCCGGTCTTGTTGATCCTGTTGCTCGCCGCCCTTGTCCTGCTGCCGGTCTTTGTCCGAATTATTATCCTTGTTTTTGTCTTGATTCTGATCCTGACCGCCGCTGTTCTGCTGGTCCTTGTTCTGATCTTTGTTTTGATCCTCGTTCTGCTGTTTTTGCAGCAGTCGCTTGGTGTAGGCGTAGTTGTACTTGGCCTCCTGGTCGGCAGGATTCATCCGCAGGGAGTTCTTGTAGCTTTCGAGCGCTTCCGGGTATTTTTCCTGTTTGAATTGGGCGTTGCCGAGGTTGTAGAAAGCCTCGGCCCGTTCCTGGTCGGTGCGGGTGGAGTCTGCGGCGATGCGTTCGAGCATCTTGGCCGCCTCCTCGTATTTTTCGGTACGGTAGAGGGCGCCCCCCAGGTTGTAGGCGGCCTCGAAGTTTTCGGGGGCCGCTTCGAGCGCCTGCGTGTAGCGTTCGATGCTGCGGTCGTACCGCTCCTTCGCGAAATCCCGGTTGCCCTTGCGCACGAGGCTGCGCTCGGGGTATTTCTGGGCCGAGGCGCTGCCGATTCCGAGCAACAGGGTGATGAATATCAGTAGGATTCTGTTTGGCATGGCGTGTCGGATGCTATTGGGTGTCGTCCTGTTCGGTGCCCTCCTCCGCGATTTCCGCAGGCTTGGTCTCCTCGACGAAATAGTAGGCGTTCAGGTAGTTGTCTTCGTTGGTCGTCCCTTCGGACTGGGCTTTGGCGAATTTCGCCAGGTCGGCGTCCCGGAGGATCGCCTGCAGGTCCATGACGCATTTCTGCGGCAGGTCGTAACGGCGGACTGCCGCGAGAATTTCGTCAGAGGTCATCTCCATCGCGCCGAAGCCGTATCGTCCGGCCAGATAAGTGCGCAGGATGTCCGTCAGGCCCGAGTAATACTGTTTGTGGCGTCCGCTCTGCCAGAGTTTCTGGTTGTGGAGCGTTTCGAGCGCTTGGATGGCCGCGATGTGGGGCGGCAGGGGCGGTGCGGGACGGAAGATGTCGCGTACCTTGCGGGCGTAGCGGGCCATCAGGCGGCGGCCTGCGTAGATCGCGCCGCCCAGGACGATCAAACCCAGCAGGCTCCAGAGGACGTAGCCGCTGATTTCGCCGTAGCGGAAGGGCAGCGTGCGCTGGGCTTTGATGTCGTAGATCGTGTGCGACGTGGAGTCGATCTGAAAGGTTCCCACCTGCAGCCGCAGGGTGTCGGCGGTATAGAGCGTGTCGGTGATGTTCTTGTCCAGATAGAGCACTTGTGCGCGTCCCAGGCCGAGGTTGCCCTCCTCGAACGCCGCCAGCGTGTAGCGTTTGCGCAGGCTCAGGTGACGTCCGTCGCGCCGGAGGGTGTCCACCGGATGCGATTCGACGACCTCCAGTCCGCTCTGCGGAGGCGGGTTGAAGGTGGGAAATTCCACGACCTGCACCAAATCACGATCGACGTCGATCACCACGTCGAAGCGGTCGCCGATTCCGATGCTGTCGGGTTCGACGCGGGCGGTGATCGTCGGCGGTGCGGCGTACAGAACGGTCGTCAGCCCCGTCAGAAGAGCTGTCGCCAGAGCTGTTTTTACTCTTTTCGTGATGGATGTCCGACCGGCTTTCGGACGACCCGAAGACCGCAGGCCGACGGGCACCGCTTCCGAAGGAGGTGTTTGCGCGGCATTTTGCCGCTCTGCGGCGGCGGACGGTTGAATACCGCCGTTGCGTGCGAACGGAGAGCAGGTTGATGCCGGGTTATTTGGGATCGACTTCATCGCTGTTTGAATAGTTTGATGAGTTCCACGACGTAATCCCCGTCGGTCGATACCTCGGCCGTGTCGATGCGGTGGTGTTTGAGCGCCGAGAGGATGGCGGCGCTCCGCTCCTGCCAGACGCGGGCGTAGTGCTCCCGCACCCGGGCCGAGGAGGTGTCCACCCACGCTTTTCGGCCCGTTTCGGCGTCTTTCATTTCGACGATCCCTACGTCGGGCAGTTCGGCTTCGCGGGGGTCGCTGACGCGGATTCCCACCAGGTCGTGTTTTCCGGAAGCGATCTTGAGCGCGTCCTCGAGCGCCGTACGGTCCTTGCCGGGATCGAGAAAGTCCGAGAGCAGGAAGGCCGTGCAGTGTTTTTTGGTGACGTTGGTCAGGAAACGCAGCGCTTCCGAAATACGGGTCCCCCGCGATTGCGGCTCGAAGCCGACCAGTTCGCGGATGATGGCCAGGATATGGCTGCGCCCCTTTTTCGGGGGGATGAATTTCTCGATCCGGTCGGAGAAGAAGATGCAGCCCACCTTGTCGTTGTTCTCCGAGGCCGAGAAGGCCAGCACGGCGGCGATTTCGGTTTGCAGGTTTTTCTTCAGGCGGTCCGTGGTGCCGAACATCCGGGAGCCGCTGACATCCACCAGGAGCATCATCGTCAGCTCGCGCTCCTCTTCGTAGACCTTGATGTGGGGCGTGCGCGAGCGGGCCGTGACGTTCCAGTCGATGTCGCGCACGTCGTCGCCGGCGCGGTATTCGCGCACTTCGGAAAACGACATGCCGCGTCCCCGGAAGGCCGTGTGATACTTTCCGGCGAAGATTTCGTTGGAAAGCCCCCGGGTTTTGATCTCGATCTTGCGGACTCGTTTCAGGATATCGTTTTCGGTCTCCTGCATTATTGCATTTTCAATTAGGGTACGATTACGTTGTTCAGGATGTCGGTGATGATCTGCTCTGTGGTGATGTTCTCGGCCTCGGCTTCGTAGGTGAGTCCGATGCGGTGACGCAGTACGTCGTGGCAGACGGCCCGCACGTCCTCCGGAATCACGTAACCCCGGCGGCGGATGAAGGCGTAGGCCCGGGCAGCCTTGGCCAGCGAGATCGACGCACGGGGCGAGCCGCCGTAAGCGATCAGGGGCTGCAGTTTTTCGAGGTTGTATTCGGCCGGTTCGCGGGTGGCGAAGATGATGTCGATGATGTATTTTTCGATCTTTTCGTCCATATAGACCTCTTCGACTACGCGGCGGGCCTTGACGATGTCTTCGGGCGAAGTCACTTTATTGACCTTCGGGAGTCCTTCCCCGGCCAGATTCATACGCATAATGTCGCGCTCCTCCTGTTTCTGGGGGTAGGAGATCTTGGCTTTCAGCATGAAACGATCGACCTGCGCCTCGGGCAGCGGGTAAGTACCTTCCTGCTCCAGCGGGTTCTGCGTCGCCAGCACCAGGAAGGGCTCGGGCAGCGGATAGGTTTCGTCGCCGATGGTCACCTGCCGCTCCTGCATGGCTTCGAGCAGAGCCGACTGCACCTTGGCCGGCGAGCGGTTGATCTCGTCCGCGAGGACGAAGTTGGCGAATACGGGGCCTTTGCGGACGAGGAACTCCTCCTTCTTCTGCGAGTAGATCAGTGTACCGATCAGGTCTGCCGGCAGCAGGTCGGGGGTGAACTGAATGCGCGAGAAATCGGCATCGACGGCTTTGGCCAGCGTGGTGATGGCCAGCGTTTTGGCCAGCCCCGGCACGCCTTCCAGCAGGATGTGCCCGTTGGAGAGCAGGCCGATCAAAAGGGTGTCGATCAGGTGATTCTGTCCGATAATCACCTTACCCATTTCGCTGCGCAGCGTATCGACGAAGACGCTTTCGCGTTCGATCCGTTCGTTGAGTTCCTTGATGTTGATGACTTCACTCATTTTCGGTGTGTATTTTCGGTTTTTCGTTGTTTTCGGTATTTATGCAACGCATGCCCTGCAAAATTATTGCAAAATACATATTTTTTTCGAGAAATCGAAAATCCCGACCGCTCTTTTCGCCCTGATGCGGGGCGGTGCCCCGGTTGAAAAACCGCACCCGGGCGCCGCTTCGGGGCAAAGATCGGGCGGAGGATGTCCTGCAGGTTCGCCTTCGGTTGCGGCGCTCCGCCGTATTATTCGGCTGCGGACGCTCCGTCGTTGCGGGGAAATCGCTATATTTGCACGTTATGGAATCTCAAATATTGAAAGGCCTGAATCAGGCCCAGCGGGAGGCGGTGGTGAACTACGATTCGCCGTCGCTCATCATTGCGGGCGCCGGGTCAGGCAAGACGCGCGTACTCACTTCGCGCATCGCCTATATGATCGAGCAGGGGGTGGCTCCGTACAATATCCTCGCCCTCACCTTCACCAACAAGGCCGCCGAGCAGATGCGCGAACGTATCGCCCAAATGCTGCCGGACGGACGCCACCGCTATATCCGCATGGGAACCTTCCACTCGGTTTTCTCGCGCATTCTGCGCGACAACGCCGACCGGATCGGCTTTCCCCAGAGTTTTACGATTTACGAGCCGTCGGACTGCAAAAACCTCCTGAAAACCATCGTCAGGGAACTGAACCTGGACGATACCAAATACAAGCCTGCGATGCTGGCTTCGCGCATCTCCTACGCCAAAAACTGCCTGGTGACGCCGGGCGCTTATTTGGCCAATGCCAGCTTCGGAGCCGAAGACCGGCGGATGCAGATTCCCGAGTTTGGCAATATCTATAACATCTATTGCGCCCGCTGCAAGCGGAACGGGGCGATGGATTTCGACGACCTGTTGTTGCAGACCAATATTCTGCTGCGGGATTGTCCCGATGTGACGGCCCGCTACCAGGAGCAGTTCAAATACATCCTGGTCGATGAGTATCAGGATACCAATTATGCGCAGTACGTCATCATCCGGCGCCTGTCGCAGCTCCATTCGAAGGTCTGCGTGGTGGGTGACGACGCCCAGTCGATCTATTCGTTCCGGGGGGCCAAGATCGAGAACATCCTCTCGTTCAAGAAGGATTTTCCGGATGCGATGATCTTCAAGCTGGAGCAGAATTACCGCTCGACGCGTACGATCGTCGAGGCGGCCAATTCGGTGATCGAACGTAATTCGAAACGCATGGAGAAGAAGTGCTTTTCGGAAGGGGATATGGGCGAAAAGATCCGCGTGCTCCGAGCCTATACCGACCGCGAGGAGGCCGAAATGGTGGTCAGCGACCTGCGCGACAAGGTGCGGGCTGCGGGCGATGAGTGGGCCGAGGCAGCGATTCTGTACCGCACCAACAACCAGTCCCAGGCGCTCGAAGACGCGCTGCGCCGCAAAGGAATACCCTATCGTATTTACAAGGGCAATTCGTTCTACGACCACAAGGAGATCAAGGATCTGCTGGCCTATATCCGGCTGGTTATCAACCCCCGCGACGACGAGGCCTTCAAGCGGATCGTCAATTACCCTGCGCGGGGTATCGGCGATACGACCGTAGAGCGGATCGCTTTGCTGGCCAAAGCTCGTAATCTGTCGATGTGGGAAGCGGTGGATGCGCTGACGGCCGAGCCGGTGACGGATCCCGTGCAGAAGACCATCGTCCGCAAAGTGGCCGAGTTCGTGGCCCTCGTCCGGGGGCTGTCGTTGGCCCGGGCCGAAAAGGGGCTGTACGACCTGGGACTCGAAATTGCGACCCGTTCGGGTATCATCGGCGCTTACCGGGCCGAGAACACCCCTGAGGCGACCAGTGCGCTGGACAATATCGAGGAGCTGCTCAACTCGATGCAGCTCTTCAACGAGCAGCGCGAGGCCGAGATCCGGGCCGGGGAACGTCAGCAAGAGGAGCGGGCTACGATCGAGGAGTGGCTGCAGGGGGTGATGCTGATGACCGATATGGACAAGGATGATCCCCAGGACCGCAACAAGGTGACGTTGATGACCGTACATTCGGCCAAAGGGCTGGAATACAAATTCGTGTATATCGTCGGATTGGAAGAGAACCTCTTCCCGTCGCAGCGGGCCGTGGAGTCGCCCGACGGTTTCGAGGAGGAGCGGCGGCTCTTTTACGTGGCGCTGACCCGGGCCAAGGAGTTGGCTACGCTCTCCTATGCCGAGATGCGTTTCAAGTGGGGCAATATGGAGTTCTCGCGTCCGAGCTGCTTTCTGCGCGAGATCGACAGCCGTTACCTGGAAACGGATGCGATGCAGGAGGAGCGGGAACCCGTCCGCCGCTCGGCCGGGCGGGGAGAGGGCTCCTCGGCGCTCGACGAGCTGCGCCGCCGCGGATACGATACGCGCATGGTCCCCGGCGTTGCGAGCTTTTCCGCGAGCGAAGCGCGCAAGGCGTCCTGCGCCTCGGGAGAGGTTTCCTGCCCGTTGATCAGCTTGAGCATACCGAAGATCTTCTGCCGCAACGCGGCGATTTCGGTCACGCTGATGCGCAGCCCCGGCACGTTGATGGGATCGATGCCCTTTTCCAGTAAAGCACGGGTCTGGGCGTCAAAGCAATCGGGGTCTGTGTCCCGAAAGATGCGGGTGGCCTCGGTAGCCAGCGGGCTGTCGATGTACACCGGGAAATTGCCGTGCCCTTTGACCAGCCCTTTTTCCTTGATCTCACGCAGAAAATACAGCATCTCCTGGGTGCGGCCCACCGCAAAACTGGGCACGACCACATTGCCGCCCCGGTCAAAGGTGCGCTGCAAGATTTTAGCCAGCTCGTTCACATAATCCGGGCGCGGGCCGTGCAGCCGGTCGCCGTAGGTGGACTCCATGAACACATAGTCCGCCTCGCTGATATAGGCGGGGTCCTTGATGATGGGCTGGTCCAGGTTGCCGATATCGCCGGAAAACACCAGCTTGGTGGTAGTGTCGCCCTCAGTGATCCACAGCTCGATGCTGGCGGAGCCCAGCAGGTGGCCCACATCCACGAACCGCACCTCGATGCCCGGAGCCAGCTCAATGCGCTTGTCGTAGTCCACACCCACGAACAGCTTCATGGCCGCCTCGGCATCCTGCACGGTATACATGGGCTCCACCAGCTCGGCACCGGAGCGCTGGGCCTTGCGGTTCTTCCACTCGGCCTCGAACTCCTGGATGTGGGCAGAGTCCCGCAGCATGATACCGCACAGCTCCACCGTGGGGTTGGTGGCGTAGATTTTGCCCCGGAAGCCGTTGCGCACCAGCAGCGGCAGCATACCGGTGTGGTCGATGTGCGCATGGGTAGCCAGCACCCAGTCGATCTCGCCGGGTGCCACCGGGATGGGCTGGTTCTCGTAGACATCCCTGCCCTGCTCCATGCCGCAGTCGATCAGGAACCGACGGCCCGCGGCTTCC
>OGOJ01002812.1_pt1 | contig 10510 bp, 6 predicted proteins | sample 1552601 | NCBI WGS metagenome assembly OGOJ01 (sample SAMEA2580184, study PRJEB22360) | human gut metagenome | biome: human gut; feature: human-associated habitat; material: faeces | place: Denmark | collected 2008/2010
GCCCGCCCGAGACGAAGACCGTCGGGATGTTGAGCCGCATGGCGGCCATCAGCATCCCGGGCGTGATCTTGTCGCAATTGCTGATGCACACCAGTGCGTCGATGCAATGGGCGTTGGCCATGTATTCGACGCTGTCGGCGATGATTTCGCGCGAGGGGAGCGAGTAGAGCATCCCGTCGTGCCCCATGGCGATCCCGTCGTCGACGGCGATGGTGTCGAACTCGGCGGCGAAACAGCCGCACGCTTCGATGCGCTGTTTGACCTGCTGGCCGATCTCGTACAGGTGCACGTGGCCCGGGACCAATTGCGTGAACGAATTGGCGATGCCGATGATCGGCCGGCTGAACTGTTCCTCGCGCATGCCGTTGGCGCGCCAGAGGCTTCGGGCTCCGGCCATCCGACGACCGGTCGTCGTCACGGCGCTTCTGAGTGGATGTTTCATGGTTGTCCGTTCGTTTTCAACAGTCGTTTTCCCGCCGCGGCGCGGTTTCCGCAAGTGCGGCTCCGCTCATTCGGCTTGACGAAAACGGCTCCTTTTTTTTCGTGTTTCCCTTTTAAACGGCGAAGCCCTTCTCTCGGGGGAGAAAGGCTTCGTCTATTCATATACATATAAACCACCCTTCTCCCGTCATGATTCCGTGACGACGAGCAGCAAATTAATGACGTGGATATATGTATGGTTCAACGTGTGCATGTACCGTATCCGGTTGCTGGTTACGAAGCAAAAGTAGGAATATAAAATTACATTACCAAGCTAATTCGTAAAAAAATATAATAACATAACAATCAATCGGAAAGTTTTCGACGGAGGTTTTTATTTTATTCTGATTCCGCTCGTTTGGTTACAATCCGTAACCGGCGTACGGAGCCGGTTAAACCCTTTTTCAGTCGATCGTGCCGTACGGGAACTCCGCCGGTTCCGATTCGGAGATTACGATCCGTCGTCCGGTCGCTGCCGGAAGGGCGCTCATATCTGCGCGGCGATGAAATCCCCGACTGCCGACGTGCGGTAGCTGCGCTGGCCCGGGGCGGTGAGGTCCTCGGTGACGACACCCGCGGCGAGGGTGCGGTCGATCGCCTTGCGCACGGCCCTGCCTTCGGCTCCGAGGCCCAAGTGTTCCAGCAGCAGGGCGGCCGAGAGGACGGCGGCCATCGGGTTGGCGATGTCCTTGCCCGCCGCCTGCGGATACGATCCGTGGACGGGTTCGAACAGAGCGCACTTCGCGCCGATGCTCGCCGACGAGAGCATTCCCAGCGAACCGCTGATGACGCTGGCTTCGTCGGTCAGGATGTCGCCGAACATGTTCTCGGTCACGATCACGTCGAAATCGGTCGGCCGGCGGATGATCTGCATCGCGGCGTTGTCCACGAACATGAAATCGACCGTCACGTCGGGATATTCGCAGGCGGTGCGCTGGGCCGTTTCGCGCCACATGCGCGACGTCTCCAACACGTTGGCCTTGTCGACTACCGTGAGGTGCCGCCGCCGTGTCCCGGCCAGCCGGAAGGCGACGCGAAGCACCTGTTCGATCTCGTCGATCGTGTAGGTGCAGGTGTCGTAGGCGCGCGTGTCGTGCCGGTCGCGTCCCTGCCGTCCGAAATAGATGCCGCTCGTCAGCTCGCGCACGCAGATGAAATCCGTGCCGCGGACCACCTCCGCCCGGAGCGGCGAACGGTCGGCCAGGGCGTCGAACAGCGCCACGGGGCGCAGGTTGGCGAACAGCCCCAGCGACTTGCGCATCCGCAGCAGCCCCTGCTCGGGCCGCACCTTCGCCGTGGGGTCGTTGTCGTATTTGGGGTCCCCGATGGCTCCGAACAGCACGGCGTCCGCCGCAAGACAGACGGCGTGCGTCTCGTCGGGATAGGGGTCGCCCACGGCGTCGATGGCCGCGGCGCCCACCAATGCGGGACGGTATTCGATCTTGTGTCCGAATTTTTCCGCCACGCGGTCCAACACTTTCGTGGCTTCGGCGACGATCTCGGGACCGATGCCGTCGCCGGCTAAAAGAGCGATTTTAACATCCATTGTCGTTATAGTTTATTTCAATGATATTCAACATTTTGACAGTCGCCTTGATGGCAGCCTCCGTCTGGTCGGCGTCCAGCCCGCGGGTCTTGAACTCGCGGCCGTCCATCTCCCAGGTGATGATCGTCTGCACGAAGGCGTCGGTGCGGCCTCCGGGCGGAATCGAAACGGTATAGTCGCGCAGCATCGGAAACTCGCGCCCGAGCTGTTCGCGGTAGATTTGCCGCAGGGCACGCATGAAGGCGTCGTACTGGCCGTCGCCCGCCGAGGTCCGCTCGTACGCGCAGCCGTGAATCTCGATCCGGAGCGTCGCGACGGGGTGCATCCCCTGCGCCAGCGAGAGGCTGTAATTGAGAATCCGGACCGGGGTGTCGACCGGGTCGTAGCGCAGCACGTCGGCGATGATATACGGCAGGTCCTCGGCCGTCACCTGCTCCTTCTTGTCGCTCAACTCGACCACCCGTTCGGTCACCTTGCGCATCGCGGCCTCGTCGAGGTCGATGCCCAGCGCTTCGAGGTTTTTCAAGACATTGGCCTTGCCCGAGGTTTTGCCCAGGGCGTATTCGCGGACGCGCCCGAAACGCTCGGGAAGCAGTTCGTTGAAGTAGAGGTTGTTCTTGCTGTCGCCGTCGGCGTGGATGCCCGCGCACTGCGTGAAGACGCTCGCGCCGACGATCGGTCGGTTGGCGGGAATGCGGATGCCCGTATAGCTCTCGACCGTGCGGCTGACGCGGTTGATCTTCGTTTCGTCGATCCCCGTCGTGCGGCCCAGGCGGTCGTGCAGCACGGCCACCGCGCTCGACAGCGGCGCGTTGCCGGCCCGCTCACCCAGCCCGTTCACGGTGACGTGAACGCCGTGGAAACCCGCACGCACGGCGGCGGCGGTGTTGGCCACGGCGAGGTCGTAGTCGTTGTGGGCGTGGAAATCGAAATGCAGCGACGGATAACGCTCCACCAGGTCGCGGCAGAAACGTTCGGTGTCGTAGGGGTCGAGGACGCCCAGCGTATCGGGGCACATGAACCGGCTGACGGGAGCGTCGGCCAGTCCGTCGAGCATCGCGTAGACGTAGTCGGGCGAACGGCGCATGCCGTTGGACCAATCCTCAAGGTAGAGGTTCACCTTCATCCCGCGGTCGACGGCCGCAAGGATCTCGGCGCGCACATCCTCCAGATGCCGTTCGGGCGTGCGGCGCAGCTGCCCCTCGCAATGTTTCCGCGAACCTTTGGCCAGCAGGTTGACCACGCGGCATCCGGCGGTCCCGAGCCAGTCGAGCGACACCCCGCCGTCGATGAATCCCAGCGCTTCCACACGGTCGGCATAGCCCTTGGCGGCAGCCCATTCGGCGATGGCGCGCACGGCCTGCTGTTCGCCCTGCGAGACCCGCGCCGAGGCGATCTCGATGCGGCTTACGTGCAGTTCCTCCAGCAACAGCCGGGCGATGGAGAGTTTTTCACGGGCGTTGAAGGAGACGCCCGAGGTCTGCTCGCCGTCGCGCAGCGTGGTGTCCATGATTTCAACCGGGGGAAACATCGGCGCAGGCTATTTGCGGGCGGCTTCGAAGGCCTCGATCCGGTCGGCGATACTGCGCAGGTAGTCCACGTCGTCGTAGCCGTTTTCGAGACAGCGTTTCTTGTAGGCGTCGATCTCGAAACCCTCGCTGCGCCCGTCCGACACGATGGTCAGCGTCTGGTTGCCCAGATCGACGGTGAACTGCGCCTTCGGGTCGCGCCGGATCTCGCCGAAAACAGCTTTCAGAAACTCCTCGCTCACACGGATCGGCAGCAGGCCGTTATTCAGGGCGTTGTTGCGGAAGATGTCGGCGAAGAAGCTCGACACCACGACGCGGAAACCGTAGTCGGCGATGGCCCAGGCGGCATGCTCGCGCGAACTTCCGCAGCCGAAATTGCGCCCGGCGACGAGGATTCGCCCCTCGTAGCGGGGATCGTTCAAAGGGAACGAAGCGATCCGCTGCCCCGCGGCGTCGTAGCGCCAGTCGCGGAAAAGGTTGTCGCCGAAGCCCTTGCGTTCGGTGGCTTTCAGAAAGCGCGCCGGGATGATCTGGTCGGTATCTATGTTTTCCACCTCGACGGGAACGGCCCCCGAGGTGAAGGTTACGAATTTGGGTATGGACATAATGATAATCTTTTACATATCGAACACTTCGCGCGGATCGGAAATCACGCCCGTCACCGCGGCGGCGGCGGCAACGGCCACACCCGACAGCATCGTACGGGCGCCGGGACCCTGCCGGCCCTCGAAATTGCGGTTCGAGGTCGAAACGCTGTATTTACCCGCCGGAATCTTGTCGGCGTTCATCGCCAGGCACGCCGAACAGCCCGGCTGGCGGAGTTCGAAACCCGCTGCGGCGAGGATGCGGTCCAGTCCCTCGGCCCGCGCGGCGGCCTCGACGCCCTTCGAGCCGGGAACGATCCATGCGGTGATGTTGTCCGCCTTGCGGCGGCCTTCGACCAGACGGGCGAAACGGCGCAGGTCCTCGATGCGGCCGTTGGTGCAACTGCCGACGAACACGTAGTCGACCGCTTTGCCCAACATCCGCTCCCCGGGTCTGAAACCCATGTACTCCAACGCCTTGGGATCGGCGTCGGCGGGAATCGTCCCGTCGACGGCCATCCCCATTCCGGGATTGGTTCCGTAGGTGATCATCGGGGCGATGTCCGCGGCGTCGAAGCGGTACTCCCTGTCGAAAACCGCGTCGGGATCGCTGTAAAGTTCCCGCCAGCGGGCCACAGCCTCGTCGTAGGCGGCTCCCTGCGGAGCGCGTTCGCGGCCCCGGAGGTATTCGAAGGTCTTCTCGTCGGGGGCGATCATGCCGCCGCGCGCGCCGCACTCGATGCTCATGTTGCAGACCGTCATGCGGCCCTCCATCGAGAGCGAACGGATCGTGCTGCCGGCAAACTCGATGAAATGGCCCGTGCCGCCCGAAGCGGTGAGTTTCGAGATGATATAGAGGATGACATCCTTGGCCTCGACGCCCGGACGCAGCGCGCCGTCGACCGTAATGCGCATCGTGCGGGGTTTGGTCTGGAGGATGCACTGGCTGGCGAAGACCATTTCGACCTCCGAAGTCCCCACGCCGAACGCCACGGCGCCCAAAGCTCCGTGGGTCGAAGTGTGGCTGTCGCCGCAGACGATCGTCATGCCCGGCTGGGTGAATCCCAGCTCGGGGCCGATGATGTGCACGATGCCCTGCCTGGGGTGTCCCACGCCGAAGTGCTCGATGCCGTGGCGGGCGCAGTTCTCGGCCAGCGTCTCGACCTGCCGCCGCGACTCCGGCTCCCCGATCGGAAGGTGCTGGTCGACGGTCGGGATGTTATGGTCGGCCGTGGCCGTGATCTGCGCCGGACGCGCGACGCCGAAGCCGCGGCGTTCGATCCCCGCGAAAGCCACGGGCGACGTCACCTCGTGGATATACTGCCGGTCGATGTAGAGCACGCAGCGGCCGCCGTCCTCGACACGCACCGTGTGCGCGTCCCATATCTTGTCCAGAAGCGTTCGTCCCATATCAATCCTCCTCCTCGATTTTTTCGGTTACGTTGAGTGCGCGCAGCGCGTCGAGGAACGCCTCGATCGAAGCCCGCGTGGTGTCGGTGTGCGCGCCGAATCCGTGGACCGTGCGGCTGCCGCACTCGACCTGCACATGCACGCGGCCCACGTCGTTCGAACCGCGCGTGATGGCCTGCATCAGGAACTCCGCAAGCACCACCTTCTCGTTGATCAGTTTCTTGATGGCCGAGACCGCCGCGTCGACCGGACCGTTGCCCGTGGCGGTGGACATGCGTTCGTGGTCGCCGAATTTCAGCACCACGGTAGCCGTCGGAACCAGCGTCCCGGTGGTCACCTGCATGAATTTCAACGAAATGGACTGCTGCTTCATGCGGTCGATGTCGCCCACGAGGTACAACAGGTCGTAGTCGTGAATCTCCTTCTTCCGGTCGGCCAGGGCGAGGAATTTCTCGTACGTGGCGTCCAATTCCTCCTGCGTGAGGTCGTAGCCCAGCAGTTCGAGCCGGTGCACGAGGGCCGCGCGCCCGCTGCGGGCCGTGAGGGCGATGACCGACTCGTTCAGCCCGATGTCCTGCGGGTCGATGATCTCGTAGGTCTGACGCTGCTTGAGCACGCCGTCCTGATGGATGCCCGACGAATGGGCGAAGGCGTTGCGGCCCACGATGGCCTTGTTGGGCTGCACGGGCATGTTCATCAGGCTCGACACCAGGTGCGAGGCCTTGGTGATCAGGCGCGAATTGATGTTCGTGTCGACGGCCACGTCCTTGTGGCAGCGGAGCGTCATCACCACCTCTTCGAGCGAGGTGTTGCCGGCCCGTTCGCCGATGCCGTTGATCGTGACCTCGGCCTGCCGTGCGCCGTTCAGGATGCCGCTCAGCGTATTGGCCGTAGCCATGCCCAGATCGTTGTGGCAGTGGGTCGAAATGATCGCCCGGTCGATGTTGGGAACGTTGTCCACGAGGTATTTGATCTTCGCGCCGTATTCGTTCGGAAGACAGTAGCCCGTCGTGTCGGGGATATTGACCACCGTCGCGCCGGCCCGGATGACCGCCTCGACCACGCGGGCGAGGTACTCGACGTCGGCGCGCCCGGCGTCCTCGGCATAGAACTCCACATCCTCGACGTAGCGTTTGGCATATTTCACCGCCTCGACGGCAGATTCGACGATCTTCTCGGGCGTGGAACGCAGTTTGTCGTAGATATGCTGCGGCGAAACGCCGATGCCCGTATGGATACGCTTGCGCCTGGCCAGCCGCAGCGCATCGGCCGCAACGTCGATGTCCTTCTTCACGGCGCGGGTCAGCGCGCAGATCGTCGGCTCGGAAACGGCCTTGGAAATCTCCAGCACGGAGTTGAAATCACCGGGGCTGGAGATGGGAAATCCCGCCTCGATGACGTCTACGCCGAGGCTTTCGAGCAGCTTGGCGACTTCAATTTTTTCGGTGGTGTTCAACTGACAACCGGGGACCTGCTCACCGTCGCGCAGCGTGGTGTCGAAAATGTACAATCTCTCACTCATACTAACCTCTTTATCGAATAAAACTTAATGACGCCGCCCCACGCTTTCCGTGCGGCAAACGCCACCCTGACTTTCTGTATTGCTTACGATCCGTAACAAAAACAGTCGCCGGACTTGAAGATTCGACGCTTTTAGCGACGCATTCCAACCGGAATGAAACCGGAATGACCGACGTAACTGCCTTGCTCTCTTGCAAATATATGAATTATTTAATAATTTCAAAAACAAATCGTCCAAAAAGTCGGATAATTACACACCGGCGGCCTCCCCGTCCCGGATGGACAGGGAGGCCGCCGCAAAACAGGCCGGCAGGTTACAACGCCTGCGGATTACCGCCCCGGCAGGTTACAGCACCAACGGTTCGTAAGGCAGCCCCCAGGCGTCGGCCACGGGTTTGCAGACCACCCTGCCGCCGATGATGTTCAGCCCCAGCGCCAGCTCGGGATTCTCCTGTGCGGCGCGCCGCCAGCCCTTGTCGGCAAGCTGGATGGTGTAGGGAAGCGTCGCGTTCGTAAGCGCGAGGGTCGAGGTGCGGGGCACGGCGCCCGGAATGTTGGCCACGCAGTAGTGCAGGATGCCGTCGACGTAATAGACCGGGTCCTCGTGCGTGGTGGGGCGCGAAGTCTCGAAACAGCCGCCCTGGTCGATGGCCACGTCGACCATCACCGTTCCCGGCTCCATCTCCCGGAGCATGTCGCGCGTGACGAGCTTCGGGGCCTTGGCTCCCGGAATCAGCACCGAACCGACCACCAGGTCGGCATGCTTCAGCTCCTCGCGGATGTTGTATTCGGAAGACATCAGCGTCTTGACGTTGCGGGGCATCACGTCGGCCAGATAGGTCAGCCGCTGGAGCGAAATGTCGCAGATCGTCACGTCGGCTCCCGTTCCGGCAGCGGTGCGCGCCGCAGCCGTTCCGACAACGCCCGCACCGATGACGAAGACCTTGGCGGGCTTCACGCCCGGCACGCCGCCCAGCAGCACGCCCTTGCCGCCGCGGGGTTTTTCGAGGAAATAGCGTCCCTCCTGCGCGGCCATGCGCCCCGCGACCTCCGACATCGGGATCAGCAGCGGCAGCGAACGGTCGGCGCGCTCGACGGTCTCATAGGCACAGCAGACCGCCCCGCTGTCGACCATCGCACGGGTGAGGGGTTCGCTGCTGGCGAAGTGGAAGAAGGTGAAAACCAGCTGGTCCCTGCGGATGAGTTTGTACTCGGGAGCCACCGGTTCCTTGACCTTGACGATCATTTCCGCCCGGGCGTAGACCTCCTCGATCGAGGGAAGCATCTCCGCCCCGACGGCCGTGTAGGCATCATCGGCAAATCCGCTGTTCACACCGGCCGTAGCCTGCACATAAACTTTGTGTCCCCGTTTGACAAGCTCCCGGGCGCCTGCGGGGGTAAGAGCAACGCGATTCTCGTTGTTCTTGATCTCTTTTGGAATACCGATAATCATGGATCTGGAAGTTTTTAAGGTTTTTGCCTCTCCAAAATACGAATTTAACGCGGAAATCCAAAAAATCCGGACGTTTTTTTACGTGCGGATCAAAACCGGTAAGAGATTGTAAGATAGAACGAACGGGGCCACGCATAGGTGTAGCGCGTGGCATGGGGCGTGTAAAGGGTGTCGTCGCCCGGCCGGATGCGGCGCACACGTAACGATTCGTAACCGCCGTAGGGCGTATCGGCGTCGCCCAACAGGTTGCGCAGCATCAGCGCCGCGGTCAGCCGCGAGCGGTCGAACCGGACGGTTTTGAAGAACGACGCATCCAGCGTAAAGGCGTCCGCCAGCCGCTCCTGCCGGGTGAAGGCGTCGAAAAACTCCCGTGTGATACCGCCCTGACCCGCGATGCGGTCGGTGCGGCGCAGGGGCATCGGTTCGACGTAACGCCGCCCGGCATATCCTGCCGAAGCGCGGCATCCCCACCCTTTCGGGCCGAACCAGGCGATCTCCGCCAGAGCGGTCAGCTGCGGGGCGCCGCCCGTCTCGCAGCCGCCCATACGGCTCACGGCCTGCACGTCGACGGCCGAGTTATCCACGTCGGAGAGCACCGTGACGCGCGGATCGCGAATGTATTCGTAGCGTCCGGCCGAAGCGGCCAGCGACAGCAGCCAGCGGTAGGACAGCCGGATGTCGGCCGCGGCCTCCGCGCCGCAGGACATGCGCCCAACGCCCGTCACAGCCATGTCGCAGTAGACCGAGGCCATGTCGTCGTAATAGCGGCGCGTCTCGGTGCCGTCGAGCGTCAGCACGGCGAAGGCCGTGACCTGCAAATCGAGGACGGGGCCCGTGAGGCGCCAGCCGAGTTCGGCGGCGGAGGTGCGTTCGTGCACGGGATCGTCGATCGTGCGGTTGTTGTAAAGGGGCTGATAGAAGAGGTCCTCCGCTGCGGGTATCCGCGCGTCGGCCAGCAGGGCGGCTTCGAGGTAACAGCGCGGGGTGAAGGCCCAGCCGGCAAGGACCCGGAAAGCATAGGGCGTGAAGCGCATCACCCGCGAGCGTCCGTAGGACTGCGCCCCGGGAAAGAGCTCCTTTTCGTAATAGCCCCGGCGGCTGACGGCCCCGCTGCCCAGCTCGGCGGAGAGGTCGGCCCGGAAGCGGTCGGAGCGGTAGTCGGCCTGCACCCGGACCGAGGCCGTGCGGACGGTGAGCGCATAGTCGTAGCCGAAGCGGCTGCCCTCGCGGATCGTACGGTCGGGATGCCGCAGGTCGTTCTGCAACAGATTGCTGTACGTATCGTCATCGACCAGGAACCGGTCGATGTCGGTGACGTACTCCGCACCCAGCAGATCGCGCATCTGTTTGTAGGAACGGGTCGTCCCGCGCCGGAAGGCGACTCCGTAACGGAGTGTCAGCCGCGGGTCCGGATCGGTGGTGAAAAGTGCGTTCAGCGAGAGGTTGCAGAGCCGCTCGGCGCGGTCCTCCAACGCATAGACCGCGTGCCCTCCGGCCATGCGGTTGCGGCGGATCAGTTCGTCCCAGTCGATCTGCGTGAAGCGCGGGTCGTTCGAACGCCACGCCAGTTCGGTCTCCCGGTCGCCGGCGTAACTCGGCAGGTAGCGGTAGTTGTCGGGCATCGGCGTACGGGCGTCGTACCAGTCGAGCACGCTGTATTTCGAAATGCCCGCTTCGGCGCCGAAAGCCGCCGTGAACGAGGTCGCGGGCGACAGCGGAACGCCGTAGGTGACGACGGCCAGCGGGATCGTCTCGCGCCGCACGCGGGAGTTGCGGACCCGGCCGTCCTGAAATCCCCACGCAGGGTTGTAGAGCCGGTCGCCCGTCAGCGAAAAAGCCTCCTCGGAAGAGGAGAGGCGCGTGCCCCGCGTCGAGGGCGGCACGATGCAGAGCAAGGCGAGTTCGTGCCCCGGACCGAAGCGCCGCGCGAGGCGCAGTCCGGCGGTCAGGGCGTTGGTGAAGACCCCTTCGACGTGCATGTCGCGGC
>OGOJ01002817.1_pt1 | contig 10490 bp, 7 predicted proteins | sample 1552601 | NCBI WGS metagenome assembly OGOJ01 (sample SAMEA2580184, study PRJEB22360) | human gut metagenome | biome: human gut; feature: human-associated habitat; material: faeces | place: Denmark | collected 2008/2010
GATGAATATTACAATATAGGTGCAGGCTTGGGGCACGACGGTTCTGATTATGGAAAAGCCGAAGCTGTTTACAATTGGATCAGAGGGAACGTCAGCGGAAATTGTCAAGTATTCTCAGCAGCAACAATGTACGCTTGTAAAGGCGTGGGACTTGAATGTCGGTATGCGTTTTTCTCACCGGATGCCTGGTACGGTCATATGGCAAACTTGGTATGTGTGGAGGGAACATGGTATGTGTTCGATACACAGGGCGGCAGATTTTTAAAATCAGATAAATACGGTGAAATAACCCGAATATTTGATGAAAATGATAATACAATTGAAATTTCGATAAGCGAATCGGCTTATTGATAATATGTAACAAATATGCAAGTGAGAGAGCCGAAGAAATTTCGGCTCTTTTTCTTTGCGTGAAATCAAAGGAGAAATGTACTTTATGTTTAAAATTAAATCAAAGATTTTAAAGAAACTTAGCGCAGGGTTCATGGCAGGACTCTGCGCTTTTTCAATGCTCGGCTCTACAATGAGCGGAGTAATTACTGCAAATGCCGCAAGTACTTCGGCCGAAAACTCTGCGTTTCCATCGGCAGATACGGTGATCGCAAAGGCGGCAACGCTTCTCGGTTCTCCGTATACTTTCGGAAATAAGGGATATTGGTACGCATACAATCAGGGTCAGTATACTCCGCTGTCGGTACAGACGATAAACAATCTCGGTATCGACTGTTCGGGACTTGTGTACTATACGCTGACACAGCTTGGATACAAAACATCGGGATTTTCTTGGAACAACCCTGTTCCTGTGGATACCGATCACTGGCTGACGGTAAACGACAACTGCACTATCAGCTACGGCGATAAAACTTCCAAGGTCGATGTTGAAAAGAAAAACATCAAGACCACAGACCGTCCATACTGGGAGTGTTCCAACGGTTCGACTATTACGCCCGGTTCTGTAGTGGTGGCTCAGAATCCATATGGCGAAGATCATGCGTGGATTTACATGGGCGAATTTAACAGCCGTTCAGATGTAGTGTCTTACCTGAAATCTATCGGTGTATCCGAAAGCCTCATAAATTCCAAAACAGTCGGCGACGGAAAAGGCGCAGGCGGCAGGCATTGGAGAATAGAGTCCAACGGTTCGGAGGGTGTTGTGATCAACAACAAGACCGACGGTAAAACTGCAACTGCTATGAATATGTCGGCGTTCAGGATCACAAAGACCGACGTGACTTTTGAGATAGATAAGTATAATACAAATGGTGATCTTGTGGGAAAATCAAGCGTTGACAATTCTACAGCGGTATATGGAATCTACAGCGATAAATCCTGCAAAAACAAGGTTGCTGAAATCAAAATCGGCAGCAATGGAAAAGGCTCTGTAAAGCTGCCAAACAAGACTTATTACGCAAAGGAAATCAAGGCTCATACGGGTTACGCACTGGACAAAACCGTGTACAAAATCAAGGCGGGCGTGAACAAGGTTAAGGAGGATTTCCAGACGGGAAAAATCAAAATCAATAAGTCAGCAGAGGATGGCATAATCAGCGGCAGAAAGTTTAAAATCACCTATTCATACAATGGAAAATCTCTTTCTGAAACTGCAAAAACAAATGCAAAAGGCATTGCGACCTTTGACAATCTGAAAGTTTATGATATGTCCACAGGCAAGGCTATCACTTACACTGTTTCCGAAATCAACGTAGATACGAGATATGAAGCTCCCAAGGCGAAGAATGTCAAGCTTACCGACGGCGACGTTGACCTGACCATAAATGTGAAATTCAACAACGAACTCAAAACAGGCTCTATTAAGATCAACAAGCAGTCTGAGGATAATCAGAACGGCGGCAGAGAATTTACTGTAACAGGTAACGGCAAGACTTACAGCATAAAAACAGGTTCTGACGGTGTTGCAATTCTTTCCGATATCCCCGTATACGACAGTAACAATCAGAAAATTGTTTACACGATTTCTGAAAAAAACGTACCAGTGAAATATGTTATTCCTGCCGAGCAGACAGTGACTTTAACGGCTGATGAAACTACCTCTGTAACGTTTGAAAATGTGCTTAAAAAATTCACTTTGGAAGTTACAAAAAAGGATTCTGAAAATGGCTCTGCACAGGGGAATGCAAGCCTTGCGGGAGCGGTTTACGGCGTGTTTAAAGACAGTGTTTTGAAAGACGAATACACAACCGATGAAAACGGATATTTCAAGTCCAAGGAATATGTCTGCGGGAATTACACGGTTCAGGAGATTTCTCCCTCAGAGGGATATCTGCTTGATGAAACTGTGTACCCGGTTGGTGCAGAAGCTGAGAATTATTCTATTGAGCATAACCCCATTTCCATGACAGTGACCGAGGATATTATCAAGGGCAATATTTCAATCATCAAGCATTCCGATGACGGAACAACGCAGATCGAAACTCCCGAAGTCGGTGCAGAGTTTGAGGTTTATCTCAAGTCATCAGGCTCTTATGAAGCTGCAAAAGACAGCGAAAAAGACTATCTCGTATGCGATGAAAACGGCTATGCTGCGACAAAAAAGCTCCCCTACGGAATCTATGTCGTTCATCAGACCAAGGGCTGGGAAAGCACCGAATATATGGAGGATTTTGAGGTTGTAATCAGCGAAAACGAAAAAGAATATTTGGCAGAATTCAAAAAAACTTCGTCCCCTCGAATAAAAGAGGCATTAATTAAGAGATATACTCCTTTAGTAAAATACGAGGCTTTTAAAATTAAAGAGACTATAGGAAATTCTTTTAATTCTATAAATATAAATTTTGAAAATTATGCGAAAAATAAACTAGGCTTTGAGGATGAAGATTTTGAAAGTCTTGGTTTTTTAGGACTTTTAGACGCTATAGATAGATATAACCCAAACAACGAAAGCGATATAAAATTTGAAACTTATGCCAGCATGAACATACAAGACGCTATATTTGAGGAATTCAGAAGAATGGATGGGTTGCCAAAGTCAGTTCGTAGAGAGATAAAAAAATTAGAAATGGTAGAAAATAAAATGATAAACAATTTAACCAAAAAAGAAATCGACAATTTATGCAAATGGGCAAAAAAGTATAATATTGAAGATTTGGATACAGAAGAAAAAATATTGAATATTAAAGAACTTAAAATAGTTTCTGATGAAATAGATTATTTGCCAAACGAAATTTTCAAACTTACAAATCTCGAGAGTTTTTATATAGACTGCTATTCTTTGGAAGAATTTCCTAAAGATATTGAAAAATTAATTAATCTTAAAAAACTTACGATAGAATTTTCCGATATAAAAACTCTGCCAAAAGAAATTTTCAACTTGGTTAATCTTGAAACTCTTAATATAGAATGCGCTTGTTTGGAAGAATTTCCCGATGGAATAAGCAATTTAACAAAACTTAAAACTCTTAATTTTATATATTACGAGGAGTTAATAGAATTAAAAGAATTTCCTAAAGAAATATTTAACTTAAAAAATCTTGAAAATATTCGTTTAAGCTATTTTAATAAGTTTAAAGGTTATTATAAAAAAATAAACGATTTAGACAATATAAAAAATATCGAATTATAAATATTTGATTTTGATGGATTTGAATTCCCAAAAGAAATATTAAAACTATCTAAATTAAGGACTCTAGAGATGTATGGCGATAACGGATACATGAAAGAATTGCCAGCAGAAATAGAAAACTTAATTAACTTAAAAAAACTTTCTATAGCCGTTGAAATTTTAAAATGTTTGCCTAAAGAAATAGGAAATTTAATTAATCTCGAATATTTAGAAATAGATAGCGAATTTGAAGATTTTAACGGAATTCCTAAAGAAATTGGAAATTTAAAAAATCTTAAAACTCTTAAAATAGCGCGATGCAAAGGTTTAAAAGAATTGCCTAAAGAAATATTTTATTTGCCAAATCTCGAAAACCTTGAAATAAATTGTGAAATAACGGAAATTCCAAAAGATATAAAAAATTTAGTTAATCTTAAAAATTTTAATATATGGCGCAATAGTTTAACTGAACTTCCAAATGAAATATCCAATTTGACAAAACTTGAGGAACTTCATATATCATGCGATAATATGAAATATTTGCCAAAAAATATATATAAATTAATCAATTTTAAAAATTTATCAATTTGTTGTCGCAAATCAAAGAAACTTCCAAAAGAATTATTCGATTTAATTAATCTTGAAAAACTTCAGATAAGTTGGTGCGAAAGCTTAAAACATATTCCAAAAGAAATTAATGGTTTAACTAAACTCAAAAATCTTAATATATACCATTGTAAAAACTTGAAATATATCCCAAAAGAAATTGGCGATTTAGTTAATCTTAAGAGACTTGATATAAATTGGTGTGAAAAATTAGAATATATTCCCAAAGAAATAGGAAATTTAATCAATCTCAAAAAACTCTATATTAAAGATTGTAAAAATTTAAAAGAAATTCCAAAAGAAATAACTAATTTGAAACAATTAAAAAATATTATTATAGCATGCAAAGATAATATAAAAATACCTGAAGAAATAAAAAAATTAATCGAATCTAAAAGTTATTATATTCGTATAAATAATGTATATAGCGCGAAAGAATTGGAAGTCGAATTATCAAATTTAATTAAAAATAAAAGTTTTGATTTAGAATACGGTGGAGATTATGAAGATTCGTATAGTTTAGATTATCTTAAATCCGTTAATATTGTGGAATTAAATCAAGCGGAAAACAATTCTGCAGACTGCAACAATGCGAAAGAATTAATCGAAGAAATTACGATTTCAAAAAATCTTAAAGAACTATATATAAAATCCACAAACTTTAAAGAAATTCCTAAATGGTTATTTGATTTATATAACATTGAAAAACTTTTTATAAATTGTGATAGTTTAGAAGAACTGCCAAAAGATATTACAAAATTAATCAATCTTAAAAAAATTTATATTAACTGCTCTAACTTAAAAGAACTACCAAAAGAGATTGGCGATTTGGTTAATCTTAATAGCGTTAGAATGTATTGCGATAGTTTAGAAGAATTACCGCATGAGATTGGAAACTTGATTAATCTTAATAGCGTTAGAATGTATTGCGATAAATTAAAAGAACTTCCAGAAGAAATAGGCAATTTATTAAAAATGGAATATTTTAGTATGGATTCTGAAGTTTTAAAAGAATTGCCAAAAAGTATAGGAAATTTTACTAAACTTCGCAGTCTTGGATTAGACTGTTCTAATTTAGAAAGACTTCCTAAAGAGATAGAAAATTTGAAAATAATTAAAGGAATCGATATAAGAAGCGATAAGCTAAAAGAATTTCCTAAAGAAATATTAAGCATGCCTAAACTTGAACGGATTGATTTACATGGAAACGGAATAAAAGAGATACCAAAAGAAATTATTAATTTGACTAAACTTGAAAAATTGGATATGCAATATTGCTCTAACTTAAAGAAAACTCCGAAAAAAATAGGCAATCTGATTAGAGAATCTAAAATTAAATGCTGGTGGAATTTTTAAGGAGAAATAAAATGCAAAACAATTTAACCAAAAAAGATATTGAAAAATTAAACAAATGGGCTAAAAAATATGATATTAAAAAATTGCAAACCAAAGATAAAAATAAGCTATTTAATATTAAAGAACTTACGCTTGGCGAATTATCTATAGCGGAAAAAAATTTTTCTTATATTCCAAATGAAATTTTTAAACTTGTAAATCTTAAAGAACTACATATAAACTCTATAAACTTAAAAGCGTTGCCAAAAGATATTGGAAATTTAATTAATCTTGAAGAGCTTACTATCGGAGTTAATTGCAAATTAAAAAAATTACCTAAAGAAATTGGGAAGTTAACTAACCTTAAAAAACTTGAAATAAGTTGTGAAAATTTAGAAAAACTTCCTAATGAAATTGCCAATTTTGTTAACCTTAAAAGTCTTATAATAAGTTGCGATAAATTAGTAAAACTGCCTAAAGAAATATGCAATTTTTCAAAACTTGAAGATATAGAAATAGCTTGCGAAAATTTAAAAGAATTGCCTCATGAAATAGGAAATTTAAAAAAACTAAAATATTTCACTTTATGGGAAAGTAATTTAAAAAAATTTCCTAAAGAGTTTGGGAATTTAATTAACCTTGAATATTTTAAGATATATTCATCGTATAGCTTAAAGGAATTTCCAAAAGAGATTGCAAATTTTACTAAATTAATACATTTAACATTTGAAAAACTTAAATTTATAGAAATAAAAAAAACGGGATTCATTTATAAATCGTTTGGAAGATAATATAAAATTGAAAAAGCCAAAAAGAAAATAAAGAAAAATATAAATAAAACAAAGAAAGGATAATTTTTTTAATCGCTTTTTAAATTTTTATGATTTAATAATAATTATAAAATAAGGCTTTTACAAACTTTTTCCACAGTCTTTGGAAGTATAATCCATTCGGCAGATTCCATAACTCTTTTTTGCAATTTTTCCGCCGTATCGTTATCTAAAACTTTAACGGCTTTTTGCATTATAATCTCTCCGCCGTCAACAATTTCGTTTACAAAATGCGTTGTAGCACCCGTAATTTTAACTCCTCTTTTTATAGCTTCTTCATGAACTTTTATTCCGTAAAAATTTTTTCCGCAAAAAGAAGGAATAAGCGAAGGGTGAATATTTATAATTCTTTTAGGATAATCTTTTACAAAATTTTTAGACAAAACGGACATAAATCCCGCCAAAACTATAAGCTCGATTTTATAAGATTTCAAAATTTCTTTTAATTTTTTTTCAAATTCTTCTATTTTCTTGCATTCTTTTTTAGAAATAATTTCAAAAGGAATTTTTGATTTTTCTGCTCGTTTCAAAGCGAAAGCGTTAGAATTATTTGAAATAACCAATTCTATTTTTCCGCTTTTTATTATTTTATTTTTTTGAGCGTTTATTAAAGCTTGCAAATTAGTTCCGTTTCCCGAAACCAATACGGCGATTCTTATTTTTTTATTCATATCATTCCTTAAAAATAATTTTTTCTTTATTCTCAATTATTTTGCCAATAATATAAGCGTCCTCTTTGCAGGAGTTTAAAATTTCAATAGTTTTTTCAGCGTCTTTTTTTGAAACGATTATGCACATTCCGACTCCCATATTAAAAGTATTAAACATATCTCGCTCTTCTATATTTCCAATTTTTTGAATATATTTAAATATTGGCAAAATTTTAATTTTATTTTTTTCTATCTCTGCGCAAAGTCCGTTTGGAATGCATCTTGGAATATTCTCGTAAAAACCGCCGCCCGTTATATGCGATATTCCTTTTACTTTAATTTTTTTTAATAATTTTAAAATCGGTTTAACATAAATTTTTGTCGGCGTTAATAATATCTCGCCAATAGATTTTTTCCCAAGTTCTTTAACTACATTATTTATATTTGAATTATCAATATTTAAAATTTTTCTAACAAGCGAAAATCCGTTTGAATGAATTCCGCTCGAAGATAAAGCGATTATAATATCTCCTTTTTTTATCAAACTATTATTTATTATTTTTGATTTGTCGACTATTCCCGTAGAATATCCTGCCAAATCGTATTCGTCTTTAGCGTAAAAATCGGGCATCTCAGCAGTTTCTCCGCCTATCAAAGCGCAATTAGATTGAACGCATCCTTTTGCTATTCCTTTTACTATTTCAGAAATTTTTTCGGGATAATTTTTTCCGCAAGCAATATAATCTAAAAATATAAGAGGTTTCGCTCCAACGCATATTATATCGTTTACGCACATAGCAACGCAGTCTATTCCGATAGTGTCATGTTTATTCATTAAAAATGCTATCTTTAATTTTGTCCCAACTCCGTCAGTTCCGCTTACCAAAATGGGTTTCTTTATTCCTTTTAAATCAAGTTCAAATAATCCGCCGAATCCTCCGATACTTGAAATAACGCCTTTAATATTAGTTTTAGCTATATATTTTTTTATAAGCTCGACAGATTTATATCCCGCAGTTATATCGACTCCCGCTTTCGCGTAAATATCGGATTTGGAATTATTCATTTTGATTTTTCCTCGTCTATATTATTTATCTTTCTTTCAAAACGATTTTTAAATTTTTCGGTTGGAATTTTTGTAGGATAATTTCCGTCAAAACAAGCGATACAGAAACCGCTTTTTTCATTGACATAACCTATTTTTTTAACTCCTTCTAAACTTAAATATCCAAGAGTATCCGCTCCGATTTTTTTTGCTATCTCTTCAATCGTATATTTGCAAGCGATTAAATTATCTTTTGAATCTATATCGATTCCATAATAGCAAGGATTTACAAAAGGCGGCGCCGAAACTCTCATATGCACTTCAATAGCTCCCGCTTCTCTTAAAAGTTTAACTATTCTTCCGCTTGTCGTTCCTCTAACTATAGAATCGTCTATAAGAATAACTCTTTTTCCTTTAACGACATTTGCCATAGGATTTAATTTTATTTTAACTCTATCCATACGACTCTTTACTTCGGGATGTATAAAAGTTCTTCCGATATATTTATTTTTTATTAATCCTATTCCGTAAGGTATTCCCGAAGCTTTTGAATATCCTAAAGCCGCATCCAATCCAGAATCGGGAACTCCGACTACAATATCTGCATTTACAGGATTCTCTTTTGCAAGTATCTCTCCCGCTTTAATTCTCGCCTCATAAACATTTTTTCCGTCTATTATAGAATCGGGACGAGCAAAATAAATGTATTCAAAAACGCATAAAGTTTGTTTCGATTTATTGCAATGTTTTTTTATAGAAGTTATTCCGTCCTTACCGAAAACTACAATCTCTCCTTTTTCTATATCTCTTATAAACTCCGCTCCGACAGAATCTAAAGAACAACTTTCAGAAGCTACTACATATTCTCCGTTTGCCGTTTTTCCATAACAAAGAGGTCTAAAACCGTTTTCGTCTCTTGCAGCTATAAGTTTTTGAGGCGACATTATTACCATTGAATAAGCGCCTTTTATTCTATTCATAGCCTCGCAAACCGCTTCTTCTATAGTATCCGCTTTTAATCTTTCTTCTATAATCGTATGGGCTATTACTTCCGTATCCGAAGTCGTGTGAAAAATAGAGCCTTTCGCTTCAAATTCAGAACGCAATTCGTAAGAGTTTATAAGATTTCCGTTATGAGCTAAAGCCATACTGCCTTTTATATGATTTACAACTATAGGTTGAGCGTTACTTCTTTCGTTTCCCCCCGTAGTGCCGTATCGAACATGTCCAACCGCAATATTTCCTTCTCCAAGTTTATCAATAACGATAGGAGTTATAACATCGTTTACCAAACCTAAATCTTTATAAGAGCTAAAAATTCCTTCGTTATTAACGGCTATTCCGCAAGATTCTTGTCCTCTATGTTGCAAAGAAAATAATCCGAAATATACGATTTGAGATAAATTTTCTTTTTTAGGGCTATAAATTCCAAAAACTCCGCATTCTTCTCTTATTTCAGACATATAATTTCTCCAAAAAATTATCCGAATATTCTTTTCATCATTTCTTTATAAGCGCCTTCTACATTTCCCAAATCTCTACGAAATCTATCTTTATCAAGTTTTTCGTTTGTAGTCGCATCCCAAAAACGACATGTATCGGGAGAGATTTCATCGGCAAGAACTATTTTATTATCCGCAAGTTTTCCAAATTCAAGTTTAAAATCAATGAGTTTTACATTTATTGAAATAAAAAATTTTTTCATCTCTTCGTTTATTTTGAAAGCGTATTTTTTTATAATTTCAATTTCTTCTTTTGTGGCAAGTTTCAAAGCGATTGCATGATAAGAATTAATTAAAGGGTCGCCGAGATTATCGTTTTTATAAGAAAATTCTATTGTCGGTTCGTCAAAAATTATTCCTTCTTCCACGCCGTAATTTTTTGCAAAAGAGCCAGCCGAAACATTTCTAATAATAACTTCAAGCGGAATTATCGAAACCTTTTTAACTAAAGTTTCTCTCTCTGAAATTTCTTCAATATAATGCGTAGGAATTTCCGCTTTTTCAAGAAGTCGCATCATATAATTTGTAACTTTATTATTTATTATTCCTTTTCCTAATATAGTTCCTTTTTTTATTCCGTTAAAAGCCGTAGCGTCATCCTTATATGAAACGAGTAAAATTTCTGGTTTATCGGTTTCAAATATTTTTTTCGCTTTACCTTCGTAAAGTTGTTTTCCTTTTGTCATTTTATAAACTCCTTTATAATTTTTTATTTAAATTTTTCATTTATAGCAATGTCTTTTTTAAGAACTGCTTCGCTGTCTTTAATTCTTTTTTCTTTTAATTTTTCACTATTAGACGCACGAAAGATACGAAAAGTTGCAAACAGAGTGAACTTTTTTGAAAAAACATTTTGTAGACTCAATCTTCTTTACGTAATTTGTGTGCAGTAAACTTTATAATTAACTAACCCTTTTAAATAAAGTATCATGAATTCAAACATGGAAAAACCCTACGTAGTAG
>OGOJ01002818.1_pt1 | contig 10483 bp, 8 predicted proteins | sample 1552601 | NCBI WGS metagenome assembly OGOJ01 (sample SAMEA2580184, study PRJEB22360) | human gut metagenome | biome: human gut; feature: human-associated habitat; material: faeces | place: Denmark | collected 2008/2010
CAACAAAGCAGACTACTCTGCGGACTGCTTCGCAGCCGCAGAGGTGCTGCACATTCTACTTGTACACGAAAATGCGTAATGTCGCAGGTTTGAGTACGAGCGAGGCACAAAAATCCAGCGATATGTTCGGCAAGTGTCGCTATCTGGATGAAATCACCGGTGGCCGTGGCGTGATTTTTGCAACGGGTACACCCCTGAGCAACAGTATGACCGAGATGTACACCCTCATGCGCTACCTCCAGTACAACACCTTGCAGCAGAAAGGGCTGACCCATTTTGATGCGTGGGCTTCTACTTTTGGTGAAACTACTACTGCCATCGAACTTGCGCCCGAAGGCACCGGATACCGTGCACGCACTCGTTTTGCGAAGTTCTTCAACTTGCCTGAACTGATGGCGATGTTCAAAGAAGCAGCAGATATCAAGACCAGCGATCAGCTTCATCTCCCGGTGCCTGATGCAAAATTTGAGACGGTGGTGGTCAAACCTTCGGAAATCCAACAGGATATGGTGCAGGCGTTGAGCGAACGTGCAGCCGAAGTCCACAGCGGTTCTGTTGACCCCTCTGTGGATAATATGTTGAAAATCACGTCGGATGGCCGCAAAATCGGTCTTGACCAGCGGTTGATGAATTCCGCTCTGCCCGATGACCCCAACAGCAAGTTAAATGCCTGCGTCAACAACGTCCTGCGCATCTGGAACGACACCAAGGAGCAGAAGCTGACCCAGTTGATTTTCTGCGATATGTCTACTCCCAAGGGGGACGGTTCGTTCAACGTCTATGATGATATTCGCACCAAGCTGCTCAACGCCGGTGTGCCCGAACAGGAGATCGAGTTCATCCACAACGCAGATACGGAGAACAAGAAAGCAGAACTTTTCTCCAAGGTACGCAGCGGACAGGTGCGTGTGCTGCTGGGCAGCACTGCCAAAATGGGGGCAGGGACCAACGTCCAGACGCTGCTCGTAGCGGTGCATCATCTGGATGTAGGCTGGCGTCCGTCTGATATGACCCAGCGCAACGGCAGAATCATCCGCCAAGGCAACCAAAACAAACAAGTCTACGTCTATAACTACGTCACGGAATCGACATTTGACGCCTACCTCTATCAGACCCTTGAGAATAAGCAGAAGTTTATCTCGCAGATCATGACGAGCAAATCGCCTATGCGATCTTGCGATGATATTGACGAACAGGCTTTATCTTACGCAGAAATCAAGGCTCTGTGTGCAGGCGACCCTCGCATCCGGGAAAAGATGGACTTGGACGTGCAGGTAGCAAAATTGAAGGTGCTGCGCGGAGACTTCCAGAATCAGAAATATCGTCTGGAGGATAAGCTGCTCAAAACTTTCCCGGAGGAGATCCAGAAACAGAAAACCCGCATTGCTGCTTTACAACAGGATTCACAGATTGCAGCAGCACACCCACAGGACAAAGAAAACTTCTGCGGCATGACCATCAAGGGCATGGTGTACGATGACAAAAAGGCTGCAGGCGAACGGCTGCTGCTGGCTCGGCAGGAGATGCCCAATGCTGATATGATGCTGCTGGGCACCTACCGTGGCTTTGAACTGAACATCCGGTTCGACAGCTTCAAGAATGAACATCAGGCGGTTCTCCGGGCAGAGTTAAGCTACCCGGTATCGCTGGGCGATGATGCGCGCGGCAACATCACTCGTCTGGACAATGCCATCGACAATTTCGCTGACCGTATTGCAGATGCCGAAAATGCTCTGCAAAACCTTGAACAGCAGAAACAGGCTGCAGAGGTTGAAGTGGCAAAGCCGTTTGCACAGGAGGAAGAACTGGCCGAAAAGTCTGCCCGACTTTCTGAATTGAACGCCTTGCTGAACATTGATCGCAGTTCGGCACAGGATTCTCCCGAAAAAACAGAAGAAACTCCCACAACTCGTCCGTCCGTGCTGGCTGCGCTGGAGGAAAAGGTCAACCAACCGGAACCAGTCAAGCCGTTCAAGAGTTATCTGGATAAGGAGGGGCGATAATGTGAAAAAGCGGGAACACCGTCTATTTATTCGTGTGACCGATGAAGAACGAAACCGCATTTTAGATAAGATGTATGGAATGGGCATCCACAGTCTGAGTGCCTATATCCGCAAAATGGCACTGGATGGCTACTGCCTGAATCTCGACCTTCCACAGCTGCGCCGAATGGCTTATCTGCTTCAGAATTGCAGTAACAATCTGAATCAGGTCGCCAAACGCGCTAACGAAAACGGCAAGATCTACTCTGCCGACCTTGCTGATCTGCGCACCCGGCTGGACGAACTGATTTCCATTGGCAAGCAGATTCTGACTAAACTGGCAAATCTCTAAGAAAATTCCCGCAGTTGGAGGACTGCGGGTGTACATATAATGCTTGACATCCTTGCAGTGCAATAGTCGATACCTTTATAATAAGAGCGAACAGAAAGGAAGTGCCTGATATGATGTCTATCCTGAAGAAAATTGTTCTCTTCCCGGTTTCTCTCTTTGTGGCTTTTCTGGCTCTGATGGCGAAGTGGCTGCTCACGTTGTCCAGCTATGTGGTTGCTCCGCTGATGCTCTACATCTTCGGCTGCGGCATCTACACTGCCTACCGCCAGACTTGGGATCAGTTCTTTATCCTGCTGGTAGCTGAGTTCATCTGCTTCGTTCTCTTTTTCGGTGCAACAGCCATCACCGAGGACATCGGACGTTTCAGTGAGTGGCTTGCCGAACTGTAAGAAATAGTTTTAATCGTTTGCCGCCTTCGGGCGGCATTTTTCTTTTATGGGGGTGATTCAGGATGGCCGCGACACGGCTGATCGCGTTGCACAAAAACAAGGGCAAGTCGGTTGCGGCTTGTCTGAAAAGCCGCACAGACTATGTGCAGAATCCAGATAAGACCGAACAAGGTGAACTGGTAAGCTGCTACGAGTGTAGCCCTCTGACAGTCGATGAAGAATTTATGCTTTCCAAGCGGCAGTATGAACTTGCTACCGGGCGCAGACAGAAAAGCGACATCATCGCCTATCAAATTCGACAGTCTTTCAAACCCGGTGAGATCACCGCCGAGGAAGCCAACAAGGTGGGCTATGAACTTGCCATGCGGTTTACCAAGGGCAAATACGCTTTTATCGTTGCCACCCACACAGACCGTCACCACATCCATAACCATGTGATTTTCAACTCCACCGCATTGGACGGTTCAAAAAAGTTCCGGGATTTTTTCTTTTCGGCACTGGCCGTTCAGCGGTTGAGCGACTTGATTTGTCTGGAGCATCAGCTCTCTGTTATTGAAATAAAGCCCTACCGGGAACGGCAGAAACGTACCCTCTATCCACCCAAAGAAAGCAATCGTGATAGGCTGTGTGGCATCATCGACAGCATCCTTGCAGAAAAGCCCAAGGATTACGAAGATTTTCTGCAAAAACTGGAACAACAGGGTTATGAGGTCAAGCGTGGAAAATACACTTCCGTCAAGGGCGCACGGCAGAAGCGGTTCATCCGCTTCAAAACGCTGGGGGCTGGGTACAGTGAGGATGAACTGCAAGCGGTGATTGCGGGAAAAACCGAACACCGTCCGCGTCAGACACAGCCGTTCCAAGAGCCGCCGTTCCAATTGCTGGTTGACATTCAGGCAAAGCTCTCCGAGGGCAAAAGCGAAGGCTATGCACGATGGGCGAAAAAATATAATCTGAAAGAAATGTCCAAGACGCTGATTTTCTTGCAGGAGCACAAAATTGGCAGCGCAGATGAACTGAATGAACGCACAGCGGCGGCAACAGAAAAATACCACCAGCTGGGAGATTCCATCAAAGCCGCCGAAACACGGATGGCGGAAATTGCTGTGCTGAAAACGCACATCGTCAATTACGCCAAGACCCACCCAGTCTACGATGCCTACCGGAAAGCGGGATATAGCAAAAAGTTTCTGGATACTCACCGGGAAGAAATCACACTGCACAAAGTAGCCAAGGCCGCTTTCGATGAAACTGGCTTAAAAAAGCTGCCGAAGGTCAAAGCACTGAATGCAGAGTATTCCGATCTTCTGACCCAAAAGAAAGCAGCCTACCCGGACTATCGCAAGGCACGAGAAGAAATGCAGGAGTTGGTAAAGGCACAGAAAAATATTGAATTGTTCTTCGCAGAAGAAAAAGACGCACAGGAAAAGCAGCAGACCCGATAAACGAAAGTCGCCGAGGATTCTAACCCTTTCATGGGGCGGAATCCTCGGCGACTTTTTTAGTTTATGTAGCAGCGATCCTGCGTTACGAGCCAATCTTCACACAGCCGTTGGGCTTCATCTGTTGAGCGGCACACGCAATTGAACAGCTTGCCGTGCAGGGAGCAGTAGGTGTAACGGATTTTGGGCACACCGTTCTCATCCCGAAACTTTGTGTAGCGTTCCTCACCGGGCATCAGATAAAGCTGCTCCATTTCTGCATCGTCCTTTCCGTTTTCATGTGTCAGGCACACAACGCACCTATTCTATCATGAACTTAGGAATTATGCCATTGACGCTTGCACCAAAAAGCGCCCCGGATTTTCGGAGAGAGTGTGCATTGACACATTCAATAGCGTTCGGAAAGAACGCGCAGCCTGCACCGGAACGGTGCAGATCAGAAAGGGTTTGGGATTTCCCAACAAGCATTTTGCAACGCAAAATTTGCATTTGTGCGCACGAATGCACTGCTTGCAACAACAATTTTTTACTCCACTATGTTTTACTTTGCGGTTATTGTTATTCCGTAGCTTTCCATTCCCGCATAATTCAAATGATACGTCTTTCCGGCTTTGATGGTCAGTGCCTTTCCGCTTTCACCACTAAATGTTTCCACTCCGTATCCATCTGCTCTTTTTACAGTCGTTCCTGCCGGGACTGTAAATGCTGCCCCATAGCTTTTTCTCGACACTTCCAGTATTGGCTGTGAGAAAATAAGTTTGGTGTCCCAGTCGATATCTACTACACCATTATTGAAAAAAGTTTCCCGAACGCGAAGCGTTGTTCCTCCAATTCCATAGGTAACTGTAGCTTGAGAAGACCAGCCCGGGTATCCCGCCGAGTCCAAGGTTTGAGATGCACTATATGAAGTCATTTGTACATCTGCCGCGACGGGCTTCGGCGCTTCTTTCTTTTTGAAATCGCCCTTGGGCTTATCATTCTCCCATGTATAAGTTTCGGCAGTCAGGTCCGTTTTGGTAGGATTCAGAATGAACCACAGACCTTCACCCTCACGGCTGCGGTTTTCATGACCGCCATAATATACATACAGCTTGCCCAGAGACACTGCACTTATATCTTCCGCACTAGGGTCAGCAACTGTCAGATCTTCTGCGGTGATCATGCCGTTTTCTTCTTCATTCACATCTGCCCAAGCCGTCGCATCTGCGTAAACCGCCAGCATCTTACCATCGGCGTCGTAATAGCGCAGCTGATAACCCCGGGCCAGAAGGTTCTGCATTGCAGCTTTTGCTTCGTCAGTAGAAAGAGTCTCTTTGATTTTATCGTAAGCTTTTACCCCGTCTGCCTTGGCCTGCTCTGCGGCCTGTTTCAGGATATTTTCGGCCTCTGTCAGCTGAATGCTTACCGCATAGTCCGCGTGATTCACCTCACCCAGCCAGTTATTCGAACTGTTCAGGTCACCTGCTTTGCTCTTGGCAAGGCTCATAGCTCTCAGGATCGCATCCCTGTCAGCAGTCTTGTCCTCGCCCAAGTCGATCAGGGCATCGTAATCCGGCAGGACTTCTTCATACTTTTCCTGTGCCGCATTGGCATCTGCACGGCCGGTGTACGACTCTATCTTTGCGGCTTTTACATCCAGAACCTCTGCATCGTCCGGAAGCTTGGCCAGACTGTCGATAGCCTTCGTGTAGCTGGCCGCTGCCGCCTCGTTTCTGCCAAAAAATGCATTCAGACGCGCACAAGCATTATAGACTTTGATCTTCAGCGCTTCCAGCATCTGTTCTGTGACATCGGTGATTTTTTCCACATCGACCTTATCCAATGCGGTAGATGCCGCCTCATAGTCGCTCAGAGCATCCTCGTTGGAAGTTGTCAGTTCGTTCACCTCAGCACGTCCAACGTAAGCTTCGGCCTGCGTATAGGGCTGTTCTTCCGTTTTTTCGATAGCCGTGGTGTAATCTACCTTTGCGTCGTCGTACTGCTTCAGACCGACATACGCCTGTGCACGTCCCATATAAGCCGGAATATTCTCCGGGTCAAGGCCGATAGCCTCTGTAAAGGACGCTACAGCCTCCGTATAATTCAGCTCTGTCAGGTATTTCTGGCCAAGTTCGACTTTTTCCACAGCCTTGGCAGCTTTAGAACTGCAGGCGGTAAAAAGCAGAAGCACCAGAACGATTCCACAAAGGGACATTTTCCAAAACCTTTCCTTCATTTTCACTCTGCCTCCCAATAGCCAGATCCATTATAGGTCAAAATGTTTCGTGTCAGCTCTCCCGTTTCTGCATCTACACTAGCGGCCGCCACTACCTTTTTGTCTGCATCGATTTCAACATAGATTTCCCAGCAGCCTCCGGCCTCCCAATAAGCTCTCTCACTCTGCGTGTAGCGCACCTCCTGAGCTTCCGGCACACCCAGATCAGCGGCTAGTCCTTTCAACTGGGTCTCGGACAACATACTGTTCAGATATTCTTCTCTTGAGGCAAACTGCTCCTCATATTCTTCTCCGGGCATCCGCTCCACTTCGATGAAACGTCCATCCTCTTCCCTATAGACAACTCGATCATCCAAGTTTTCTGCTGCAATGTGGCTTTCATCGACTTTTTCCGGAAATCCAATGAGATAGTTCTGCGTGACCTGCTCTCCCTTCGCACCAAGCAATATGTTCTGGTATTCACTGGATGGATGTCCTATTTCGAAGCTCAGGAATGTTTTGTTTCCCAGCGTGATGAGATTATCTGAAAAATCGGTTTGTTCCGGGTCAGATACTTTTTCCGGCCGTCCGACCACATCACCGTCCATTTTGATTTCTTCCGCCTGACCATCTGAATGGATATAGTAAAGTTTCAGTTTCTGCCAGTTTTCATTATCACTATTCCAGATACCGGTAAAAGCAAAAGCTTCCTGAACTCCATCCCCATTGTAGTCACTTACGATCAAATAGCAACTGTCCGCATTCGCCACATCATCCAGCGCCTTCTGAAATATCGCATCGCTGTTCGGTTCATCCGCTTCTTCTTGAGAAGATACAGATGTTGTTTGTTCACTAGAAGCACTTTGCACCGATGCTGCCTGTTCCTCGGACTCCGCTTTTTGGGGAGCACAGGACGTCAGTATCGCCACTGTAAGAAGTACCGCCGCAACAGCTCTTCCCGCCTGATTCCGTTTCATTATTTTTTTCATTGCAAATTCCTTCGTTCTTATCAGTTATCTTCACAGAAAATCATTCTGCATTTCCATGTTCGCATATATCCACCCGCTTCGCCGCTTATTTATCTTCCCGGAATTCAATTCGGAAAGAGCCATTCGCATCACTACTGGTGTCCCACTCGTAGATCGGCGTCGCCGGATCATTTATACCCCCGTATAAAGAATCCGTCATATCAATCGTTTCAGCCCTTCCACTGTACGATGTGAAAGTCATCTGTTCCGTTACAAGCTTCGTTCCTGTGGGTACATAAATGTAAAGAACATCCGCTGTTTTTTCGACCCGGCTGACAGGAGCGCTCAAAAGAATATCTGCGATGAACTGTGGTTTCCAGTCTATCGCGTTCCACTTATCAAACTCCGCTTCCATTTCCTGAAAATCCGCGTCGTATATTGTTGCCAGAGCCTCCATCTGCTCCACGCTCATCCCATCTGGATCGATTGCAAAAAGTGCTTTCCAAGTTTCAGGATGTTTTTCTTTCCATTTTTGCGTTGCGATCATCGATGCCGCCATATCACTCATCTGCTCCGGTGGATAATCCGCCACTCCGCTCATGTGGCTGCTTCCGGACTGTACAGTGATCAGCTCTTTTATCGTTCCGTCCTCATCCGTATAGGTCCACACATATGCTCCGCCGGCGGACGACTCATCCTGCTGAGAAGATTCGGATGCACCGTCTTCCGACATATTCACGCCCAGCTCTTCCAGCTTTGCATAGTCCTCCATCGCTTTATCGTACAGGCCGAGCTTCATGCAGACTTCCGCATGGAACTGCAGGACTTTGATTTTCAGCTCACGGATCAGCTTCTCAGCAATGTTCTCTTTTTTGCCGACATCCTCTTTTTCCAGCAGGCCAATCGCTGCACTGTAATCGCTTTCTGCTTCGGTAGTCTCATCGGTCAGCTCGTACACCTCTGCACGGCCTGTATATGCTTGTGCCTGCGTATACGGCATTTCGTCAGTCTTTCCAATGACTTCCGTATAGTCTGCCTTGGCGTCATCGTACTGTTTCAAGCCCTTATACGCTTCTGCACGGCCCATGTATGCTTCGATGTTGGAAGGGTCGAGTTTGATTACTTCTGTAAAAGCCGCAACGGCTTCTGTATAGTTCGATTCTGTCAGATACTTCTGACCCAGCTCGATTTTCTCTGCCGCATTTGTCGCTTTGGATGCGCAGGCGGTGAAGAGAAACATCACAGACAGGATTGCCACAACTACTTGCAGCAAATTTTGTTTCTTTGCTTGCATTTTCATTTTTCTCCTCATTTCATTGATTTTTACGTCAATAGTAAATCACAACAATATATTCGCCAATGTCCAATCTATTTTCTTCTTCAGTGATTCCAATCGATACTTTTGTATATTCTGGATTTCCTGCCGCCAAATCTCTTTTGCCAAATGTCATCATCCATGTATCGCATTGCTGTAAAGAAAAGTGGAACTTTGCCTTCTCTGAACATACCTTTCTCCTTTTCATCTGACCTTGAATGTTACATTGCCAGTGGTGGCGCTGCCACTCTCATTGTACTCATCATACATTGCATAGGATTTTCCGGTCTGCATCATCAGACTGTCTCCCACATAAAGAGTCCCGCTTTCATCGATTGCACATATCTTGCTCGTTTCACTGGCTGTATTGCCATCATATTTGTTGATAAAGTAGTATGTCAACACGGTTCCAGCTGGCACGATAAAGTCCACTGTATTGTCGAAATAGTTGCCAGATTGATGCCGTTCCACTGCCAGCAGTGGCTGAGAAAGCGTATAACTCACCCTTGTCTGGCTTGTCCAGTCGCTCGTTTCTCCAAACTGGTTCTTGGATATGAAGGATCCATTTTCCTCAAGTGCAATCGTATTTCCACCGATCTGATAAGAGACTGTCATTTTTCTTGTGCCAACCCCAAAAGTCTCCTGCCCCGTGTAGCTGTAAGAGGTCACCGGCCCCTGCACAACAGGCTGTTCCTCTTTGCTCTCTGCTGGGGCCTCCGATGATGCCGCGCTGGACGAAGCTGCCTCCGAAGATACAGCACTCTCCACAGATGCTTTGGAAGATACCGCCTGCTCACTGGATTCCATCGGTTCTTCCTTTGCACTCTCTGCCGACCTTTCCTCCGGGGTCTCCTCCGCCTTTTTTGCTGCATCTGCGGCAGACTCAGTTTCTGTCAGCCCGTTTTCTTCATCGGTTGGCTGCCCCAATTCTTCCAGAAGCGAATCCCGCTTGGCCTCTACTTTTTCGCCCAGTTTCAATAGTTCCTCGTAGTCTTCCAGCGCATTGTCATAAACTTTTATCTTCTCACTGAGCATTGCATGGGCATAGAGGGCTTCGACCAGTTTGATTTTTATATCATCTTCCGAGACAGACTCTGCCTTGCCCACATCGCTTGCCGTCAGCAGAACCTTTGCAAGGCCATAGTCTGCGAGCGCACGGTCCTGCTTATCTATCTTTTCGTACACCTCGGCCTGTCCCATATAGGAAATCGCCCGTGTGTACGGCATTTCTTCCGTTTTTTGGCTCACGAACCGGTAATCTTCCAGTGCTTTTTCATACTCGCCCAGAGCCAGATAAGCTTCCGCACGACCCATGTACGCCTGAATGTTGTCCGGGTCGAGCCGAATCGCCTCGGTAAAGGATGCTACCGCCTCGGTATAGTTCAGTTCCGTTAGGTACTTCTGGCCCAATTCAATTTTGTCTGCCGCCTTGGATGCCCCCGATGCGCAGGCAGTCAGGAGCATTACCGCCAGCAGCACTGCTGCAACCAGTTGCAGCAGCTTTCTTTTTTCTGTGATCATATTTTTGCCTCACATTATATTTTGTGTTCAGACCCCACGGAACACAAAGCCGCCGTCGGTTAGAAAATATCCACCCTCATTTACATCAATTAGTTCATAGAGTTTTCCCTTTTCAACCGTCAAGGTATCACCCCAACCTTCTGTACAGCCGTAGTCCGTACCATAGCCCCACTCGTACACCTCGTCCGGGGTCAGAACACGCGATGTTTTCAGCCATCCGCTCAGACCATCCTGATTCCAGGAACCACCTGTTTCACCATCCCAAGCCTCAGTTTCTATGCCAGAAAGAGAAACCACGGTTCCCGCTGGAACATCCCAAA
>OGOJ01002824.1_pt1 | contig 10460 bp, 7 predicted proteins | sample 1552601 | NCBI WGS metagenome assembly OGOJ01 (sample SAMEA2580184, study PRJEB22360) | human gut metagenome | biome: human gut; feature: human-associated habitat; material: faeces | place: Denmark | collected 2008/2010
GACCGCAGACTTCGTCTGTTTCCATTGCCCCCTTGTCGCCTCCGCAGAGGCGAAATCCCCTGCAACAAGAAAATTCAGCTGCAAATAAGCATCCAGTAATGCCGCCCGCCCAAAGGCATTCAATCATTGCCCTTATGCTTTTCCAAGAACACCATCAGCACCGCCACATCCGCGGGCGACACTCCCGGAATCCGGCTCGCCGCCGCAAGCGACCGCGGACGCTGCTTCATCAGCTTCTGCCGCGCTTCAATCCGAAGCCCGGTCACTTCCTCGTAGGGCAAATCCTCCGGCAGCAGCGTCTCTTCCATCTGCCGCGCGTGGCGAATCAGCGTCTCCTGTCGCTCCAAATAGCCCTCGTACTTCACCGAGATTTCCGCCTGCTCCTGCGCAGGCTTGCCGAATTGCCTAATCTCCGGCGAAAGCTCCGCCAGCGCTGACAGCGTGATTTCCGGGCGTTTCAGCAGTTCCACCGCGCTTAGCCCATTCTGTGCTTCCGGCTGATGATGCTTCTCCAGCCAGTCGTTCAGCGCGACGCCGGGCGTGTACTTCGCCTTGCGGAGTTCGCCCAGCAGCTGCGCGGTTTCCGATGCCTTGCGTTCCGTGCGCTCCATGCGCTCCCGCGTCGTCAGACCCGCCTCGTAGGCGATGCGCGTCAGGCGCAAATCCGCATTGTCCTGCCGCAGGGATAAGCGGTGCTCGGCGCGGCTCGTCATCATGCGGTACGGCTCGTCCGTGCCTTTCGTCGTCAGGTCATCCGTCAGCACGCCGATGTACGCCTGATCGCGCGTGAGCACAATCGGCGGCTTGCCCTGCGCCGTCAAAGTGGCATTCATGCCCGCCAGCAAGCCCTGCGCAGCGGCTTCCTCGTACCCGGATGTGCCGTTAATCTGCCCCGCAAAAAACAGCCCCCGCACATCCAGACTTTCCAGCGTCGGGCGCAATTGCCGGCTGTCGATGCAGTCGTACTCAATCGCATACGCCAGCCGCGTCAGCTCACACCGCCGCAAACCCGGCACGGAGCGGTACATCTCCCACTGTACATCCTCCGGCAGCGATGTGGACATGCCCTGCACATACCATTCGCGGCTTTGCATTCCTTCCGGCTCAAGGAACACCTGATGGCGCTCCTTGTCGGCAAACTTGACGATTTTATCCTCAATCGACGGGCAGTAGCGCGGCCCGATGCCGTGGATTTTGCCGGAATACAGCGGCGCGCGGTGGAGATTTCGGCGGATGATGTCGTGCGTTTCCGGCGTCGTCCATGTCAAATAGCATGCGTAGGTATTGTGCAGCGCGCGGTCGGTCATAAACGAGAACGGCGTCACTGGCTCGTCACCGGGCTGCGGCGTCATTTCGTCGAAATCAATCGTCCGCACGTCGATGCGCGCGGGCGTCCCCGTCTTGAACCGCCGGAGCGGAAAGCCGATGCGCGTCAGGCTTCCGCTGAGGTTCGGCGCGCTCATCAGCCCCTGCGGCCCGCCCGGCGTGATGCTCTCCCCGATGATAATCTGGCTGCGGAGGTACACGCCGCACGCGACAACCGCGACCTTGCAGGAGATATGCTGCCCCGTCGTTGTCGTTACGCCGGTGACATGCCCGTTCTCGACGTCAATCGCGGCGACTTCTCCCTGCCGGACGGTCAGGTTATCCTGCGTCATCAGCGCGGTACGCATCCGGTTCTGGTACTGCTGCTTGTCCGCCTGTGCGCGCAGGGCATGAACCGCCGGGCCTTTGGACATATTGAGCATTCGGCTTTGGAGGAACGTATCGTCGATGGCGCGCCCCATTTCGCCGCCCATTGCGTCCAGTTCACGCACAAGATGCCCCTTTGCGCTGCCGCCGATAACGGGATTGCACGCCATGAGGGCAATCCCGTCCATATTCAGCGTCAGCAGGAGGGTATCAAGCCCCATGCGCGCCCCTGCGAGGGCGGCTTCACAACCCGCGTGTCCGCCGCCGATGACTACCAGATCCTTCATCATACGCCTTCTGCTCCTCGGAAATAGGATTCCAGTATGATTATACCATAGGGAGGGGGAAAAGGAAAGAGGGAGAGGCGAAATTAGGGCGGGAGGAATGCGGATAACCGCGCAGAAGGAGCAAGGGAAAAGCGAGCAACGCCATCGCGCCGGATAGGCGCAGCTTTCTATCCCCCATCTCAAGCAAAATCAAGCGAAATCAAATGAAATCAAGCCAATTCAAATGAAATCAAATTTTCTTGCCAATTGCGGGCATCCGTGCTATCATGCGCATATAGCGAACGTAAGTTCCTATATTTCGCGGCGTACCTGCCCGCGCCGCCGTACCCATCACACAAGGAGGAGCGAAATTGACTGACATTACCACTACTCTCACTTATACCGCTGACCTCACCCGTCCCCTGCGCCGCATGAACATCCCCGCGCTGTTCATCACCGATGCGCGCCGGGCGCACCGAATCACCGTCACGGTTCTCCGCGCGGGAAATCCCGTTGACCTTGGCGACACCGCCGTTTCCGGCACGGTCAAGCACCTGCGCACCGGCACAACCATCCCGCTTAGCGGCAGCGCGCAGGGCAGCATTGCGTCCGTCACCCTGCCGCCCGCCGCCTACGCCCAGCCCGGCGACATCGAAATCTATGTCACCCTGACCAGCGGCGACGTGCAGAACTGCATTTTCGCCGCAACGGGCTGCGTTTTTCCCTCTTCCACCGACCGCGTGGCGGATGTTCCCGGTTTTTACTCGCTTGCGGCGCTGCAGGAGCAGTTTTCGTCGCTGGATGCGCGTCTTCGCGCGCTGGAGGAAATCGGCATCCCCGTCACGACCGCTGACCAGCTTGTATCCGCTGTTCCGCTCAATTCGTGGAAGTTCAACCTGATTTCCGCGACGGCGAACACGGCGTATTCCTCGACGGCGGAAGCGGAAGCGGGGTTTGACGACGCAAGTTGGCGGACGGTCAGCGTGCCGCACGACTGGTCTATTGCGCTGGACTTCAATTCGTCCAGCCCAGCGACGTATGAGGGCGGGTATCTGGACGGCGGCGACGCATGGTATCGCACGACGGTCAGCGTGAACAAGCAGAGTGGGCGGCGGTATGTGCTGTGCTTTGACGGCGTGTACATGGAATCGACCGTGTACGTCAACGGGCAGCAGGTACACAAGAATTATTACGGCTACAATCCGTTCGCGGTGGATGCGACGGAACAGATGGTCAGCGGCGTGAACACGATTGCGGTGTTTGTGCGCAATGAGCAGCCGTCGTCGCGCTGGTACTCCGGCAGCGGAATGATTCGCCCGGTGGAACTGGTGACGCTGCTGGATGACCAGATTCGCATGGAGAACATCCGCGTAACGACCCCGAAGCTGGACAGTGACCTGACCAACGGCGAAACGGTTGTTGCGTTCGACGCGGTGAACAAGACGGGTGCGGAAGCATCGGCGACGTTCACGGTGGATTTGTACGACCCGGACGGCGCGAAAGTCGGCACGGCGGATGCGTCGGCGGTGATTGCGGCAGGAGAAACGCAGAACGTCAGCGCGACGGTAGTGTACCGCAGCCCGAAGCTATGGCACATCAGCGACGCGCAGCAGCGGGATTTGATGGAAAACGGAAAAAGCGTGTCGGCATCGGGCAATCCGCTGACGTGCGAGAACGCGCTGGCGGGAAAACCGCTTGGCGCGCTGCATGTCTGGGGCAAAAGCACGCAGAACGGCGTGCCGACCCCGACCGCGCCCGTGCCGATTGTCAGCGCGGGTGACGGCGGAACGGTGACGGTCACGGTGTCGGACGGCGCGAACAAGTCGCAGACGCTGACGCTGCAAACGCCGAACGCACTGCCGGGCGTCCCGGTCACATCCGGCGGGAACTACACGGATGAAAACGGTCAGCAGTGGGTGTGCGATGAGGTGGATTTGGCGCGCGGGGTGTATTTGCACCGCGTCACCAAATTCAAGCTGACATCTTCGATGAATTGGACGAAGGCTGGAAACAATGTTGACCGCTATTTTTGCACGTTCGACGGCATCGATGCAGCAGGAACATTCTGCACGCATTTCAGTGCTGCCATCAACGGTGAAACCGTAGGCGGCATTGCTACCAGCAGCAGCAATATCATCGGTTTCGCTTACGCGGAAAGGGGTACGACGACCGTTTCCGACTTCAAAGCATTCCTCGATGCGAACGAGGTATATATCTATGTACCGCTTGCAATACCCGTCAAAACCGCCCTTTCCGCCGCTGAACTCGCCGCGTACAAGGCGCTGACCACCTACGCACCGACGACCGTCATCAGCGCAAGCGGCGTGGCAGGGCTGGCGGCAAGCTATCAGCAGAGCATTCTGCCCAGCAATGCGCCGACTGCGCTTTTGACGGCTTCCCCGGCGAACCTCTACGAAGCACAGCTCAGTGCGAAGGTCGGCAATCGGGTTCAGCGGTCAAAGCGCGTGACCTACGGCTACCGCAGCATCCGATTCGACAAGGACACGGGCTTCTATCTCAACGGCATCCACACGAAGCTCAAAGGCGTGTGCGTCCACCACGACGGCGGGGGCATCGGCGCGGCGGAGAACCGCAGCGCCATTGAGCGGCAAGTGGACATCCTGACCAACATGGGCTGCAACGCGATTCGCCTGACGCACAACCCGTTCGGCGCGGAATACCTCGACGTATGCCAGCGCAAGGGCGTGCTGCTGGTGGAAGAGCTATTCGACTGCTGGACGAAGAGCAAGAAGCAGAAGGATTTCGGGCGATATTTCACCGACCACTACGCCGAAGTCGTGACCAGCGAGATTCGCCGCGACTGGAACAATCCGGCGGTCATCATGTGGTCGCTGGGCAACGAAGTGCGCACGAATTTGACGCTCGGCGACTATTCATCCAGCGAGATTGTGAACGTCTGCACGATGGTGAACAGCACGGTGAAAGCCCTCGACAGCACCCGCCCGACGACGATGGGCAACAACGCCCCCGGCGGCAATCTATCTGCGCTGATGGCTATCGTGGATGTCGTTGGCATCAACTACAACGGCAACAATCAGACCTACCAGACCGACCGCCCGATTTACGGCAGCGAAACGACCTCGGCGCTTTCCAGCCGCGGCGTATACGCGTTGGACAGCGCGAACATGGCGTATCCGTCCTACGACAACAAGGCGGTTTCGTGGGGCAACACGGCGGCAGAAACGGTGAACGCCTACTTAAGCAGCGCTCGTTCCTGCGGGCATTTCGTCTGGACGGGCTTTGACTACATCGGCGAACCGACCGAATGGAACAAATACCCGGCGAAATCAAGCTATTTCGGCATTGTGGACACCTGCGGATTCCCGAAGGACATCTACTTCATGTACCAGTCCATGTGGGACAGCCGCCCGATGGTTCACATGCTGCCGCACTGGACGCACGAATCCGGCAATATCGACGTATGGCTGTACTCCAACTGCGCGTCGGTTGAACTCTTCCTGAACGGAACGTCGCTGGGCAAGAAGGCGCTTTCCCAGCGCGGGACGAAGAATCAGTACGCCTACACGGTGGCGTATGCGGCGGGAACCATCGTCGCGAATGGCTACGACGCTTCCGGCAATCTGATTGCGCAGGACATTCAGTACACGGCGGGAGCGCCCGCGAAACTGGCGCTTTCCAGCGACAAGACAGCGGTCAGCACCGCGTCGGATGATTTGGTCTACATCACCTGCGACGTACTGGACAAGAACGGAACGCTCTGTCCGAGCGCTGACAACAGCGTGGTCTTTACGGTCATGGGCGGAACGATTATCGGCACGGACAACGGTCACGGCGCGAATGTGGAGAAGCTCTCCGGCAGCACGCACGCCGCGTTCAGCGGGAAGTGCCTTTGCGTGGTGAAGCACGACGGGGCTTCCGGCACAATGAAGATTACGGCGACGGCGAACGGTTTGGCGGCGGGAACAATCAGCGTAACGAAGGGCGAAACCACCATCGCGGCAACCGCTCCGGCAGCGTCTTTTGTGGACGCAACGAATCCGCCGATGCGCGACGTGAGCGAACCAGCAGAAGCCGCGCCGACGATTTCCGCCATCAGTGCGGACAAAACGACGGCGGCGCTGAACGAGGAAATCACCTTCACGCTGACCGTGGCAAACACGACGAGCATCCGCGTGTACATTGACGGCAGCGTGAACCGCTACATCTACGACGTAACGGACGGGACGATGACCTACAAGCTGTCCTTCACGGACGCGGGCAGCGGAACGCGCACGGTTGCGTTTGAGCCTTGCAGGGGCGACGTGGTGGGCGCGAAAACGGCGGGGATGGTGATTACGCTGGCGAACAGCTGATGCTATTAAGGCAATACCGCACAAATGAGTTGGTGCGATGGCGAATGCATTTTTTGTCAGATGCGATTGCAGAAATCGAAGGTTTACTGGAGGTAAATCGAGATTTCTGCAAGAAGCAGATGGCAGAAAAGGCATCGCCAGCGCTGCCGACGAATTGTGCGGTAGTGCCTTAACCCAATCGAAAAGGGAGCAGCTCATGCGGGCTGCTCCCCCTTTTCTTTGATTTCGATTTCTGGTATAATGACTTACGCAAGATGCCGCGCAAGCACATTCTGCACCAGCGCGCCGTCTGCCTTGCCCTTCACGCGCGGCATGAGCGTTTTCATGATAAGCCCCTTCTGCTTCGCGGTCGGCGCATCCAGCCCCAGTTCCGCCAGCACAGCGGTCACTTCCGCCTCCACCTCATCCTCGGACATCATCTTCGGCGCGAACTCCTGATATACCTTCATGCGCAGCGTGTTTTCCGCGATAATATCCTCACGGCCGTTCGCCTGCTCAATGGATTCCTGACACTGCTTGATTTCGCGCAGGACGACGGCGTTCTCTTCGTCCTCCGTGAGGTCGGCGCGCTTGTCAATCGCCTTGTTTTTCAGCGCGGACAGCAGCAGCGACAGCGCTTCCTTGCGCTCCTTGTCGTGATCCTTCATTGCCTGCATCATCGCGGCGCGTACGGTTTCGATTCGAGACATATTCCTCATCCTTTCCTGATGGATTTCAGGCATATTGTACACCCCTTTGACCTATTTGTCCAGCATATCAAGGAGGATTTTGTGATGCTTTCCAAGCGCGAAAAGCTGTTTGCCGCCGTTTCTGACCTGCACGGGCTGATTTGCCCTGTCTGCCGCCGTCTGCTTTCCCGGCAGGGCGACAATTTGATTTGCGCGGGCGGTCACGCCGTGAATGTGAACCGGCGCGGGTGCGTTAATCTGCTTTCGGCGCAGGCGGATACATTCTATGACGCGGCGCTGTTTGCCGCCCGTGAGCGCGTGTTCGCGGCGGGGTGCTATCAGCCGGTCGCAGACGCCATCGACGCGCTGCTGCCGGATGCGCCACAAAAGCTGCTTGACGCGGGCTGCGGCGAAGGCTGGTACCTGAACGCTCTGCTGACGCGCCGAACCGACAGCATCGGTGCGGGCATCGACATCAGTCGGGACGCGATTCTGCAAGCAACCAACCAACCCTGCCAAGCCGTCTGGTGCGTGGGGGATTTGCGCCGCCTGCCTTTTGCGGACGGCACGTTTTCCGCCGTGCTGGATGTGCTGACCCCCGCGAATTACGACGAGTTCCGCCGCGTACTATCCCCGGACGGCATGCTGGTGAAGGTCTATCCGGGGCAGGACTATTTGCGGGAGATTCGCGCTGCGCGGGGCATGTCCGCCTACGAGGAAGGGCAGGTGGATGCGTACCTGCGGGAGAAGGCACAGCTGGTAAAATCGGTGCGGGTACATGAGACACTGCCCGTTCCGCCGGAATTATGGGGCGATTTCGTGCGCATGACGCCACTGAATCACGACTTGTCGGCGGCGGAGAAGGATGCGCTGGCGCAAAGAGCCGATGTGCATGTGACGGTGGATTTGCACGTTGCGCTGTGCAAATTCAGATAAAGAAACGGCAGCCTTCCCGCGATTTGGGGAGAGCTGCCGTTTTGATTATTTCCGCTTCCACGCAACGAGCGTCAGTTCAGGGCCAACATAAGTGCCAATCAGACACCCGATTTTGACGCAGCGGATGTCCTGAATGCCGAGGTTCGCCGCTTCAATCTGCGACTTGATGAGCGCAACTGTCTCCGGGCAGTCCGCGCCGCCGATATAGACCGGAACGTCCGGGTCGGGCGGACACTCCTTCAGCTGCTCGATGTACCACGCGCGCCCCTTCGCCATTCCGTGCACCATGCCTGCCTTGCTGACGATGCCGTCCTCAATCTTCAGCGTCGGCTTGATGCTCAGGCGGTTGCCCAGCTTGCCCACCAAAGGCGAAAGGCGTCCGCCCATGACGAGATATTTGAGGTCAGCCGCCATGCCGATGATTTTGTAGTGCGCCATCACATCGCGCAGCTTCGCCAGCATGGTCGGCATGTCGCTGACACCCTCGCGGCGATAGCGCAGCGCCTGATCGACGAGCATGTACTCCGCGCACGTCGCATTCAGCGAATCCAGCACCGTCACGCGCGCCGGGTCGTGGCACGCCTCCCGCGCAATGCACGCCGACTGGTAGCACCCGGACAGCTTCGACGAGCCGGTTATCACCAGCACTTCGTCCTCCTGATTCTCCAGCAGGCGGTTGAAGCACTTGCGGTAATGTTCCACCGGCACCTGGCTGGTCTTGGGCAGTTCCTTGGCAACCCGCAGGCGCGCATAAAAATCATCCTGCGTCAGGGATACGCCGTCATCCCAGTATTCCTCCATGCCGAAGCGAATCGGCAGCGGCATCACGATGAGATCAGCGGCCTTGGCTTCCTCCTGCGTAAAATCGGACATGGATTCGGTGACGATGCGAATCATGCTTTCCTCCCATAATGCGGCAAAATGCCGGGAATATCAACAAATACGAAGCATAGCATAAAACCTTGACCGTGTCAAGCATTCAGCAGAAAGATAAACGAGCGTTGAAAATTCATTTGTTCTCCGCGGCGCGCAAATGTAAAAACAGCGCCCTTTGCTTGCAATATCCGCCGAAAACGGGTATACTGATGGAGGAATCAACAAAGAGGAGGCGCAGTATGCAGCCGCGGCAAATGATTCAAAGGCTGATGAACAATATCAGCACCGTTATCGTGGGCAAGCAGGAAGTTATCGAATATGCGCTGATTGCGCTGTTGTGCCGGGGGCATGTGCTGATTGAGGACGTGCCGGGCGTGGGCAAGACGACGCTCGCCAGCGCCTTGGCGAAATCGCTGGACTGCACGTTCCGGCGCATTCAGTTCACCCCCGACCTGATGCCCTCCGACGTGACAGGCTACACGCTGGTCAACTTCAAGACCGGCGAAACGGAATACCGCGAAGGCTCGGTGATGAGTCAGGTGGTGCTGGCGGACGAAATCAACCGCACCAGCCCCAAAACGCAGTCCGCCCTGCTGGAAGTGATGGAAGAGCAGCAGGTAACGGTGGATGGCGTGACGCACCCCGTGCCGCAGCCCTTTATCGTGCTGGCGACGCAGAATCCGGGCGAATTTGTGGGCACATATCCCCTGCCGGAAGCGCAGATGGATCGCTTTTTCCTGCGCCTGTCCATCGGCTACCCGACGATTGAGCAGGAGATGGACGTGCTGGAGCGCTATTCCGGCGTGGTGAAGCCGATGGCGACGCTGTCCCCCGTCTGCTCGGCGGCGGATGTTATCGCCATGCAGGAAATGGTCACGCAGATTTACTGCTCGCCGGAGGTTCGCTCGTATGTGGCAACCATCGCCGCCGCCACCCGTCAGGATGCCGCCCTGCAGCTGGGCGCATCCCCCCGCGCCGCCATTGCCCTCATCCACGGGGCGCAGGCGTGCGCGCTGCTCGCCGGGCGCGACTACATCGTGCCGGAGGACGTGCAGCACATGGCAGTGCAAGTGCTTGCGCACCGCCTCGTGCTCAGCCCCGAAGCGCGCATGAAGGGCGTGACGCCGGAAAGTGTCGTCCGGCGCATCGTCCAGAATACGCCCGTGCCGGTGAAGCTGTGAGCGCCATGAAACAGGCAGAGAACCGTTCGGCGCGGCAGGTGACGCTGCATTTGACGCTGCCCATTCTCGTCACGCTGACACTGCTGACAGCGGCGTTCTCCACCGGCAGTCCCGTTTTCCTGATGCCCGCGCTGCTGATTGCGCTGCTGTGCCTGAGCGGGATTTACGGCGTGTTCCGCGCATCCGCCACGCTGGAAGTGGCTTCCCATGCCTCCACCGAGCGGGTGCAGCGCGGCGAGGATGTGACGCTGAGCGTGCAGGTCAAGCAGCGCGGGTGGATTCCGCTTGCCCGATGTGGCTGGAATTGTCCGGTGTCAATGGCGCGAACAGCACTGCCAGCGGTACGCAGATGATGCAGCTCCGTCCGGGGCGGTCACAGGCGCTGGAGCTTACCTTCCATGCCGCGCACGTCGGCGCGATTCAACCCGGCGTGCAGAGCGTGATGCTGTCGGACTTCTTCGGCGTATGCACGATTCGCCAGAAGCCGAATATGGACGGCGGGGAACT
>OGOJ01002833.1_pt1 | contig 10429 bp, 14 predicted proteins | sample 1552601 | NCBI WGS metagenome assembly OGOJ01 (sample SAMEA2580184, study PRJEB22360) | human gut metagenome | biome: human gut; feature: human-associated habitat; material: faeces | place: Denmark | collected 2008/2010
GAGATCTCGCTGGTATACCGATGGTCACACCACCAGAAGGTGTTGACTTGTATAATCCAGATGATCCAGAAGGTTCAAGATTGTTAGCATGGGCAAATAGCCTGGTAAAGAATGTCCGACAAGACAAAAGTGCTGGAATCGTGTTACCACCGGGATTTAAGTTCGAGCTTGTTTCCACAGGTGGAAGCAGACAGATTGATACGAACGAAATCATAACTCGTTATGATAGCCGCATAGCAATGACAACGCTTGCGGATTTTATTCTGTTGGGGCATGAACAGACTGGATCATTTGCACTGTCCGATGATAAGACAGAGTTATTTGCTGTAGCGATTGGATCATACCTTGACATTATCTGTGAAGCGTTTAATAACCAAGCGATCCCAAGATTGATTGATCTAAACGGAGAACATTTCAAGGGGATCACAGACTACCCGAAGATGGTTCACGGAGATATTGAAAAGATCGACATGAACAAATTAGCACAGTACATCCAGACGATGGTTGGCACTGGTGTATTGATCCCAGACGACGAATTGGAAACATATGTTCGAGAAGCCGCCAATTTGCCGCCAAAGGTAGCTGACGATGAAAGATTCATTGATCCTGACAGAGAAGATCAGCAGACAAACGATCTTGGATCACAGGGAAATAATGTACACCCGGAGAACAATCAGGACGTTGCCGAAGATGATGGAAAGGTACAGGAAGCCAAGAAACGATTAGGAAGGAGCTGATTATATGTTCCTATTCCGAAAGGTTAAGAAGCGTGGATCGATGAAGCCAAATGATGTGAAAGAAGCATTAGAGAGGTTTCTTAATAGCAGCAGTCCAGAATTAACACGCTTGCTGGTCAGGTATTGGAAGGATCAGCAGACGGTTTTTACATTTAAAGAGATCAGAGAAGCTATTCAGGCTGGTGTGATCTCCAAGAAATCTGTAGAAGAATGGCAACAGGATTATTCAAAACTGGTTCATGATAAGATTGCACCAGAGATGGTTAAAGCAATGAAAGCTGGTGCTAAAAATCAAAACCAGCACAAAGGAATAGACATTGGATATAAATTTGATGCAGATCATTGGGCGGTATCTGATTGGTTGGAAAATCACACAGCTGAGCTTGTAACGAATTGTACAAGAGTACAGAAAGATGCAATTCAGTCAATGATCGATCTAGGTATAAGAAAGCATATGGGGACAGATGAACTTGCAAGGTTTATCCGTCCTTGTATTGGTTTAACGAAGCCACAGACACAAGCGGCTATGAAATACTATGAGAATATCAAGGAAGAGCTTACTAAGAAACATCCTAGGACAAGTCCAGAGAAGATCGAGAAAATGGCGAGAGATAAGCAAATGAAGTATGCAGAGAAAAGGCTAAGAGAAAGAGCCGTCACGATCGCACAGACCGAAAGAGCGTTTGCATATGAGTATGGCAGATATCAGCATATAAAGAATCTTGTCGATCAAGGCATATTGCCACCACAGGATAAAAAATGGTCTGCCACGGACAGTGAGAATACATGCAGCACATGTAGAGAACTGAACGGAAAAGTTGTTGGAATGGACGAAGAATTTGCCCCAGGTAAGATACTTCCTCCGCTTCATCCGAGGTGTAAATGCTGTGTTATGTATGTCAATTCAAAATCTATAGCTGCAGCGTATGAAACAGAAGAAGATGAACTGCGAGAGTACAGCACAGAGGAAATAGAGACTCTTGCTAATAAAATGTCAGAGATTGCAGACAAACATCTTGATCTTGAAAGCTCATGGAGTGGAAAGGTCGTAGTTGATGATGATTCTGGTGTTTATGGTATCCAGTGGAACGGAGATATTATAACCAGACATGAAACAGCCCCACATATTTTGTTACATGAACAGTTACACGCTAGATCAGTTACAAAATATGATCGTAAAATGTATAAACAGTATGAGAACATGGAAGAGGGTTCGGTACAGTTTGCAGCACAGGAGATTAGCAAGAAAGAGAATATACAAATTCTTGAATCACAGTACGATCATATGACAGAAGCTTTAAGAAATATAAATAAAGTTGCTGGGTTATTTAAAAATGATTATGATTTTGCAATGAAGCTTATTTCTGTTCCGTTACCAGATAGGTATGACTGGCTGAATAATATGATCTATGATAAAATGATGTTATCAGGAAATATTGAAGATTATCAGAAGGTATCGCACTGGATGGAGGCTTTAGAAAATGGAAAAACATCTTGAATTAAAAGAAAGATTCGATCAGCTAATGAAACAAGATATGGATGTATCAGAACACGAACAAGAATGGTTTGAATTACTGGACGATATGCATGAATGGTTAAAGGATAAGACAATTCCGAGAAATATTCGTAGGCAGTTTGAACCTTTAGGGATGTTAGAAGTAACTATGAAAATCTGTGACGGAATCCATTACGCAAATGGAACTGGACGATATGCAAAGAAAGAAGAATGATGAAGTACAAAGCAATAGAGCAGACAGTTCAGGCAGTGCAGATCACACCTGATATTGAGATGATCGCCCCTGACTGGTTCACAAAGAAAATGAATACCGAAGAAATTATGATAGATCGTACACAGCGTGACGGAGCAATCTCCGTTATTGGATGTACGATCTATTTTAATGCACGGAGATATAAAGGCAGCAGACTTGTTGCAAGAATCGGAGACTATGTTGTAAAAGATTCAGTCGGTCGATTAAATGTAGTTCGTAAGAATGACTTTGATCGGCTGTATAAGAAGGAGGAAGCATGAGATATTTTAACGATTATATACGATCCCCAGCACAGACACAGGACAGTATACGAAAGTCCTTGAATCGAGTAGATATTACTAAGAAGGACGAAGAAAAGCAGTACGTCTTTGGATGGGCTAAGATTGCAGTCGATGAGAATGGAAATCAGTTGGTTGACCGCCAGAACGATTTAATTGACCCAGAAGAATTAGAACAGACAGCATACACCTATGTAGAGTTCTATCGTGAAGCCGGAGAGATGCACGAGCGAGGCGGTGCAGGCGTTTTAATCGAGAGTATTATATTCACTAAGGAAAAGATGAAAACTCTCGGTATAGAGGAAGGTACGTTGCCTGAAGGCTGGTGGGTTGGTTTCCACATCACAGACGATGAGGTCTGGGCAAAGATTAAGGACGGAACTTATACGATGTTCAGTATTGAGGGCAAAGCGAAACGTATTGAAGTTGAGGAGGACGAATAATGGATAAATATATCGGTGCTAAGTTGATTCAGGCAGAACCAGAAAGAAATCCAGTCACAAAGGAGATCACAGGGTACAAGATTGTATACCCAGATGGGTACGAATCTTGGTCCCCGAAAGATGTTTTTGAGAAAGCATATATGAAAGTGGATGATAATAAAAATCTTCCATCTGGAGTAAGTATCGGACCAGGAATGGTCGATGATTTTATTGCATCTACGGAGACAATCACGATGGGAGAGACAACAACAGTTGTTCGTTGTGTACTTAGAAATGGGTTTGATATTGTAGAATCATCTTCGTGTGTTGATCCAAAGAATTACGATGAAAAGATCGGCAAAGATATTTGCATGGGAAGGATCAAAAACAAAATCTGGGAACTGTTAGGATTTTTGCTGCAACAGGCATGGCAAGGAATTAACTAGGAGATGATCTCATTCTTAAGATTAAGAAATCACACCGACAGGATGAATGGATCGTGTACAACCCTGATTGCTTTGAATTGCATCATACGCACTGTAGAAATAAAAGAGTTGCGATTGCAATTAAGAAGAATGTGGAACGTAGAAGAGTTCCGACATCCAGAAATCTAAGAACTTTGGAAAGTCACATAAGACTGACAGGGAATAAGAATTATAAAAGAAAGATTCAGAATATCATTGAGGAAGTGAAATCTGAAATGAGAAACTGAAATTTATTCTAAAATTATGTGAAATCTGAAATGAAAATAGACCATTTTGTAAAAAATGCAAATTGGTCTATTTTTTGTGTTTGAAAATGCACTTTGCGTTTTTGAAACTCGAAAAAGTGTCGTTAGAAAGGAGGAAACATGAAAACAAAAGGAAAGACAAAGCTGGAAGATTTGGAGGTAAAAAAGATCGATGCAGTAGACATCGGAGCAGATCAGAAAGCAAATATCCTGATTAAAAAGAGAGGAGGTACAGGAGAGCCGAAGGGAAACTTTTTCAAGAGATTCTTTAATGCGTTTTGTGACAGCTTAGGAGTAAATTCAGAAGATGTCAGAAAGTCCATGGAAGATGAAGCAACATCCTTTGATGATGTAATGAACGAAAAAAAGATCTATGACGTAAGGGATCAGATCTGGAATGCTTGTAACTCTCTGGAGCAGTCGATCGTGTCAATCTTACTCGATAAAGAGTGTGAGGATAAACAGGCAGCAATCGCACAGAGCATTGATCAGTTTAAGGCATTTTCGGATGATGCATCCAAGTCTTGGATCAAATTAGAACGTGCAGCAACAGACAAAGAAGATACTGTTGTTGCGGATGATTTTGAGATCGCAAAAATGCAAGAAGTCATTGAAAAATCTTGTGATCCAGAAACTATTAACAAAGAAAAAAAAGAAAAGGAGAATGAAATGGCATTTGATATTTCAAACATGACAGAGGAAGAAAAGAAAGAAGCATTAAAAGCATTACAGGATGATGCAAATGCAAAAAAAGAGGATACTGCAAAAAGAGCTGATATTGATGGACAGGTTCAGGAAGCAGTGAATAAAGCAATGAATAAAGCAATGGAAGGTGTTACAAAGAACTTCACTTCTATGATGGAGAAGATCATGGAACCAATCCAGAAGAGAGCAGAGGAAGCAGAACAGAAGTCCTTAGAAGAAGTTGCTAAGAAGTATGAACTCTTAGGAACAAAAGCAGAGGACTTAGTGCCAGTTCTGAAATCCATGAAAGCAACATCTGATGAAGCGTACAACAACTTCATTGCATCCATGGATAACAACCTTGCGGTAATTAAGAAATCAGGTCTGTTTGAGGAGATCGGTAAGTCTGGTGGAGCACACACAGGAAACAACGATACAGAAGGTGCTGCAAAGATGAATGCAAAGGTAGCAGAGATCAAGAAATCTATGCCGAACCTTACTGATGCACAGGCACAGGATATCGTTATGCAGAATGATCCTGAATTAAGAGCAATGTTCGACAAATAGGAAAGGAGATACAGAAGATGGCAAGCAGAATATATGAATACAATCCGATCAATGATAGCCCAGTGATCGTTGCTACAGCTGGGGAAGCACTTAAAACAGCTGCAGCAGTCTTATTAACAAAAGATGGAGTGAAACTTCCTGAAGCTGGAAAGAAAGCAACAGGAATTGCGGTCCTTGAAAATGAGACAGTAGCCAAAGGCGATGATATTACTGTTCAGATCAGAAATCAGGGCATGTGGACCGCTGGTGCAGCGTTTGATTCTGGAGATTTCCTTGCTGTTGATGAAGAGGGATTATGCCAGAAGGCAACAACAGGGCAGTACATCTTAGCTATGGCACTGACACCAGCGACAGCAAAAGGAGACATCGTAAACGTTGCGATCATCCATGCTGGATATGAAGCATAAATAAAGGAGGAATGAAATAAATGAACACAGGACATAACAACGCAGCAGCAATCGCAGTTGATATTGCGAAAGGATGGAAACCTAACTATTACTTAACAAATATGGCAATGTCATATTTTCAGGCACCGGGAATGAATGTTGCACCAAGCATCTTTCCGATCCTACCAGTGCAGGCAAGTACAGGAAATTACTATATTTTCAACAAGGAAGAGATTGCAAAAGATCAGGTAAAGAGAAAGCCTAAGTTCGGAGCAGTAGATCCGGCTGTATTCTCTCATTCAGATGATACTTACAAATGTGAGGTAGATCAGATCATCGTCGGAGTAGATAACATCACAGCTCTGGATTACCAGAGAACTGGAGCACCAGCAACGATTGATCCGAGACGTGCAAAGGTAAAACAGGTTTCAGAACAGATGAATCTGCACCTTGATATGGTCTTTGCAAACAAGTTTTTCAATGCTGATGCATGGGGAAATGTTAAGACAGGAGAAACAACAGCTTCAACATCTAAGCAGTTTGTACGTTTTGATGATGCTAACGCTGATATCGTAGGTGCGTTTGACGATATGAAACAGGAAATGCTTTTAAACGGACGTAGATTACCAAACAAATTATGCTTAGGATATAAGACATTTAAAGCGATCAAGAATCATCCACAGTTCTTAGATCGAGTTGTTGGTTCAGGATCAACACCAAACCCAGCACTTGTAGACGAACAGGTAATTGCAGCGATTCTTGGATTTGAAGAGGTTAAAGTATTATATTCAACATATAATGCAGCAGAGATCGGTCAGAAAGCCGATATGAAGTTTGTTTTTGACGACAGCAGTGCATTAATGACTTATGCACCAAAAGAGGTATCTCTGGAAGAACCATCTGCCGGTTATATCTATACATGGGATATGTTAGGCAACGGACAGTGGATGGCTACATCACAGTATGACGGAGAAGGTGGAACACATACAGAGTTCATCGAAGGACTTATGGCAACTGATATGAAGAAAACTTCCGATGATCTTGCAACATTCTTAACAGGATGTGTAGCTGAGTAGGAGGTGCCTAGTATGAATTATGTTGCATTAAAGCCAGTTAATTTTGGCGGCAGGCAGTATAAGGCCGGAGAGATTATCCCAGAGGGTGTCGTAGATGAACGACGCTCTCTTTTTTTAAAGAAGTCTGGACACATTGCAGAAGTAGCGAGCGTAAATGGAGCGTATGCAGAGGATTTAAATGTTAACCCTAACACTTTATCAATTCCTTTATTACAATCTAAGCACGAGCTTGCAGTGAACGCACAGCAGTTATTACAGTTCTTTGCCACAATTCAGAAAACAATGGAAGAGGCAAAAATTGAGATTGCGACCATGACAGAGGAAGCGGTCTTACAGCTGTTACATGAGATTGATTCGAGAAAAGGAATCAAGGCAGCAGTTGAAACAAGACTTGCCGATCTTTCCGTAGATTCCGATATTAATCCGGAAGAAACCGAAGAACCAGAAGAACAGCCGGAAGGTGGCGAGGAGAATGACGTATAACTATTTTCCAGATGAGATCAATACAAATGATGTTATGAAGATGCGGTTCGAATTGGCGGATACTGACGTATCAAAGGATGAAATGTCAGCTGCACTTTCCGATGAAGAGATCACAGCTGTATTAGAGCAGTATCCAGACAATTTTAAGATGGCAAAACTGAAATTGCTAGAACATATGATGTTCAAATACGGACAGGACGTAGACAACAGTGTTGGTCCTGTCTCTTTTAATTTTGGTAATCGAATGAATTTCTGGAAACAGCTTTATGATGATCTGAAAAAAGAAATTGCATCTTCCAGTGTTGGAATCAAGCCGTATGAGAATGAAAAACGAGAGTATTTTTACGTTGGCATGATGAATCATCCTGGAGGTGGACGCTTTTGAAAATGACATCAATCGGTAGACCATATCAATATATGCAGTCTTTCCGTGTTTACTGGCAAGATACAGAAGTCATGGACGATGGCATGGTTGTAAAGGGAAATGAAAAAGAAGCTCCAGATGCGATCATAGACGGCATATTAGCCGAAGCAGATATGAAAACAATGGAAATCTGGAAACAAAACCAGACTCCGATCAGTCATACGATTGTGTCTTACCATCCAGTGGTTAAGCTAAGTAAGAACGATGTGTTACTGCTTGGCGATGATCCGTGCCATGATCGTAAGTTTATCGTGAAGGGTACAAAAGATCCAGCTGGAACAGGGCAGTTTTCCATCTATTATGTATTAGAAAGAAGTGATACAGATGGGCGTAGAAGCTGAATTTCAAGCATGTGCAAAGAATCTTGATGAAAGTATCAAAAGAGAGATGATGCGAAAGGGTGCAATGGCAACAAACACCCTTAGAAATATTGAGATCGAAGTATTGTCGAAAGGCGGTTCTGGAAAGAAATATAAACGGCTTCCAAACAGATCATCCGCACCGGGAGAGACACCAGCACCACAGTCTGGTAATTTACGTCAAGATTGGAACGATGAAACCTTGATTGAAGGGAACAGAGTTACAAGTCGCTTGAAAAGTAATGTTAAATATGCTGGATGGCTGGAGGATGGCACAAAAAAGATGGCTAAACGACCCTTTGTCAATCCAATTAAGAAGAAAGCAGAGCCGGAGGTTGTCAAAATCTTCGGTTCCGATTTTGAGGTAACGTTGTGAAACAAATAATTTTCAAGTATTTAAAGGAACTGGGCATTGAGGGCTTAGCTTCATTTAAAAATGCACCAGCAATCTTTTTAGATCAGGCACCCGATGATTCCGATTCAAGATGGGATGGCTCACAATATGGGCGTATCATTTATGGATTGAATCTGAAAGATGATTCCGAACGTAAGGTTTCTGGAACAATGGAGATTGCAATAGCGTATCTGTTTAATAATAAAGGCTATAAAAACTTGCTTGAAGCAAAGAAAATCTTGAAAAAGGCGTTTGAAGGAGTTTTTTTAACCGATGCAGATACAACGATTTCTCTTGTATGGAGAAAGTCAGAATCATTTCAGGAAGCAATCGAAGGGCAAATGGATGTAGAAGTATGTGGATCAGTGTTGACATTCGATGCATATGCTTTTCCAAAACATTCATACCTTCCGCTGGATGCAGTCGGTTCTTTGGCAAAGCACATTGATGAGAACTGGAACGTGACAGTGATCAATAACACGGAACTTGACGAAATCTGGAAGCCGGATGATGAAGAAGTGGTTGTTTATACTAGACTGGATTCTATGCAGCCAGGAACGTTCCCATCGACATATGCTTGTACATGGTTTACAAACAACATCAAGGTACATGTGATCTCCGGATCGGATGTAAATGCTGATCAGTTTGTTATGAACTTGCTGCAAGATTTACAGGAAAGAGAGCGGTTCGTTATGAATGATGGATCGCCGTTTTTTGTAAATCAGCTGGCATACAGCACGAAACTTGATCCATTAAAAGATGGACAGGTAACGGTAAGAGGTCAGTACGGAAAGTTACGAGATGTTGAAACAGTCGATGAATTAAAGACAATTACGATAAGTTAGGAGGAAACAATGGCAGAAAAGAAAGACGAAACAAAAACAGTGCCAGAAGTTACTTATACTGTGGATGAATATGCAGAAAATCCACAGGTGTTAGGAGTATCACAAGATATTATCCGAACAGCATTTGCGAAAGCTGGTATTAGAGAAGCAACACAGAGTACAGCAAAGAAACTTGTAGATACATTTAAGAAGAAGGAGGTATAAGAACTTGTCCGGATTATTTTTAAAAGGCGAGAAAAAGGAAAGAGCTGGAGTTTATCGCAGACATGAGCAGATCACAAATAATGGTGTAGCATCCGCAATGAATGGAGTTTTTTGTATTCCAGTTCATGCAGACTTTGGGCCGGTTGGAGAAGTTCAGAAGATCACATCTAAAACTGATCTGTATTCTTTATATATGGAGAGCGGAACAATTGATGCAGCAGCAGCCTTATTTAGTGCTGGAGCAAACACTGTATATTTATACCGCCTTGGAACTGGCGGAAAAGAGGGAAGCGTATCTTTACAGACAACAACTTCCACAAATGCAGTCACATTAAAAACAAAGTATCCTACAGCCTTAAAGTTTTCTGTAACCTTAAAGCAGAAGTTAGGAGATGCAACAACAAAAGAGCTTTCTGTTTATAACGGAGCAACACTGGTTGAGAAAGTAAGCTTTGTCGCTGGTACTGGTGTAAATGAAGCCGCAAACCTTGTGGAAGCAATGAAAGACAGTAAGTATTTATACGCTGAACTTGCTTCTGGGGAATCTGGAATTATGCAGACAGTTACACAGCAGGCGTTAACTGATGGAGCAGCCCCAAACGTTACAACAGAAGATTACAGCAATGCTTTTAATGCATTTGAAGCATACGCATGGAACGTTATGATTCTTGATACTGTTGAGGAAGATGTTAAGACATTAGCGAAAACGTATATGGATCGTATTCATTCAAACGGAGCGTTAGGTATCTGTGTGCTTGGAGAAACAGCTGGAAAGTCACTTGCAACCCGACTGGCAAATGCTAAGGCTTATAATGCACCATATTTCATTTACTGCGGTAGTGGTTATTATAATACCGCCGGAGAAAGAGTAGAGGGATATCTTGCAGCGGCAGTGCAGGGTGGTGTGATTGGTTGTAAAGATTCCAGTACATCAATCGTGCATGTGGAGATTCCTGATGCAGAATCATGCATTGAACAGCTTACAAATGAACAGTATGTGAGTGCGATTAAATCAGGATTGCTTCTGTTATCCGAAGGAGAGGAAGGACAGGTCTGGTTCGATTCTGGGGT
>OGOJ01002841.1_pt1 | contig 10415 bp, 5 predicted proteins | sample 1552601 | NCBI WGS metagenome assembly OGOJ01 (sample SAMEA2580184, study PRJEB22360) | human gut metagenome | biome: human gut; feature: human-associated habitat; material: faeces | place: Denmark | collected 2008/2010
GCCATCAGCGCTGCGCTGGATGGCTGCAGGGGCTGAGTTTCCTTGTGGTGTGCTGGGAGGGTGTGGGCTATCAGCGCTGCGTTGGATGGTTGCAGGGGCTGAGTTTCCTTGTGGTGTGCCGGGAGGGGATGGGCATCGGCGCTGTGGTGGATGCGTTGTGGGGGGAGTGTGGCATCGGCGCTGTGGTGGATGCAGTGGAATGAGGGTTTGGCGGTTTTTTTTGGAAGGGTTTTTGTTGACTTTTGCTGGTGGGGTGGTTATACTGAAGATACATATCTGGGAACATTCTGGGCCGTTCGGCTATCTGATCCCCATATGGTTGGTTGTATAAATATGGCGGGGAGGAGCCGGTTGGTTGTGTGAGGTTTTTTCTTTTGCCATCATAGTGAAAGGAGGAAGCTTATGCAGAGGAAGCGGCTTGAGGATATGAATCTTCTGGATGATTTTTTGTTTAACGCGGTGATGACGTTTCCTGGTATTGGTGAGAGGTTTTGCAGGTTGCTGCTGCAGGTGGTGCTGGGGCGTGAGATCGGGAGGCTGCGGGTTGTTGCGCAGAGGGCTTTTGGTGGCCGGGATGAGGGTTTTCGCGGGGCGCGGCTTGATGTTCTGGCTGAGGAGGAGCTGATGGATGTTTTGGCGGATCCTTCTGTTTTTGATATTGAGCCGGATAATAATGGTGATGTTGTGAGTCTGAAGGATCTGCCGAAGCGGGTGCGGTTTTACCATGCGATCATCGACAGCCGATGTTTGAAGAAGGGTGAGGGTTTCGGGAAGCTTAAGAGGGTTTTTGTTATTTTTGTCTGTTCGTATGATCCGTTTGATCGGGGGAGGATGGTGTATACGATCCGGAATATGTGTGAGGAGGTTCCGGAGATGGAGTATGATGATGGGCTGAGGACGGTTTTTCTGAATACGAAGGGAGATGGTGCGGGTGTGCCTGAGGAGCTGGTGGCGCTGCTTCGATTTATGGAGGATACCAGAGAAGTGAATGCGGTAAATGATGTTTTGAGGGAGTTGCTGGAGATGGTCAGGGTTGTTAAAGATGATGGAAAGGTTACGGTGGCGTATATGAAGAGTTTTGAGATTGAGCAGATGTGGATTAATAAGGGGATTGAACAGGGAATCAGTCAAGGAATCAGCCAAGGGATTGAACAGGGGCGGAGTGAAGAGAGGGTGAATACGTTGAGGGAGAAGGCGCGAGCGGATCGGTTGGAGAGGGAGCTGAGGAAGCTGCGGAGGGGGAGATGATGTTGTTTGGTTTTGGGAGAGTTCCCGGGTGTTTGGGCCTGGGGGCTCTTTTTTTGTGGGATGAATGGAGGGAGGGACGAACGGACAGACAGACAGTCTACCAGCGGGGTGTGGCATCGGCGCTGCGCTGGATGTGGGTGGGGTGAGTTTTTTTGCGGTTTGTCGTGAGGGGATTGGGGATAGAGGCTGTTTTGGATAGGGTGTGGTGTTTTTGTGTAATATTTAAATTTATTTTTGGAGTATTTTGGATTATAATTATGGAAAAAGATGGTTGGCCTGATTGGTTGAGGTTGACTGATTGACTGGTTGATTGATATCCGGAGTTTTGGTGACTGTTTTGTGGGACTTGAGAGAAGAGCTTCGGATGTGTGCTGATGTGGCTTGAGAGATGGGCTTCGGATGTGTGTTGATGTGGCTTGTGTGAGGGCTTCGGAGGTTTGTTGGTTTGGTTTTGAGGGTGGTCTTTTTGAGGGCTGCCTGGGTTTTGGAGGAGAGTGGGTTGTATGTGTGATTATGTGGTTTTGCCGCTTTTGAATTCGTCTTTTGAGCCTGGGAGGGCTCGGGAGGTTGTTGAGGGGTTTGTGGATGTGGATTTGAGGAATATTGCGCGGGCTGAGCTTTTTTATTTTACGGGGCAGGCGGAGGAGTGTTGTGAGATCACGAGGGGGTATCTGTCCAGCAGGGTTATTGAGCTGAAGCTTTCGGCGTGTATTTTGTATGGGTATTCTAATCTGACGCTGGGGAATGTGGCGGCGGCTAAGCGGGGGATGGAGGGAATCCAGTCCTGTGTGAAGATTGCTATGAAGAAGAAGGTTCCTAAGGATGTTTATGCGTCCTGTCTTCTGGCGGGGTATGTGGGGGCGGTTTTGCTTCATCTGCCTACGGATGGGATGCCTGCTTTTGGGGAGTACAGCAGGATGCTTCCTGAGGGGCTGAGGCTTTTTGCCACGTATGTGATGGCGCACCATACTTATCTTAACGGGGAGATATGGAGTGCTTATGGGATGGGGAAGGCTGCTTTGTTTATGGCGGAGAGGTCGTATCCGATCAGTATGACGTATATCCACTGTATGATGGCGGTGTGTGCGATCAACCGAAAGCATAAGCAGGAGGCACAGGAGGAGATGCTCCGGAGCTGGGAGCTGGCGAAGATGGATGGGTTTCTGGAGCCTTTTATTGAGCATCATGGGCTTTTGCGGGGGCTGATCGAGGCCTGTATCCGGAACCGGGATCCGGAGGCGTATCAGCGGATCACGGAGGGTGTGATTTCTTTCAGCAGGGGCTGGATGGCGCTTCATAATCCGGAAAACCGGAGAAAGGTTACGGGGGAGCTGTCGACGATGGAGTTTTCTATTGCCATGCTGGCAAGTGGGGGATGGACCAATAAGGAGATCGGAGAGCATCTGGGGATTTCCATTAATACTGTCAAGCATTACCTTACGGATATCTTTTGCAAGCTGAATGTCAAGAAGCGGGATGAGCTGAAAAAATTTATGTTAAAATAGTGACAGAGGCACTTTTTTTTGAAAAAACGGGCCTTACAAAACAACTGGTAGTGTTGTATAATAAATATCACGAATAGTCAGATTTTATCGGAGAAATCAGGCGAAAAGAACCAGTAAACGAGTAAGTTAAGAAGGAGGAGTTGAAGACTGATTCTCGATAGCATCTGATAATGTCAATATCCTTACCAAAAATGCCTGGTATATTGACACTACAATCACATAAGGGTAAAATATTGAAAAGGTGTAACCTGTTTACTCACCGGCTAAAAACATGAAGCTTTTTTAAGAGAAAGGAATATAAACAGAAGTAAAGTAATAAGAAATACAGTACACGTTAATGCACACATAGGAAAGCGGGAAAGGTATGAAAAAATTAAGGAATAATAAGATCAGAAAACTCCTGGCATTTATGGTGGCTTTGGCGTTGATGGTATCCTGTATGCCGAGTGCATATACGATCTCCGCGAGTGAGGCGTTCGGAGATGGAACGGAGGATATATTTACAGATGGCGAAATTACATCTGAACCAGCGGCCGAAGAATCGACACCGGATGTAAGCAGCGCTGACCAGGAGGAAACGGAACAGGCGCAGCAATCGACGCTTACATATGAAAATGATTCTGTTAAAGTAACAGCAGAGGCACTGGAGGACGGAGCTCTTCCGCAGAATACAGCATTGAAGGCTGACAGCGTAAACGAGAATTCATCCGTATCTTATGATACAGTTTCTCAGAAGCTTTCAGCAGCAGCTACAGACAAGGGCAGCAGCCTGAGAGGTTTTTTTGCGTATGATGTGTATTTTGCTGATGGCGACGGAAACAGAGTCGAGCCGAACGGCAGAGTCAGAGTAACTTTTGAGTACAAGACACCGGCAGCACCGGAGCTTACCGATGCAGCCAGCACGAGTGTAACCGTTGAGAAGCTTCATTATAACAGCAGTACCGGTGATACTGATGTTAACACCTTACAGGCCAACGAGGATCTGAAGGTTCTGAATGTCAACGAGGGCAAACAGATCCAGACACTTCAGGTTGAGACTGGCAACGCAGCTGTTTTTGCCGTTATGTGGGATTCTCCTGAGACAGCAGATGTCGAGGCGGAAGCTGTTTCCGGTAATGAGGACGAGGTGCCTATCGCATCAGAGGAGCTTACGGACGGAATGGATATTTCGGACGAGCCTGAGCAGGATGCAGCTGAGACACCGGCAGCAGAGAATCCGGAGGTAACTCCTGAGGCAGAGCCTTCTGAGGAGCCAGCGGAGAATCCGGATGCTGAACCTACCGAAGCGCCGGCAGAGGATCCGGATGTGGTGGAAGAACCGGCAGAGGATATTGCGAGCCCGGATGAGGTTACGGCAGCAGATGAGAATGGTGAGACAAGCCTGATCGAGGTTCTGGGAGACGATACGAATCTTCGTGTCAGCCCATCTATCGAGGCAGAGGTTCTGGCAACTGTAAACGCAGGAACACAGCTCACACTTCTGGATACCGTAACAGCAGAGGACGGAGCAACCTGGTACAAGGTTTCCTGGGAAGGAACCGAGGCTTACATAAGAAGTGATATGGCACAGGTTGTTGATAGCAGTGATGAGGCAGAAGAGCCTGAGGATGTGCAGGAAGAAGAAATTCAGCCTGAGATCACCAGATATGATTACAAGAGTGACGAGGTCAATGTCAAGGTTACTCTTACCGATCCGGCAGACCTTCCGGACAACGCAGAGCTTTCCGTAACACCGGTAGAGCTCAGCCAGGAAGCCGAAGACCAGATCACAGAAGAAGCGATCAAAGAAAAGAAAGCCATCGAGAAGATCCATTCCTACGATATCAAATTCCTGGTGGACGGCGAAGAAGTTCAGCCGGGTGCTACAGTGAAGGTATCTGTATCTCTGAATGATGAGAAGAAAATCAAGGATGCAGATGTATATCACGTAGACGAGAATGATAACGTTGAAAATATGGATGGCAGCGTTGCCAAGAATGGTGATGTTGAGTTCGAGACTACGCATTTTTCGACTTATGTAATCGTTGGTAATAAGCGTGACGATAAGATAAAAGTTACAATAGAGCATTATGACGCAACAACTGGAGAGAAGATTTATGCAGATGATGTTGATAAAGAACTTTCAGTTGGGCAGAAATTTGATTGTAAGAAGGCTACAAACTGGGATATCAAGGAAGTAAAAGTAGTTATAGATGGAAAAGAGAATACTGTAGCGGCAGGTGATATTGAATTAGCACAGGATGCTACGGTTAAAGTATATTATACTCCTACCACTGGAACATTCGCCGGTGCACCTACGTTTTATGATTATACGGTAAAGGCCGGAGAGAGTGGAAGTACTTATTATTCCATTAATCAGAAGAGTAATTATAGTGATCCAGACAGTAATCAGAAGTTAAGTATGGGTGAAACCCATAATGGAAAATTAGCAGATCAAAACTATACGCCATATCAATATACTTGGCAAAAGGGTAACAAAACGGTTAACTTATGGACTGGAGGCAAAGATGTTATTACTGATTTGTTGAAGGGACTAGATGAAAATGGCAATGTAGAATTTAATTATCCAGATCCAGGATTTTTTAATGAGACTGATTTACTGGCAGGAAATTCAAAAGACAATTACTTAAGAAAAGTATATAAAGATTATAATTTGAATTTTGAAAGAAGTGGTGACACATATACATTAACGGGTGTAACAGATGGAAGTGGCACTAACGTAACAACACAGTATAAGTTAAATAAAAAGGAAAATTCGGGAGAAGATTTCTTTCCATTAGATACTGTGGCTTCAAAGTATGAGAAAGGATATACTAGAAAAACGCAAAGTGCACTTGGGAATGATGGTAAAGAACATAATTATTATTTTGGAATGCGTTATGACATGGAGTTCAACATTGGTGATTATGTAGGTCCATTAAATTATTCTTTTACCGGTGATGACGATATGTGGGTTGTCATGGATGGAGGAAAAGAAAATCAGCAGATTATCATTGATTTAGGTGGAATTCATAATGCGGCAACTAAAACTGTGAACTTGAGGGATTATTTGGATGAAGGAGATAAATCTACACATACATTAACGGTTCTTTATATGGAACGAGGAGCAGGTGCTTCTAACTGTTACATGAATTTTACCCTTCCAAACGTAACAATTTCACAGGTAACAACGGATGCGCTTGGAACTCTGAATTTCCAAAAAGTTAATAAAAAAGGTGCTGGACTTAGCGATGCAAGATTTACTCTTTATAATGACGAAGAGTGCACAACACAGATTGCAACAGCTACATCTGATGATAGCGGAAATGTTACATTTGATAAGCTGAGAGCAGGAACATATTATCTGAAAGAGATTCAGGCGCCAGTGGGATATGTTGCTTCCAATGAAAAATGGACGGTAACGGTAACAAAAGAAAATAATAATGTTACAACCACATTAAAAAACAGTTCAGGAACAGCAGTTAAAGACAATAAAATTCTGAATGAGACTCCGGAAGAAATTATCAACTCCAGTATGGTGACTAGCAAAACGGCTAAAGTGAAAGACTGGGATCAGAGAACCTACGACATTACCATTAACGCAACATCCACAAGTACAAGTTCCATAATTGAAACGAAAACGTCTGTGGCAGATATCATGTTGGTATTGGATGTGTCCGGATCGATGGGAGAGGATATTACTTCTTATTCATACACATTTGTTGCTAATAATACTTCTGAAGCAAGAGATGACAAGAAGCTTCTAAATCGTAATGTAACGTATTATATTGAGGTGGATGGTTCTTATAAGGAGATGTGGTATTATTCTTCTTATTATAACAAAGGATGGCGTGTGGGTCCGAGGGGTTCATCAGATGATGCAGCGAAAGACAAATATAATAATTGTAAAATATATACAAGAACTAGCACAACAGAAACCCGGCTTGATGCACTTAAGAATGCTGTAAATCAGTTTATAGATGATACAGCGAAGAAATCTCCGAATAGTAAAATAGGTATTACTGTATTTAGCAGTACTGACGACTACAATAGACCATATGGTAATCATGGAACATCTGTAAGTCTGGGAGAAGTAGGTACTGCAGATAGTGCAAAGGTAACGGAACTTAAGAATTTCGTTAAAGATTTGAAGGCGAATGGAGGTACGGATCCTGCGGTAGGACTTGAGGATGCAAAGAACAAGTTGGATGCTATGGTTGATACAAATCCTAAGTATGTGGTTCTGTTCACCGATGGTAAGCCGACTGGCGGAGGTAATAAGTGGAATAGTAATGCACAAAAAAATGCTGAAACTCAGGCAGGCGAATTAAAAACAGGCCTAAGAAATAATGTGGATAATGCAAAAAATCCATATACAGTATACACCATAGGCTTTGCACTTAATGATGAAGGAGATCGCGCGAAGACGTTCTTGTCTGGTGGTACGTATGATGGTAAAAAGTATCCAGGAATTGCTTCATCATCAGATTGCGCAAAAACAGCAGATGATGCAGCATCGCTTACACAAATTTTCCAGAGTATCAGTAGTACAATTAATAAGAACGTTGACATTACCGGTGCAACAATTACTGATGTGATCGACAGTAGATTTGAAATTGTAGATAGAGGTAATGTTATCACCGAAACCAATTTCGAAGGTGGGAAATATACATTAGAGAATGGTGGGATTGTAACAAAGCGTAATGACGGTACTTATCAGGTACAGTGGACTGATCAGACCATTAAACACACGACAGATGGTACAAATGGCTGGAGTAGAACCATTACTGTAAAAGCAAAAGATAGTTTCATCGGTGGTAACAATATTCCTACCAACGTCTCCCCTGATTCTAAGATTAGCGTAGGAGATTTGAAGAAAGTATTGGATCAGCCTACGGTTAATGTCAAAGTTAATCTGGTAGTTAAGGATAAAGAGATTACTATCTACAAAGGTGATTCCGTACCAATGGATGAGCAAATTCGGAATGAGTTGTTTGCCACTAGTAAACCAACATCTTACAAAGATGGTACAGTAAACGAAACAGATTCTAAAAAAGAGGATGGTACATCATTAATTAAATTACAGTGGTTTAAAAAAGACAACGGTGTTAGAACAAACATCGATGAGTCTGAAATAAAAACTGCACTTAATGATGGAACTGAGTATTATCTGGAAGTAACTTATACTGCTCCAACAGAATCAACGGATACGAGTAAAACTAATACAGACGGACATTTCGTGGGAACTGAGACAGCGAAAAATCCTGGTAATAACAATCTATATGGTATTTATAAAATCAATGTTATCAGCGGTCAGATTCAGATTATAAAGAATGTGACAGAAGCGTCTACAGAAGCCAGAACGTTTAAATTTAATGTAGAGGATTCAGATGGAAATGCTGTTTCTGGTAGTCCGCTGAAGGTGATAGTTGAAGCTGATCAGACTAGTGGAGTTGCAAAATTAGAGAATCTTCCAAGAGGATATTACACTGTAACGGAAGTAGAAGCAGATGGATATACAATTCAAGCATTTGAGGTTGACGGGCAGACAGATTGCGAAAACTCTAAATCAGATACATCCAAATCATTGACTTTCAGACTTGGTTATGACACGGATAAAAATAATGTCATTAAGAATTATACGTATAAACAAACTGATGGTGGTGTGAAGGGTGTTGCTTCCTACACAAACGAAGCAGTAACAAAACTGGATCTGAAGAAGACAGATACAGAAAATCATCTATTAACAGGTTCTGAATTTAATTTGGAAATAAAAAATGGTGATAATTGGAAAACTATTCAGAATGGTATAAAAGTAATCAATGGGGATTCAGATATTGAACTGACCAAATTGAAATCGGGTATTTATAGGCTGACAGAGATTATCGCTCCGAAGGGATATTCAATACTGGGTAGCAGTATTTGTTTCAAAATCTCATTAGGAAAAGTAGAACTTGTTAATGAAAATGGTGAGGCAGCAAATAGTAGTGAGATGTGGACTTTGGATGAAACGAATAAAGTTTTAACAATCAAAAATGCTAAACTTTATTCCTTACCAGAATCCGGTGGTCCGGGAACCTATGGATTTACAATCAGTGGTGTAGCGATTCTTGCAACTGTACTCCTGTTGTTTATAAAGAATAAACGAAGGGAGGAAGAAGCAAAGAGATCGTAACACATTAATTGTAAATGGCCGATGAAGGGCGAAAAAGAAAAATGCAGAGAAAGAAAGGAGCAAACCTTATGAAAAATTTATTAAAAAAGATTGGTGCATTATTAGTGGCAGCGGTTATGGTACTGTCTATGTGCACAGCGGTATTTGCAGATGGAAATGCTACAATTAAACTTACAGGTTTTAATACGGCAGACAGTGTTGAGTGTATGCAGATCATTCAAAAGGATGAGAGCACAACTTCTGGTTGGGCATTTGTGAATGGAGCAGGAGCATGCTTCACAGAAGCATTAGGAATGACCAATTCCGCTGATGCACAGCAGAAAGTTATCTGGGGATTAATTAAGTTTAAAGATACTAATGTTGCTTTACCAACTGGCGTAACAGCAGCAAATGTAACAGCAGCAAATATTGACTTAGCATTAAGTAAAGTTGCAGCACTTACTGGATTTACAACATTAACAGATAAGACAAAAATTGAAGTAAGTGAAGCTGGTATTTATGCAATTAAAGCAGAAGAGGAAGGCTATACTTATAAAACAGCAACTGCTTATGTAGGATTTGGCGAGCCATATCCAGCGTTATCAGGTACAGAAGTAATTGCTAAAAAATCTTCAACATCTGTAGATAAAACAACAGAAGATGCCGATCATGTAGTAGCAATTGGAGATATTGTAACTTATACAATCGACGCATACGTACCTTTTATTGATGCAGCAAATACAGAGAACAGAACATTTACAATCACTGATAAAATTACTGGTGCTGATTACTATTTAACAGGACCAAATGCTGTTAATAGTGTAACAATGGAAGGCAAAAATGGCCAGGTTGGTGAAATCGTAGTAAATGATAAAGGCAATGGATTTACTGTTGATTTAGGTAAATTAGTTGCAGATACAGCTAATCCGAATGCTGGAAAGAAAATTACAGTTACTTATACAGCAAAAGTAAATGAAACAACAGTAGAAAATAAAGCAGGTAGCCATGCAGCAGGTGTAGATTACGGCGGAAATAATGTTCCAGTTAAGTTATTTACTGGAGAATTAGTTCTGATGAAATATGGCGATGGTGATATAAATAAAGCATTGGAAGGTGCTGAGTTTGTATTGTATAAAGATGGAGAAGAAGTACCGTTAACATTCGTAAAGGAAGAAAAAACTGGAAAATATAAATATGCTCCAGATACAAAAGATGCTGATTCAAAACTTGTGACAGATGCAAATGGTTATATTGACGTAGAAGGTTTAGATGTTGGTTCTTATCACTTTGAAGAAACAAAAGCACCAAAAGGATATTCTATTAATACAGATGGTAAGACACTTACACTTACTGTAGACGGAGAAGTTGCTACAGCTAAATTGTATAATGAAGGTGGCTTAAATGATACAAAACTCAACTCCCTTCCATCCACAGGTGGCATGGGAACATACCTCTTCACTATCATCGGTGTTGTAGTTATGGCTGGGGCCGCTGGGGGTTTTTTCTTCAGCCCCCGAAATGACCATTGG
>OGOJ01002842.1_pt1 | contig 10415 bp, 9 predicted proteins | sample 1552601 | NCBI WGS metagenome assembly OGOJ01 (sample SAMEA2580184, study PRJEB22360) | human gut metagenome | biome: human gut; feature: human-associated habitat; material: faeces | place: Denmark | collected 2008/2010
GCCATATGGATGATTCCCCGCTTGCCCGGAATCCGGGAACCGATCTCCCGCAGGGCCGAATCGATCCGTTGCTGACTTTCTTTTACCGCATTGTCCGGTAAGCCCACAATGATAAATTTAGCACCGTTCAGGATGTTAACTTCCAGAGTAATGGTTGTGGCCTCGATTCCATTGACGGCACCACTAAATATCTTCACTAACATGACACCGCAGATTTAAGATTAAGTGTATGTAAGTTAAGATAATTTTACAATAAATCAAAGTGAAAATCCTGATTTTTATCTTCGGTCTCGAGCACTACTTCCCGACCGTCGAAACTGGCGAAACTATAATAGGTGATCCAGTCCCCTGTGTTGATATAGCGGCTGCTTGGCGAGAGAGTATAATCGATAGGCAGATGCCGGTGTCCGAAAATGAAATAATCGAAATGTTGTCCTTGCAGCACTTCCCGGCAAAAACGGACGATCTCTTCTTTTTCCGCTCCCCGGAATGCATCGGCTTCGATTTTGCCGTTTTCCAGACGGGAATGCGACGACCATTTCCGCGCAATCAGGATTCCGATATCCGGATGTAGCCATCTGAAACACCGTTGTAAAAAACGGTTGTGAAAAATACGGTAGAGAAATAGATATCCTTTATCCTGTGGGTTCAGTGCATCGCCGTGTCCGATCAGGAAACGCTTACCGGCTATCCTGAAAATTTCATTGTGAGTATGTAGGATCACTCCGCATTCTTCCGGGAGATAACCGAATGCCCAGATATCGTGATTACCCGTAAAGAAATGTACAGGTATGCCCTGGTCCGTAAACTCGCATATTTTGGCCAGAAAGCGGACATGTCCTTTGGGTACTGCCCGCTTGTATTCGAACCAAAAATCGAAGATATCCCCGAGCAGGAACAACTCACTACAATCCGGACGGATGGTGTCGAGCCAACGGATCAGGCGGTTTTCCCGTTCCCGGTCATTATCCAATACAGGAGCACCCAGATGGACATCGGAAACGAAATAAACCTTTTTTCCAGCCTGGAGCCGGAGGGTATGTTCTGTAAGGGGGATTCGCTCACTGATTTTCATCGATTCTGCCTCTTTCTCGCTCTTGGGGTGAGTGATTTTAAATTATTTTAAAAGGTCGTTCAAACGGTCTTCCAGGCGTTGGCCTGCCAGATTTTTCCCGACAATTTCAAATTTAGGGTTGATAATATAATTGGCAGGTACATGTTGTATGTTCCACATCTGAGCAGCACGGCTTTTCAAACCATCCGGATCCCAGACACAAATCCAATTGATATCCAACTGTTTTACGAGACTTTGCCAGGCAAGTTTGTTCGGATCCAGACAAACCTGATAAATCTGAACTCCCCGGTTTTTAAATTTGTTGTAGATCTTTTTCCATCTCTTGAATATAGCCGACTCCGTCTTTGCTGTTCAAGACAGTAAAATCGAGCAGTATATATTTCCCTTTCAGCGAACTAAGGGCAATGGTGTCCCCCTGTGCATTCGGAAGATGGATTTCCGGCAGTGATCCTTCGCTGTTGTTGATCAATTGTTTTATTTTCATGTTTTGAATCGCCTTGTTGATCTGGTCTAAATGATTCAGGATCGCTTTCGTATATTGCGATTCCGGGTACATCGCTTTCATCGAAGAGGCGACGACTTTATAAGAATGCAAATCGTTATCCGGATTCAGGATGAAATTATCCTGATCGAATTTCTGATACAAGGCATAATAGGAAGCCGGCGAAATGGCATGTTTCAGGATAAAATCCTTCGAAAAGTTAATTTGTTTGTTCACGATCGAATCCCAGGCGGCTGCAATTTTTTGACGTTCGCTGGTCGCTTCGGCAGGAAGGGCGGCAAAGCTTTTCTTCAGCGAATCCATCATGACATGAGTATTGTTCAGTTGAAAATTCAGCAGCTTTACCCAAAGGGAATTTTCAGATCCGTCTACCCAGTAATTCTGGGAAAGTCCGTTCAACGTTCCGCTCAATTCGATATGATCTTCCGGTTCAGCAATGAAAGTAATAAATTCCTTCGGACCGATTTTTACATTATAGAAAGTGGGGAGGGAGGTTGTTGTTTTAAAGGTGAAATGTCCGTTCCGGTCGGTTTTTGTCGAGTCGATGATGACAGCTTGATCGACATTCAACTGCTCCAGGTACACTTTTTGATTTTCAGCTTCCTTGATCTCTCCGGTAATTTTAACATTATTTTTATTTGTACAGGCTGCCAATGCAAGTAATACAAATACAGACGACCGTATATTTCTTCTCAACATGATGAAAAAGGTTAGTTATTACTAGATTTTAATCGTACGAAAATACAATTTTTTTCGACTAGGACAAAAGGAATCTATTAGTTAAAATTCTGTCAAGAATTATTTCTTTCTGTTGCTTTCTAAAGGAAAAGAATATATTTGCAAACGATGTTGAAATTGGGCAAACAGATATTGCATACGTTAGTGCTGCTTATTACCGGGATGGCATTGATTGGAGTGAATGTAACTCAGTCGGGTTGTATTCATTCGGACCGCACATATCTCGAAGTCAGAGTCCTGCCTGCAGAGAACACATGTCCTTGCGAAGAGGGATGTGGCTGTTGTCAGGAGGAACGGCAATTTTGTAAAGATTGTTGTCATGCTTCTTCCCGTCATGATTTTTATAAAGTGACTGATTCTTCATTGGTAGAGCGGGTTTTACAAATGCAACTTTCCGTATTTACCTTACCTGAATGCGGTTGGGAGATGACGATGCAGATTCTTGCTGTGCGGGACGGAAAGGATGGCTTTGCTTTTTACCGGAAGTTTCCCGGGATTCCGCCCTCATTGGAATCGTTGTGTACTTTTCTTTGTTAAAACCTTTTGCCGGTCAGTCCTGACTATGGATTTGGATAAGGTGTGTTGTCATTTTTAATCTTCAATCATAAGGTAAATAGTGTAAAAATGAAATTGTTCAGTTTAATGGTACTGTTATGTGCCTCTCTGGGAGGATATGCCCAGGATATAAAGGGACGGGTGGTCGAGCAGGAGAATGGAAAAAAGGTCGGTTTGCCGGGTGCCAATGTCTATTGGGCCGGAACGACAGACGGTGTAGTGACGGATGCTGAAGGGCATTTCAAAATCAAATGGAATAAATCGGGGCGCTTGGTCGCCAGCTTTATCGGGTACCGGACCGATACGCTTACGGTAAAACGCACGGATAAACAGGTCGAGATCGAATTGGTGGCAGGAGAAGTACTCGATGAAGTGAAAGTGGTCACCCGGGGAAATACGACGATTATGAGTACCCGAGGGCCTCTGATCGAACAGGTGATCACCGGCGAAGAATTGTGTAAAGCAGCTTGTTGTAATCTGGGAGAGAGTTTCACTACCAATGCTTCGGTAGATGTGGCATATGCCGATGCTGTGACTGGGGCGAAACAGATCCAGTTGTTGGGGCTGACCGGTAAATATGTGCAGATGATGACGGAGAATATGCCCAATTTTCGGGGGATTTCGGCATTATACGGATTGAATTATGTCCCAGGCCCTTGGATGAGCGCTATCTCGGTTTCGAAGGGGGCCGGTTCGGTAATCAATGGCTATGAAGCGATTGCCGGGCAGATCAGTGTCGATTATAAAAAGCCTGCTACGAGCGAAAAGATTTTTGTCAATGCCTATGGGAATAGTGAAGGGATGATCGAATTCAATGCCAATACAGGCATCCGTCTGAATGACAAGTGGAGCACAGCCATCCTGGCTCACGGGGATTGGCTGACCATGGAACACGATGGAAACCACGATGGCTTTTTGGATATGCCTAAAACGACCCAATACAATGTGATGAATCGCTGGCAATATAAGACCGATACTTGGTTTTTGCAATTCGGAGGGAAGCTCCTCGACGAAACCCGCTTGGGAGGGCAGAAAGGATTTAGGAAGGAAATGCGGGGTAGCTATGGAGAGGGTACTTTGTATGGGATCGGCATCGACTCTCGCCGGTATGAAGGCTTTTTGAAGTTGGGTTATCTGATGCCGCAGTACGAGAATACCAGTATGGCGATTTTGGTGAATTATACCGATCACGATCAGGATTCATATTATGGCGCCCGTGATTATCAAGCCCGTCAGCAGACTGTTTTTTCTAACTATATTTTTCAGTCTATATTCGGACAGAATGAAAATCAGAAATATTCTGCGGGGTTGTCCTTTAATTTCGATCGTTATGATGAATCCTTCAACGACTATTTAGTGGGTTCCGGTCAAAAGACGGCAACCGTAGATTTCGATCGTAACGAACGGGTAGGAGGGGCTTTTTTCCAGTATACCGGACTTTTCTGGCAAAAATTGACCGTAATGGCCGGACTGCGTTATGACTACCATAATATTTTCGGTAGTTTTGTAACTCCCCGTTTACATCTGGCTTATGCCCCTGACGATTTTACGATGTTGAAGGTGTCTGCCGGTCACGGTGCCCGGACAGCCAACATCCTGGCCGATAACAGTTATCTGTTGGCTTCTGCCAATTCGGTATATGTCAACGATAAATTGTTGGCAGCCCATCCCGAAGAATTAGATCGTTTGGATATGGAAAAAGCCTGGAATTTCGGAGTACAGTTGAACCGCAAATTTCTCTTGTTCGACCGTATACTGAATATCAACCTCGATTATTACCGGACGAACTTTACCGATCAGGTCGTGGCCGATAATGAGACTCAGGTAGGAAAAGTCAATTTTTATAACTTAGACGGTGATTCTTACTCCAATTGTTATCAGGTGGAAGTGAAATACGAATTGATCCCCCGGTTCGACGTTTTGGGTGCTTATCGTTACAATGATGTGAAGACCACGATGGGCGGCCGTCTGTTGAGGGCTCCTCTGCAAAGTAAATACAAAGGCTTGTTGAATTTGTCATATTACACCAATATGAAGAAATGGCAATTCGATTTCACCACTCAATTCAACGGTCCGGGACGTATTCCCGTTCCTGTGTCAGAAAATTCAGGACAAGCGGATCGTTTCGATTCTTTCCGTATCATGAATGCCCAGATTTCCAAGTTTTTCCGTAAATGGAGTATTTATGCCGGATGTGAAAATATCGGTGATTTCACCCAAAAACATCCTATCCTGGCTGCCGACCGTCCCTGGAGTGACGCTTTCGACTCTTCGAAAATTTGGGGTCCTGTACACGGACGTAAATTTTATCTCGGCCTTCGCTTCGGATTAGACCGGGAATAATATTGTTTTATTAACTTTGATACATAAATTTAAAACTAGGAACCATGAAAGTAGTACGATTAGTTTTGATAATGGTAGTAGTATTGTCAGCTGCCATGAGTGTAAATGCTCAGAAAAAGAATGAGAAAACCGTCATTTTTAATGCCAACCTGCATTGCGAATCTTGCAAAGCAAAAGTAGAAAAGAATATCCCTTATGAAAAGGGAGTGAAAGACCTGAAAGTGGATATGAAAACTCAAACCATCACAGTCACTTTCCGCGAAGACAAAAATACCACCGAAAACTTGCAGAAAGCCATCGAGAAATTGAACATCGAAGTGAAAGGAATCGAAGGAAATAACACTTCTGCCAAAACCCAAACCGGCGAAAAGTGTGAAAAATCCTGTTGTGAAAAAGAGGGGAAAACGAAATAAAAATAAAGAAAAAGGGGCAGACTTTTTAGTCTGCCTCCTTTCGTAATAACTCAATCCGGAACTTAGATATCCAGATATTTTCCTTCCTTGTCAAAAGCGGCAAGGGCTGCATTTACAGAAGGGGTATCTTCTTTATAAGTGACTCCGAACCATTTAGCCGTTGTTTTCAGTACCCTTACATCGGCAATTTGATCCTTGATCATTTTATCCACTACTTTGGGAATATAAAATTCTGATCTCAGATTATCTTTGTTAGCCGGGTAAAATTCGACGAACTGTCTTTCGATTTCTTCGAAAATTTTAGGAGTAAAGGCCCAGAAATTCATAGATACCAGATCGTCGGCATTCAGTGTTTTTCCGGTCTCTTCGTCTTTGATGCTTCCGTCTGCCTGTCTGCCGATTTTCGTACATTCCGTAACGGCAGTCAGGTGGTGATGGCTGTCGGTTTCACAGATCCCTCGTGAAACAGTGCCGTTTTCCGATAGGGTAGAAGCCAGACGGTAACCGACCAGGCCGAACTCTTGGTCCGTTGCTTCGTTGGCCAAGAAATCGTGGGCTTTTACAAAAGCATCGCTACCGTAAAAATCATCGGCATTCAGGGCGGCAAAAGGTTCATCGATTACTTCTTTGGCACTCCAGATGGCATGTGCCGTACCCCACGGCTTCTCGCGCTCGATGGGCGGCATTCCTCCCGGTAGTTTATCCATACTTTGATAGCAATAAGCGGTTTCTACCAATCCTTCGGCATATTTCCCTACAAAATCGATAAATTCTTTGGCGAAACTTTCGCGGATAACGAAAACGATCTTATCGAATCCCGCATGAACTGCGTCATAAATGGTATAGTGCAGCAAAGCCTTCTGGTGCGGTCCGAGAGGAGTAATCTGTTTCAGACTTCCGAAACGGGAACCCATGCCGGCTGCCATCACTAAGAGTGTAGTTTTTCTTTTCATGATTATACTATTTTTATAAGTGTCAGTGTTGTGAGCCGACAAAGTTATAAAAAGATTAAAGATTTAACCTAAAATTCATTTACGAATCTGCCGTTCCGGTCTGGTAAATTTTATTTCAGAGAGTCTCCGTGGTCGTGCTTATACCGGGTAAAAACCTCCATTGCTTCATATTCGGCCATACCCAAACGGTTGTACAAATCCGCTGTATTCCGGTTACGGTCTTCCGCCCGTTGCCAGAATTCACGCGGATCATCTCCCGGAAATGCCGGTCCGTTGTTTTGTGAACCGTGTTTGTAGATCGCTTTCCGTTTGATAGACAATTCTGCCGGACTGATCGGAACCGCCATGTCTACTTTTTCTACTTCCCATTCCATCCACGCGCCGCGATACCACCAGGTGTTACAATCTTTAAACCACTCGTCCCGGTCGATGATGTTGTAGGCACGGAGAATCGCATCCAGACAGACTCCGTGTGTCCCGTGCGGATCGGCTAAGTCACCCGCAGCATAGATCTGATGGGGTTGTACTTTCCGTAAAAGATCGACGATAATATCGACATCGGCTTGCGATAGCGGGTTCTTTTTCACTTTCCCGGTTTCATAGAAGGGGAGGTTCAGGAAGTGTACCCGTTCTTCAGGGACACCGATAAAACGGCAGGCTCCGCGGGCTTCTGCCCGGCGAAGGGCGGCCTTGAATTGCAATAGATACCGTGCTTCCTCGTCTCCCGGTTTGCGGTTAGCGATAGCTTGTTTTATTTGTAAAAATGCGTTTTCCATGGCCGGTAAATCCCCGTCCACCAGTTTAGTAAAAGAGGTGGCGATATCCATTTGCTGATAGATATAATCGTCGAAAACAGCGATGCTGCCCGAGGTTTGGTAAGCGACATGCACTTCGTGACCTTGTTCTACCAACCGGGCAAAAGTACCTCCCATAGAGATGACGTCGTCGTCTGGATGGGGACTGAAGATCAGGATTCGTTTAGGATAAGGATAGGCTCTTTCGGGACGGGTAGAATCATCTGCATTGGGTTTGCCTCCCGGCCAACCTGTAATGGTGTGTTGCAGGTCGTTGAATACCTGGATATTTACTTTATTGGCCGAACCGAAAGTCTTGATCAGATCGGTCATCCCATTGTCGATGTAGTCTTTGTTTTCTACTTTCAGGATCGGCTTTTTCACTTTCTGGCACAGCCAGATGACGGCTTTTCGGATCAGCTTGTCGTTCCATTGTACTTTGCTGACCAACCAGGGTTGATTGGCACGCGTCAGTTCTTCGGCTGCACTTTCGTCGATGACGAACTGTACGTTCGGATGTACTTGCAGAAAAGTGGCAGGGACAGCATCCGAAACACTACCTTCGACCGTAGCTTTGATGATAGAAGCTTTTTTCTCACCCCAAGCCAGGAGTATTACTTTCCGGGCTTTCATAATCGTACCCACTCCCATGGTAATGGCGCGGGACGGCACATTTTCCATGCCGCCGAAATCTCCTGCAGCATCCTTGATCGTCAGATCGTCTAAATATACCATCCGGGTTTTCGAAGTCAGCGGCGAACCGGGTTCGTTGAAACCGATGTGGCCTGTGCGGCCGATTCCGAGCACTTGAATGTCGATACCTCCGGCGGCCTCGATCTGCCGTTCGTATTCCTTACAAAAGTTTTCTATCTCTTCCGCTTTTAAGGTTCCGTCCGGAATATGAATATTTTTCGGGTCGATATCGATATGGTCGAATAAGTGATGGTGCATGAAATAATGGTAGCTTTGCTCCGATTCTTTAGGCATAGGCAGGTATTCGTCCAGATTGAAACTGACTACATTTTTGAACGACAGGCCTTCCTCACGGTGCATGCGGACCAGTTCTTCATAGAGTTTGATCGGAGATGAACCGGTCGCTAATCCGAGGACACATTTTTCGCTTTTATCCGCATTCGTACGGATCAGATCGGCAATTTCCCGGGCTACCGCTTTGACGGCTTCGGAAGGTTTTTCATAAATCCGGACCGGCACTTTCTCGAAACGGTTGGCGCCTTCTCCTTTCGCTATATAGTTTTTGGTGATCATAAGGTTGGGTTTAAATTTATAATGTCAACTTACAAAGTTAATAAAATTTTGGTATTTTTCATGTATCCGGGAGCGGCTTTGATGATGAAGCTGTTTTTCTGTGAAAGAATGAGGGCGTTAACGTTTTCACTTTCCCGAAATTACACAAATCTTCCTTTCGTGTTTGAAATTTAACAAAATGAATTATTTTTGATATTATGCGCTACCTTTGTTCGTACAAACGAAACACACACTACTGACAATTTATATACAACTGACCCATGAAACCCGCCTTCGGGCGGGCTTCTGATTTAACCTATATCTTATGAAAGCAAAAGACGTTTTGACAGAATTGAAAAGGCGGTTTCCCAACGAACCGGAATACCACCAGGCAGTAGAAGAGGTATTGAATACCATCGAAGATACCTATAATCGGAATATCGAGTTTGAAAAAAGCAATTTGATCGAGCGGCTCTGTATTCCCGATCGGATTTTCTCGTTTCGGGTGACCTGGACAGATGATCAGGGAAATGTGCATACCAATATGGGCTACCGCATCCAGCACAACAATGCTATAGGTCCTTACAAAGGAGGAATCCGTTTCCATTCCTCCGTGAATTTATCTATTTTAAAATTCCTGGCTTTCGAGCAGACCTTTAAAAATTCACTGACTACTTTACCGATGGGAGGGGCTAAAGGTGGTTCGGATTTTAATCCGAAAGGAAAATCGAATGCCGAGATTATGCGTTTTTGTCAGGCCTATATTTTGGAGTTATGGCGCAATATCGGACCCGGTACGGATATTCCGGCAGGGGATATCGGTGTCGGTGGCCGGGAGGTTAATTATATGTACGGAATGTATAAAAAACTGGCGAGGGAAAATAGCGGAACTTTTACGGGCAAAGGCCTGGAATCCGGTGGTTCTCTGATCCGTCCCGAAGCTACCGGTTATGGGAATGTATATTTCCTGTTGGAGATGCTGAAGACCCGGAATATAGAGCTGAAGGGCAAGACCGTAGCCGTCTCGGGGGCGGGAAATGTGGCCCTTTACACAGTACAGAAACTGAACGAGCTCGGCGCAAAGGTGGTGACTCTGTCGGATAGCAGCGGTTATATTTACGATCCCGAAGGGATCGGTGCTGGAAAGTTGGAATATATGATGGAGTTAAAATTGTTCTACCGGGGAAGGGTGAAGGAATATGCCGATAAGTACGGTTGTAAATACGTGGCCGGAGGTCGGCCGTGGGGGGAGAAATGTGATATCGCTATGCCCAGTGCCACTCAGAATGAGCTGAACGGTGACGAAGCCCGTACTTTAGTTGCCAACGGTTGTGTGGCGGTGTCCGAAGGGGCGAACATGCCCTCTACACCCGAAGCGATTCAGGTCTTTCTCGAAAATAAACTGTTGTATGCTCCCGGTAAAGCCGCCAACGCCGGCGGAGTGGCCACTTCGGGTCTCGAGATGTGTCAGAATGCACAGAAAATCAGCTGGACACGCGAAGAAGTCGATCAGAAACTAAAGGAGATTATGCAGTCTATCCATGCGCAGTGTGTGAAATACGGTACCCAGCCCGATGGTTACGTCAACTATGTCAAAGGAGCTAACGTGGCCGGTTTTATCAAAGTAGCCCGCGCGATAATGGACCAAGGCATTTTATAAAAGGTATAAAAAGGTATAAATTCATCATAAGAACGTAAGTATAATTTTTTCTTTCTATTCCGATTTCGGTTTTTATACCGGAAGACCGGTTCGCCTGGACCGGTCCGTTAAGGCTTTCCTTCACTGACCGGCGGAAC
>OGOJ01002846.1_pt1 | contig 10392 bp, 10 predicted proteins | sample 1552601 | NCBI WGS metagenome assembly OGOJ01 (sample SAMEA2580184, study PRJEB22360) | human gut metagenome | biome: human gut; feature: human-associated habitat; material: faeces | place: Denmark | collected 2008/2010
TATAATAAAAAAAATATTATTACTTTATGCTTAAATCAAATTTTTTTGATAATGCTGTATTAAAATATTTACAAAATCAACCTAATGGATATGAGAAAATAATTCTATATTTTAAATTAATATTTAAAACAATAAATAAAGATGGTTACTTAATAAAAAAAGTAGGATCTAAAAGAATTTCATATTCTATAAATGAGTTAGCAGTAGAAACTAATCATTCAGAAAAACTAATAAATGATGCTATTGATTATTTTTTAGATACAGGAATGATGGAAAAGAGAAAAAATAAATATTATATAGAAGATGCATTAGTACTTACTAATCAAACAACAGTAGGAGCTATGAATATGAGAGAATATAGAATTAAGAATCCTGACAAGAGTAAGCCGAAATGTAAGAATAAATGTAAACCAAATAGTAAGGTATATATAGATAATAAAAATAATAAACATAACTTAGAAATTACAACTAATAAGAAAGATCTAGAAATAAATAAAAAAGAATATCAAGATGTAATAGATTATTTAAATTATAAGACACATTCTAATTTCGTATTAATAGATGAATATAAAAAGTTAATAGCAAATTTATTAAAAAAATATACAATTAATGATATTAAAACAGTTATAGATAAGAAAACAAGTGAGTGGATTAATAATCCTAAAATGAAACCATATCTTACACCAGAAACATTATTCGGATCTAAATTTGAAAGATACTTACATCAGCAAGCAAAAGCTAAAGCTATTCAAGATATATCTTTAGAAGATATCAGAAGAGCAAAAGAAATGAGAGATAAACAAAATGGATAAGTTAGATTTTGTAGAAGGAATCAAAATACTATCATCTTGTTATCAAAAAGTAATTAGTAATGATGATATTTCAATATGGTATGAAATGTTACAAGATATAGAGCCAGAAGTGTTTAAAAAAGCAATTATAGAACTATGTAAAGAAAGAGCTTATATGCCAACTATACATGATATCTTAGATAAAACTAAAACAGTTAAGAATAATTATTATTTATCCATTTTAGAACAAATGAAAAAAGATGGATACTTCAAATTAGGAATAGTACCATTATCATCAGAGCAAAAGGATAGAAACTATGGTAAATCCATTAGATGGATAGAAAGAGGAATCATACCAAGATTTTTATTAGAAGATATGCAAAAGTATATTAATCGTGGTAAAAAATTAAATAGTAACCCCCATTATCAAATAGAACACAATAGGTAGTCCCCCCCTAGGGTACAGGAATAAAAAAATAAAAAAGATCACGACCGACAGCTCACCTACATTTACACAAACTTAAATTCTCCGTGAGTTTTTTGGAAAACAAAAAGAGTATTAGAACAAAAACTAATACTCAATTTTTTTAAAATCTAATGGATCTTCACTAATAATTTCTAAAGAATACTTCATTCTTAATAATTTAATTACTTCAGGCATAACATAAGTAATAATATACTCATGATAATTATCATAAAAAGAATTTATAACTTTCTCTAATTCTTCATCAGAAATATCTTCATCAGTACATTTTCTAATCATCCAATTCCTCCAATTCCTTGTATTAATCACTTAAAAATTGATTTTTTGCAACAATTTACGTCAATTTATTTTAAAAATCAACAAATTATGTTATACTTATTATAGTAAGGAAAGTAAGGAGAAATATTATGAAAGAAAATAATGAATTGTTAGCTTCAGCAAAGTTAACATCAAAAGGACAAATTACTATTCCAAAGATTGTTCGAGAAACATTAAATATTGAAGAAGGAGATTCTGTAATCTTTTATTTGGATGAAAAAAAGAATATAAAAATTTCAAATAGAAAGGATTGCAAAGTTAGTCCAGATTATGATAAAGAACAAGTGGTAGTAAAGAGAGGTAGTAAATAATGAATAATAGTTTAATTAAAACAGTAAAAGAAAAATCTAATTTTTTATATAGTATTGCAGAAATATTGACAGGAGATTATAAGCCACATCAATATGGTGATGTTATGCTTCCAATGGTTGTTTTGAAAAGATTTGACGACGTTTTGAGTGATACGAAAGACGCTGTTATTGAAGCAGCAAAAAAATATCCTGAAACATTTGCTAAAAGAGATTTTATATTAAAAGAAATATCAAAGAATAATTTTTATAATACAAGTAATTTTGATTTCAAAAAATTATTAAATGAACCTAATGATATAGAAGCTAATTTTTATAATTATCTTGATGGCTTTTCTGATGAAGTAAAAGACATAATGGAAAAATTTAAAATAAAGGATCAAATTCAAAAATTAAGTGAACACAATATTTTATATTTAATAATTGATAAATTTAATGAACCACAAGCAAATATGCATCCGTCTAAAGTAACGAATATAGAAATGGGCTATATTTTTGAAGAAATAATAAGAAGATATAATGAATTATCTAATGAAGATGCAGGGCAGCATTATACGCCTAGAGAAGTTATTGAACTAATGGTTAATTTAGTGTTTGAAGATCAATCGGATTTAGCTGATACTTCAAAAATAAAAACTGTTTATGATGGAGCATGTGGAACGGGTGGTATGTTAACTGGAAGCATGGAATACGTAAAAAAGTTAAACAGTTCTTCAAAATTATTATGTTATGGTCAAGAAATAGAAGATGCTACATATGCTGTTTGCAAAGCTGACATGTTAATTAAAGGAGAAAATCCAAATAATATTAGATTTGGTAGCACATTATCAAACGATCAATTTACAGGAGAAAAATTTGATTATATAATTATGAATCCTCCATTTGGTAGAGACTGGAAAAAAGATAAGGAAAAAGTGGAAAAGGAAGCCGAAAAAGGAGCTGATGGTAGATTTTTTGCTGGAACTCCACCTATTTCAGATAGTCAATTATTATTCTTACAAAATGCAGTTTCTAAAATGAAATCAGAAGGATCTAAAGTAGCAATCATCCATAATGGGTCTGCACTATGGAATGGAGAAGCAGGTAAAAGCGAAAGTGAAATCAGAAGATATATAATTGAAAATGATTTGTTAGATTGTATTGTTCAATTGCCTACAAATTTGTTTTATAATACTCCAATAACAACATATATATGGATTCTTTCAAATAATAAACCTGTACACAGAAAAAATAAAATTCAATTAATAAATGCAGAATCTTTTTATAAAAAAATGCGTAAAAGTTTAGGTGAAAAGAAAAACGAAATATTACCCAATCAGATTAAAGAAATAACAAAAATTTATGGAGAATTTGTACAAAACAAGTATTCAAAAATTTTTGATAAATCTTTTTTTGGATATCAATTAATAAATGTACTTTTACCAAAATACGACGATAACAAAAATGTCGTTATGAAAAATAATAAAGTCGTTTTTGATAAGAAAAATAAAAATAAGGAGTTTATACCTTTATCAACAAATCCAATTGAATATTTTGAAAAAGAAGTTAAACCCTATTATGAAGATGCGAACTTTGAAAAAGACGAAATAAAAATAGGATATTCCATTGACTTTGTAAAATATTTTCATGAGCCAATAAAATTTGAAAAAACAACTGAAATAATGAAAAAGATAAATCAAAATACTAACCTTATTGAAAACACTGTAAAAGATTTATTCGATGATGTAGAAGATGACAATATAAGCTTTAAAATTGAAAGGTATTTAAAAGTAAAAAATTGCTTTGTGGTAGCTAAAGACAAAGCACATTTGGATGATCCAGTTATTCTCTCTTTAGCTCGTGATGGCGTTAGAATACGTGATATATCAACAAATGAAGGACAATTGGCAGATAGTTATTATGATTATAATCCAGTTAAGAAAAATGACTTGTTACTTAATCCAATGGACTTGGTTAGTGGGGCCAATTGTACTTTATCTGATAAAGAAGGTGTTATAAGTCCAGCTTATGTAAATTTAAGAAATAAAAAGGGCTATTATTCAAAATATTATGATTATTTCTTTAAAACTCAGTATTGGACAAGAAATTTCTTTGCTTGTGGTAAGGGTGTATCCTTTGACAATAGATGGACTTTGAATAATGATGCATTAATGAATTATAAAATTCCTGTTATTCCTTATGATATTCAGAAAAAAATTGCAGATGATTTAGATGTAAAGATAAATAAAATCAATGAAGCAAAAAAAGAACTTGAAGATCAAATTCAATTATTAGAAAGCTATAAAAGATCATTAATTAATGAAAGAGTATTAGGAGAAGAGAAGTATGAATTATAAAGAAATAAATTTCGAAGAATCAATTGAAAAATATTTAGTTACTAAAGGTGGATACCACATTAGTGATGGATTAGGATATGATAGATTAAAAGGATATAATCCAAAAGTATTAATTGATTTTATTGCATCTACTCAAAATAAAAAATGGATGAAATTAATGTCTATCCATGGTGAATATACTAAAGATTATTTCTTAAAAAAAGTCGAAGAACAAATAAAAGAACATGGTTTACTTTCTACTTTAAGAGATAAAATTAAACTTGATGGTATGGAATTTAGATTAGTATTCTTTAAACCAGAAACATCAATGAATCATGAATTAGAAGAATTATATTCTGGTAATATATTAGAATGTGTAAGACAATTACATTATTCTATGGATAATGAAAATAGTGTTGATATAACATTATTTGTTAATGGATTTCCAATCGTAATAATGGAATTAAAAAATCAATATACCGGACAAGATATAAATAATTCAATTCATCAATTTAAATTTGATAGAGATCCTGAAGAACCAATATTTAGATTTAATGAGAGAAGTTTAGTATATTTTGGCGTTGACTTGTTTGAATGTGTAATGACTACTAAACTTGCAAAAGGTGGTACATATTTCTTGCCGTTTAATCAAGGATCTAATGGTGCTGGAAATGTTGGTGGCGCGGGTAATCCAAATAATCAAGATGGATTTGGAACTGCATACTTGTGGGAAAAAGTTTTATGCAAAGAATCATTGTTAGAAATATTACAAAAATATATGCATTTAGATTATGAGCCAACAAAATCATGGCGAACAGGAAAAATGATATTTCCAAGATATCATCAATTAGATGCAGTAACAAAACTTGTTGCAGATGCTAAAGAAAATGGCAGTGGGAAAAACTATTTAATACAGCATAGTGCTGGATCAGGAAAATCAAATTCAATAGCTTGGCTTGCATATAGACTATCTTCATTACATGATAATAATGACAATAAAGTGTTTGATTCAGTAATCGTTGTTACAGATAGAAAAGTATTAGATAGTCAACTACAAAATACAATTTATCAGTTTGATCATGTACCAGGAACGGTAGTCAAAATAGATAAAGGGAAGACTTCAAAAGATTTATTAGAAGCAATTAATGATGGGAAAAAAATAATAATTACTACATTACAAAAATTTCCTAGAATATATACAGAAATAAATAGTGTAGATAAAAAATTCGCTGTTATAGTTGATGAAGCACATTCTTCTCAAACTGGAGCAAGTGCTTCTAAATTAAAAGAAGGATTAGGAAATATTGAAGAAGTATTAGAAGAATATGCAAGAAATGAATTAGCAGAAGAGAATAATAGAGTTGAAGATGATGATCTTTTAATGAATGAGTTGGCCTCTCATGGGGATCACTCTAATATGTCATTCTTTGCTTTTACTGCAACACCAAAAGATAAGACATTACAAATATTTGGAACTAAATATCCAGATGGTACTTATAGACCATATCATGTATATTCAATGCAGCAAGCAATTGAAGAAGGCTTTATTCTTGACGTATTAAAAAATTATATGACATATGATATGTATTATAAAATTGTTAAAAGTGCAGCAGAAGATCCAGAAGTTAAAACTTCCAAGGGTATGAAAGCTATTGCAAGATATGAATCATTACATCCACATAATTTAAGCCAAAAAGCTGCAATAATGATAGAACATTTCTTAAATACAACAAGATATAAAATTGGTGGAAAAGCTAAAGCAATGGTGGTTACATCATCAAGATTACATGCAGTAAGATATTTAAAAGAATTTAGAAAATATATTAAAGATCATAACATAACAGATGTAGATGTTTTAGTAGCTTTTTCAGGTGATTTAAATGATGATGGAGAAATAGTAAGTGAAGAAAAATTAAATATCGATTATAAAGGAAATAATGAACATATTAAAGAAAATCAATTACCAAAGAGATTTAATGAATCATATAATGTATTAATTGTTGCAGAAAAATATCAAACAGGTTTTGATGAACCTTTATTACATACAATGTTTGTTGATAAGCCTTTATACGGTGTAAAAGCAGTTCAAACTCTTTCAAGATTAAATAGAACATGCCCAGGTAAGACTGATACATTTGTGCTTGACTTTGTTAATACAGCAGATGAAATTAGAGATTCATTCCAACCATATTATCAAGCAACCAATTTAACAGAAGGTGTAGATCCAAACAATGTTTATGCAATTTATAAAAGAGTAGAAGCATATAGATTGTTTTCTGAGGACGAAGCTCTTGAGTTTGCAAAAGTATATTATAGTGGCAAGGAAGATATGTCTAAATTAAATTTCTATTTATATCCTGCTAGAAAAAAATATATGGATATGAAGAAAGAGGATCAAAGAGAATTTAAATCTATTCTTCAAGCATTTATTAGAAGTTATGGATTTGTAGTTCAAGTGGCTAGAATGATGGATAAAGATATTCAAAGTAAATATATTTTTTGTAAATATCTAAATAAAACATTACCTAAAGAACATGAAACTGTTATTGATTTAGATGATAAAATTGAACTTGAATATTATAGATTAGAAAAAAAATTTGAAGGATCTATTGAATTAACTTCTGAAGAAGGAGAACTTAATCCTCCAAAGGGTATGATAGGTAAGAAGGAAGAAGAAAAAGAACCATTAAGTGTACTTGTTGATAAAATAAATCAAAGATACAAAACTAATTTTACTAATATGGATAAAGTAATGGAACAAATTACACAAGATTTCTTGGATGATGAAGAAATGGTGAACCTTGCAAAGCACAACGATCCGGAGTCATTTAGAAAAGTGTATAATGATGAATTCCAAAGAAAAGCATTTAAGAGATATCAACAAAATACTGATATGTTTGAAAAGATGATGTCAGAACCAGGATATATGGAAGACTTCATGACAAGTATGTTTAAATTTATTTATGATAAGTTGAAGAATAAAGATGAGAAATAGTTCGTATTAATACGGACTTTTTGATTTGTTTAGGTAAAAAATGGTTTATTCTATGTTATAATTTATATATAGGTGATTACTTATGATGATTAAAGTAGTAGCATGTTTGATTGAAAAAGATAATAAAGTTCTCATTGCGAAACGTTCAACTGGTGATCCTAATGTTTTGGGTAAATGGGAATTTCCTGGAGGAAAGGTAGAACCTAATGAAGACGAAAAGCATGCAATTGAAAGAGAAATAAAAGAAGAATTTGAATTAGAAATAAAGGCTAATAAATACTTAGTGAATAATATATGTAAATACCCTAAAAAAACTGTTGATTTGAGATTATACAGTTGTGAATATGTTTCTGGTGATTTTAATCTTCATGATCATTCAGAATATAAATGGGTAGAAAAAGATAATTTATTAAATTATGATTTAGCACCTGCTGATATTCCGCTTGCTAAATATGTTAAGGAGAAATAATTATGAGTACTTTAAGAGAGATTGTTTATAACTCAGTTATTGCTATTCATAGAAGAACTGGAAAAGAGTGGATTCCACTAAAAGAAATCTATGAAGAAGTTGACAAAAATAGAGATGTAGGTATAAATAATGGTGGTGCTTCAGTAAGAGCAGCATTAGAAACACATAGTGCATTATCAGAAGCATTTTCTGGAACAGAAGAATACATTCTAAAAGAAAAAGGATCAGGTCTATATAAATCAATATATTATGATCAAATAAAATTTATAAACAATATGAATATTGGTGATGTATTTACACGGGATCAACTTATGGCAATTTTTAAAATAAGTGGTCAGTCAGGCATAATGAAAACTAATTCATTAAACTGTTAAGTATTAACAACATCAGAAGAAAATGGTGTATATAGTGATAGTTTAGTTGAAAACGGTTTTATTACATATACTGGAGAAGGATTAACAGGAGATCAAACTATCACAAAAAACAATAAAACAATTTATGAATCAAACGAAAATGAGTTACCAATGTATTTATTCTCTAAAGATAATAATAAAAAATATATTTTCGAAGGACAAGTTAAACTATGTGCTGAACCATATCAAGTTGTAGAAAAGGACATAGATGGAAACGATAGACTCGTATGGAAATTTCCTTTATCAATTGTATATCCAAATGATTATAATTTTGAAAAAGATGAAAAATTTAGCGAAATAGTTTATGAAATAACTGAAATCGAAAGCAAAGTATATTCTGATATGATTGAGGAACAAAATGATTTGGAATATAGGGAAGGTAAAATAAATATAAGAAAGTATAGGAAAACAGATAAAAAAATACAAAGAACTAAAAAGCCGGACTATATAGCTGAAGAAATCATAAAAACAAATCAGGGTATTATAAATGAGAAAGTTGTATATGAAAATGAAATTAGGCGCTTAATGGAAGAAGAAGCTCAAGAACAAGTTAGGGAAATGGAAGAATTTTTTAATAATAAAAAAGAGAATGAAGGATTTGATATTTTATCATTTGAATTAAATGAAAATGGTGAATATGTTGAAAAATATATTGAAGTCAAATCAACAAAGGGTAATGAAGGAACACCAATTGATATTACGTCTGATGAAATAGATTTTGCAAAAAAACATATTGATAATTATTATTTGTATAGGATAATTAATAGTGAAAGTAAAGACCGTTATCTAAAAATAGTAAGAGGTAAAGATCTATTCAATAATACGGATTATAATTTTGTTCCAACAAGTTATAAAATATATTCAAATTAAAGGCCCAGAAAATTTAATTCTGAACTTTTTTATTTGATATAAAAGTATTTTTTGTTGCAATAATTATAATTCTATGAAGATCATCAACTTCAATATAACCTTTTATGCCAATTAAATCATTTTCTTTGATGTAATTATCTAATTCTTTTTGAAAGCCTTTTGAAATATTTATTCTGACAATTTGATGGTTTTCTAAACCTTCAACTTTTAAGAGTAATTCTTTATTTTCAATACCTTTAAAGCATCCAGAAATAACAACACTATTAACCATATAATCCTCCTTTTTAATAGTTGTTGTATTAATCACTTAATTATTGAGATTAGTCAAGTTATTTGTGATATAATATTAGTTAAATTTAGGGGGAATAATATGTACAAAGATATAGAAGAAATATATAAGAAAAAAAGTCCATATAACATTATTAAAAAAAGAACGTTTTGGATATATGTTGTATTTATATTGATTTCATTAATATTCAATTTTTTAAATAAAATAGTACCAATGATCTTAGTGTTTATAGCTATGCTATTAATCATGAAAATTGTAAGTGAAAAAGTATTAAATACAAAATTACATTTTAACATAGGTAAAAGAAATGAAAATGAGATAACATTGCCATTAATTATTAGAAATGCTGAAAAAGAACTATTTAAAGATTACTCTATAAAAAATAATATGTATAATGAAAAAACACTTTTATGCATAATTGATCACTATAGGAATATGATTAAAACTAAAATAGTTAGAGGCAATTTGTTAGCTATATTATCAATAGCTATTCCAGCAATACTTTCATTTTATACTAAAGATGGCTTTGACTTTAATGGCTTGGCAATTGCACTACCTTATCTAATAAGTTTTAGTATCGTAATAATAATGTTATACTTTTCATATAGTCAATTTATAGAAGCAAAGAAATTTCTTAAAGGTGAAGATGGTATGATTGAAAGATTAGAAGAAATATTTAGTGAATTATATATTGAATGTATCAATACAAATATTATAGATAAAAATAAAGAATCTAAAAAACAAGTTAAGAAAAAATCAAAGGCATCAAAAAAGTAATTGATATCTTTTTAGGTACAATTTAAGTACAAAAATACTAAAAAGCCACGGCAAATGACGGTTTATACTAATATAAAAAGGCTAGTATTTAAAGGGCTTAACGCAATTAGGTCTCTTCTAACTGAAGAGAGCAGCTGTTTATGAAATATCAAAAAGACTTACCCACATCACAATGATGTACTAAGTCTTTTTTTCATACCTTACAAACTTGTAATATAAAACACACTAAAACAATGATATAATATAATTATAGAAAGAAGGAAATATAATATATGAAAAAAATAATGATAATTGAAGATGATACCATAATATCTAAAGAATTATATGAACTACTAGTAAATGCTGGCTATGAAGCATTAATAC
>OGOJ01002853.1_pt1 | contig 10383 bp, 10 predicted proteins | sample 1552601 | NCBI WGS metagenome assembly OGOJ01 (sample SAMEA2580184, study PRJEB22360) | human gut metagenome | biome: human gut; feature: human-associated habitat; material: faeces | place: Denmark | collected 2008/2010
GGCAGCTCGTCGACGACGTCCAGCCGCCAGCCGTCCGCGCCAAGCTTCAGCCAGCGGACAACAACACTGTCGTCACTGTTAATGATATAGTCCATATAATCCGGGTTCAGCTTGTCAATGCACGGCAGCGTCGTGATCCCCCACCAGCTGTCGTAGACGTTTGGATACTGCTTGAACCGGAACCAGCCGCGGTACGGCGAGGCCGGGTCATGGATCGCCTGCTGAAAATACGCGCTGCGGCTGCCGACATGGCTGAATACGCCGTCGAGAATGATCTTTATGCCCAGCGCGTGCGCCGCGCCGCAGAGCGCGCGGAAATCCGCCTCCGAGCCGAGCATGGGGTCGATGCGCTTGTAATCACAGGTATCGTACCGGTGCGTCGACCATGCATAGAAAATCGGATTGAGATATAAAATCTCCACACCAAGCGCGTGCAGATACGGAAGCTTTTCGCGGATGCCGTTCAGATTTCCGCCGTAAAAGTCGTTGTTGAGCACCTCGCCGTTGGCGTTCGGCAGATAGACCGGCACGTCGTCCTTGTTCTCATGCACCCAATAGGGCGTGATCTTCCCGGTCAGGTCACAAACTCCGGCCTGAAAAAAGCGGTCTGGGAAGATCTGATACATGATTGCGCCTGCGCAGTCGTCCGGGACGGGGAATTTCTCCTCCAGAACGCTGAGCTGCCAGAGGCCGCCGTCTTCCATGTTCGTGTCGCTTTCGCCCTGCTTGAACAGGCGGAACGCGCCATCCTGCGTGGTGATATGGAAGTAATAGAAATACAGTCCGGCATCGGAAATCGTCAGCTCTCCGCCCCAGGTATCGTAGAGCGTATCGTCTGACTGCTTTGCAAACGGGGCACGGCGCAGCTCCGCACCGTTTTCCGCCTGCAAAACGAGGCAGACCGCCGTTGTGCGGCAGGAGCACGGGATCATGATGTGCAGCGTGCAGACCTCCTGCCGTTTGAGCGTTCCGAAGGGCGTTTTGAACTGCGAAAGCTTGCTGTCGAATAGAATTCTCATATGGGTCTCCGTCCGTTTTGATCGGTCAAAGCAAAGGCCGGCGCTGCCGCCGGTCTTTGTCTGGGGTGTATGAAGAAATCAGAGGTCCCAGATCTCCTTCGCGTACTGCTCGACCGAGCGGTCGGAGGAGAAAATGCCGGCTCTTGCGATGTTTGTGAGGGACATCTTTGCAAAGCGGGTGCGGTCCTGATAGACCTCGACCGCGTGCGCCTTGGCAGCCTTGTAGCTTGCAAAGTCCGCGACGGTCATGTAGCTGTCGGCAGCGCCGAAGCGCGGCGTGAGCAGGGATGCCGCCCCATCGTCAAACCGCTGGCCAAGCGCGCCGGAGGTAAGCATCTGCAGCACCCGGTCAAGCTCGGGCGTCAGGAACTGGTGCGGGTCATAGCCGCGCTGCCACAGCGCCTGCACCTCGTCGGCCGTCATGCCGATTCCGCGATCGGTGATCGTGAGCAGCCGCTTGTCGGTGTCCACCGCAATGCGGATCGTCAGGTCGCCCAATTCACCCTGCATTTCGCCGCGCGAAGCCAGTGCTTTGAGTTTCTGCGTGGCGTCGACTGCGTTCGACACCAATTCGCGCAGGAAGATTTCGTGGTCGGAATAGAGGAATTTCTTGATGACGGGAAAGATGTTTTCGGTCGTCACCCCGATTTTACCGTTTGTCATAGTCGTATTCTGGTTTTAGTCTGTTTTTTCCGTTCGCGGAGAGATCAAACTATGTGCCAGCGCACGTTTCCTGCCAGAATGACAGCCGGAGACTGACAAAAACAAGACTGAACTCTTGCTCAACCTCCTGCTTAATAGTTACACTTTAAGTGAAGCGTTTCAGCGTGGATGGTGACTTGCATAGCTTGATACGGTCTATGACCTTCAAATCGAAGTATTAAATCTGTTTCCGAAGGTTTATCCGGTGCTTGAATAGTCATTTTTCCGGAGGTTATAGAATAATCGGGATTACGAATGAAATACGGACTGTTATGACCTAAATAAAACCTCCACTTATCTTGCATACGTTGATATGCAAAAGCTCCAACATTCTCTTCGCTTTTGAGAGAGAAAGTGATCTCTCTCAGTTCGTTGACCTTGAAATCCGTTTCGAGATTTGTTGCAGTAAATATAGGTTGTGCGGGATTGACGATGAGAGATGCCGTGACGCAGGAGGAATATGTTTCGGATAGAACGGTAATATCTATCGTCGAATAATTGCTTGCTTCTGACTTCTTAGAAGGTGCTGTGATTTCGATTGTTCCATTGTATCCACCGTCTACGGAAGGTTCGAACTTAAGTAATTTATATTTCCAAGGTTCAGTAATAACTACCTCCAGTTTCAAATTCGTGGCTTCCGGTCCCGTTACGTTGAAATCGAATATTTTTACGTCTTTAGGAAAACAAGTGATCATCTTTTGAGAAAGATTGATGGTAAAAGGCGCAACGAGAGAATCTCCTTCCGATCCTTTTTGACAATTAGTAAGGAACAAAAGAACGGCTAATCCGCATAAATACTTTTTCATAAGGTTCATGATTTGAGAGTTTCTCAAAAATAGTAAAATGTTTTATCATAAAAAATAAAACAAATAGTTTTTAGAGAAATCGCGATTCCTTCCCTACTTCATCGCCGCAGCGAGCGCCTCGACGAACCATTGCGGGGCGCGTGTCGGACGGTGCGTGTCGGCATGGAGAAAACCCAGCGCCGTCATGCCCGTGTTGAGCAGTTCGCCCTGCGAGTTGTAGACCTCGTATTCGAAACGGATGCGCGCCGTAGGCATTTCGCGCAGCAGGATGCGCACCGTAAGGCAGTCGTCGAAGAAAGCCGGACGTTTGTAGACCGACTGCACCTCCAGGATCGGCATGATGATGCCCTTTCGTTCCATGTCGGCGTAGGAGAGCCCCATCGAGCGCATCAGGTCGGAGCGTGCCTCTTCGTAGTAGCAGATGTAGTTCGAGTGGTGGACGAACCCCATTTGGTCGGTATGCTTGTACCAGACCCGGATTTTGGTGTCGTGTGTAATCATAGTGCGGTAAATTCGATAATGCTCTTTTCTTTGGTAAACGGCCGGTCCAGATGCGGCGCTCCTTCGGAGGGAATGAAGAGTCTCACCGGTACACCGTCAGCCGTGACGGAATACTCGCCCGCAGGCGGCAGCAGCTTGTAGGGGTCGTCGATGCGGAGGGAGCCGCGGGCGACGTCGGCCATCAGCAGATAGGGATGTCCCAGCATACGGGCGGCGCGGGCCATCTCGGCGTGTTCGACGAGCGACCGGACGACGGTCGAACTGACCTTTTCGCCGCCGACGCTGAACGGTTCGATCCGGTACAGCCGCAATGTCGGCCGCTCCGATGAGCGCAGCGAACCGTAGTCGCCCTCCTTGTTGTGCCCGAAGTGGTGGTTATACCCCATTACGAGTGTTTCGACGCCCAGTTTTCCGATCAGGTCGCGGCGGATGAAATCGGCGGAACCCGTCCGGCTGAATTCGCGGGTAAAAGGGATGACGACCAGATTGTCGATGCCGGCCCGTTCGAGCAGCCAGACCTTCTCGTCGAGCGTCGTGAGCAGGCGCAGATCGGTCTGTGTTTCGAGTACGATGCGCGGGTGGGGCGAGAATGTGACGACGATACTTTCGCCGTCGCGTTCGCGGGCGAAGCGGCGCACGGCCGCGAGCAACTCGCTGTGACCGCCGTGTACGCCGTCGAACGATCCGACGGTAGCCGCCGGGTGGCGGAATGCGGGGAGCCGGTCGATTCCGTGGAAAACTTTCATCGTGCCTCGGTTCAGTCGTCGGTCGGGTTCTCCTCGTTCTCCTTGACGAAATAGGCGACCTTTTCGAGCAGCGTGGTGATGTCGTAGTTCTCGACCACGATGCCGCGCGGGAAGTTGAGCGGCCGCGAGGTGAAGTTGAGCACGCCCTTGATGCCGGCGTTGACGATCGGGACGACCAGTTCGTCGGCTACGCGCGAGGGAGACGAGACGATGACGATGTCGATGTCCTTGTCCTCGACCACCTCCTCGAATGTCTCCATATGGTGGCACGGAATGCCGTCTATCGTCTGGCCGACCTTCGCGGGGTCGATGTCGAACGCGGTGGTGATCTTCAATTTCAGGCCGCGGCCGTTGAAATACTTGGTGATGGCCTGGCCGAGGTGTCCCATGCCGATGACGGCGATGTTGGTCACCGTGTCGCTGTCGAGGATGTTGCTGATGAAATCGATGAGCACCTTCACGTCGTAGCCCTTCTTCGTGTCGCTCGAAAAGCCGATGAGCATCAGGTCGCGGCGCACCTGCACCGCCGTGATGCCGTGGATGCCGGCCAGCACGTGGGAGAAGATGTGGGTGATCCCCTGCTTGTGGCAGGAGAGCAGCGTACGGCGGTACTCGCTCAGCCGTTCGATCGTTTTTTCGGGGATATTGGAAGATGCCATGGTCGGATTATTCGAGCGTGATGGTATAGTTGTCGTTGTAGACGACACGCACCCATTCGGTGTTGACGCGGTTGCCGTCGGCCGTCCGCGTAAAGCGGTAAGGCGTCTGGAGCGGCGTGAAGGTCTCGTCGTCGAAAAAGCTGTTGATGTCGTCGAACATCGCCGAGCCGAACAGAACGGCCGCGTCGTACCCCCGATAGGAGTAGAGCGTCGGCAGCGAACCGAATGCGGAGATGTAGCGGTTGTCGAAGGTGCGGATGCGTTCGTCGTCGCGTTTGGCGTGATAGGTCGATATGAAATTCACCCGATTCTTGAAAAAGAGGTTGCGGTCGATGTTGTCGAACCGGTTCCAGTGCGGGCCGCCGATGACGTCGTACTGCGGTGCGGAGTGGCCGCGGGCGATGATATTGCTGCTGGCCGAGGCCAGTGCGGCGAGGATCGAGTCGACCTCGGTCTCTTTGCCCGACAATACGACGAGCAGGGCGCTGTCGCGGGCCGAGAGGATGCTGCCGATGTTGCTGCCCTGCTCGTAGCGGAACGTTTCGTACCCCACGTCGGGAATCAGCGCCTTGACGGCCTGTTCGAACGCCGTGTCGGTGTGCTGGCTGTAAATCAGTACGACCCTGCGGCCGCTGTTGAGCGGCCGGGCGAGTTTCGCGTATTTCCGGGGGGGATCGGGCGCCATTTGGAAGAGGACGTCGCTGTGCGTATGGTCGATCGTCGCCAGCGGCGAAACGACCGGAATACCCTCCTGCTCGGCGATGCGCAGGACGGGTGCCAGTTCGTCTTCGTACACGGGGCCGACGATCAGTTGCGAGCGGGTGAGAGCGCTGTCGGCGACGAGTGTCGTGACCTTCGCGGGATCGTGCGCCGTGTCGAAAACGTCGAGCCGTACCGACCGGCCGTCGCGGCGGAGCTGGTCGACGCCCAGCAGGAATCCCTGATAGAATTCGGTATAGCTGGCATTGGGGCGCCCGTCGGTCGTGGCGGGCAGCAGCAGCGACAAGCGGAGCGCAGCGTCCAGCGCGGGCGTCAGGAGTTTTTCGGCGGGCGGCCGCACCGTCAGCGTGTCGGCCGGTTGCTCGGCGGTGGCGGGTGCATCGGCCGTCGGCAACTTGATGATCGCACCGGCTTTGAGCGTTGCGGACGAAAGGCCTTCGTTGAGTTCCGAGAGCGTTTGCTCCGTAGTCCGGTTGGCGTGGGCGAGCGAATACATCGTATCGCCCGGTCGGACGACGTAATAGCGGAAACCGTCGGTCGGAACGCTGTTCAGCTTCTCCTTGTACTCCTCCAATTCGGCGAGATTCTCGGCGTTGCTGGTCTTGCCCACCTCCTTTTTCCGTACCAGCAGCGTGCCGCCGATCGTCAGGTGCGTAGGATCGAGATTCTCGTTATCCTCCAGCAGCGTCTCGACCGAAATGCCGTAGCGCTTCGAAATGGCGTAGAGCGTCTCGTGCGCCTCCACCGTATGCAGAATGAACTTTTTGCGGAGTTTCTTCTCCTGTCTGGCCGTGAGCGGCGCTTCGTCGGGTTGCATCTGCGGGGCGGGAACCGGAATTTTGACGTTCTGGTCGGCTTTCAACACGTCGGCCATCGTCGGATTGTACGCCACGAGCGTCTGCTCGCTCACGCCGTAGAGCCGCGCGATCGAGTAGAGCGTCTGGCCGGGCTGCACGGTGTGGATGTAGAACTTCTCGCCGCCGATATAGACGATCGTCTCCGACTTCTGCGACTGCGGAGCCGACGCTGATACGGGCGTCAACCCGATGCAGAGACATGCCGCCGTTATGAGAATCGGTCTGTACATACGCATCTAACGTTTCTTCTCCTTCGAGCCGCGCAGCCGGATTTCGGTGATGACCTTTTTCGTGTAGAGCGGGAAATCGCCGTTCATCATCCAGTTGTAGTAGCTCGGTTCCGACTCGAATATTTCGGCTACGCAGCGGCCTTTGTACTTTCCGAAACCGAAGACCTCCTCCCCTTTCTCGTTATAGAGAATGCGTCCGGCGTAGTCGGCCGACTCGTTGCGCGTGGAGAATTCGGCCAGGAAATCGATGTCGTTTTCCAGGTTGTCGTAGCGGTCCAGCTGCGCTTTGAGCACCTCGTAGGTCGCCAGCGTATCGGCTTCGGCCGAATGGGCGTTCGTGAGGTCCTTGTCGCAGTAGAACTTGTAGGCGGCTACGAGCGTACGCTGCTCCATCTTGTGAAAGATGTTCTGCACGTCGACGAAGCGGCGCCGCTTGAAGTCGACGCTGATGCCGGCGCGCATGAACTCCTCGACGAGCATCGGCAGGTCGAAACGGTTGGAGTTGAATCCTCCGAAGTCGCAGCCGGCGATGAACTGTTCGAGCGACCGGGCGATCTGCGCGAAGGTCGGACAATCCTTCACATCCTCGTCGGTGATGCCGTGAATGGCGGTCGCCTCTTCGGGGATGTGTATGCCGGGGTTGATCTTGCGGGTCTTGACGATCTCCTCGCCGTCGGGCATCACCTTGACCATCGAGATCTCGACGATGCGGTCTTTGGCGGTGTCGACGCCGGTGGTTTCCAGATCGAAAAAGACGATGGGACGTTTGAGGTTCAGTTTCATGCTTCGGTCTTTTTGCGGAACAGTCCGCGGATCAGGTCGAGCGCCTCGGCGGCGTTGCTGCGGAAGGTGTCGGAGGCGTCCTTCACCTTGTCCGCGACGGCGTCGCCCAGCACCTCTTCGAACGTGTCGAGTACGCGGGTGCAGACCTCTTCGGCGTAGCCAGTGCGGCGGGCTACTTCGCCGATCAATTCACGTTTGTTCATCGTCGTCAGGCATTGATCATCATCGGCATGAGCAGCATCAGCGTGTCGCTGGACTGCTTTTCGTCATAAACGGGCTTGAAAACGCCCGCACGGGTAGAATCGGCCAGCTCGATCACCACCGTCGGCGTCTCGATGTTCGAGAGTATCTCGACGAGGAAGGTCGACTTGAACCCGATGGTGATCGACTGTCCGTCGTAACTGCACGAGATCGTCTCGTTGGCCGACATCGAGTAGTCGATGTCCTGCGCCGTGAGGTTGATCTTGTTGTCGGCGATGTCCATGCGGATGAGGTTGGTCGCCGGATTCGAGCAGACGGCCACGCGCTTGATGCCGTTGACCAGTTCGATGCGGTCGATGAGCACCTTGTTGGGGTTGGCCGTCGGGATGACGGCGTTGTAGTTGGGATAGCTGCCCTCGATCAGACGGCACACCAGCGTGTGGTTTTTGAGGTTGAAGAGCACGTTCTTCGAGTCGAACGACACCTTGACAGGCGCTTCCTCTTTGAGCAGCATGCCTTTGAGCAGGTTCGCCGGTTTCTTGGGCAGGATGAAAGCCGCCGTCAGCTCGCTCGGCTGCTCCGAGGAGTACTTCACCAACTTGTGGGCGTCGGTGGCCACGAACGTGATCGACACGGGCTCGATGTTGATGTAGACGCCGTTCATGATCGGACGCAGTTCGTCGTCGGCCGTGGCGAAGATCGTCTTGTTGATACCGTTTACGAGCGTGTCGACGTCGAACGTCAGCTCCTTCTTGTCCTCCGCGAGCGCGGGCAGCGCCGGATAGCTCACGGCGCTGGCGCCGGGAATCGAAAGCGAACCGCTTTTCCAGTTGAGTTTGATCTCGAAGGTCTGGTCGTTGCAGTCGATCGTCAGCGGAATTTCGGCGAACTCTTTGAGCGAGTCGAGCAGCTGCTTGGCGGGGGCGGCGATCATCCCTTCGCTCTCGACATTGTCGACGGTGATCTGCCCGACGAGCGTGGTTTCCAGATCGGAGGTGGTCACTTTCAGCTGGTCGCCCTTCAACTCCATGAGGAAATAGTCGAGGATCGGCAGCGTGTTCTTATTGCTGATTACTTTACCGGTGGTCGCCAGCAGCGACAGAAGCGCGGAACTTGATACGGAAAATTTCATGTTGAGTCTCTATGATTTTGATAATTCTTGATATGCTTGCGTTTGTACGGAATCAGATCGTCGCCAGCTTGTCGAGCGCCATGCGGATCATCTGTTTGACGAACGGTTTGTAGTCGGTGCAGGCGTCCAGCGCGATGCGCTGTGCGATGATCGTGCAGATCGTCGCGGCGCGGTGCCCCATGAGCGAGGCCATGCCTGCGAGCGCCGAGCTCTCCATCTCGAAGTTGGTGATGCGGCGGCCTTCGTACTCGAATGATTCGATCTTCTCGTTCAGGTGCGCGTCGGCCGGTTCGAGGCGCACCCAGCGTCCTTGCGGGGCGTAGAAACCCGGTGCGGCGATGGTGATACCTTCACGTGTCGAGTCGCGGAACAGGTCGAACAACCCCTCGTCGGCCACGGCGAAATAGGGCTTCGGCAACAGGTCGCTCCATCCCGTGTGGCGCATGAATGCCTGCTCGTATTCCAGATTGCAGACCTCGTTGCGGCCCTTGTAGTAGTTGAGCAGGCCGTCGAAGCCGATCGACATGCGCGAGAAGACCGCCTCGCCCACCTTGATGTCGGGCTGGATGGCCCCCGACGTGCCGAGCCGAAGGAGCGTAAGCCGCCGAAGTTCGGGCTTGACCTGTCGGGTTTCGAAGTCGACATTGGCCAGCGCGTCGAGCTCCGTGACGGAGATGTCGATGTTGCCGATGCCGATGCCTGTCGACAGGACGGTCATACGTTTGCCTTTATAGGTGCCTGTGACGGTGTTGAACTCACGGTTGGAGACGTTGCATTCGCGCGTATCGAAAAAGGAGGCTACCAGCTCCACGCGGCCCGGATCGCCCACCAGAATGACGGTGTCGGCCAGCTGCTCGGGACGGAGGTGCAGATGGAAAATGGAACCGTCGTCGTTGATAATCAACTCGGAAGAGGGGATCGTTCTCATAATGGTCGCGTTTTAATTTTCATAATTGGCATAAAAGTAATATTTTTACCTCGAATTGCAAAACAAACCCGTCGATTTCTTTCAATTTATATAGGTGTAAAACAAGTTCAGACATGACACTCATCAAATCCATCTCGGGTATCCGCGGTACGATCGGCGGCCGCCCGGGCGACAATCTGACCCCGCTCGACATCGTGAAATTCACCACTGCCTACGTCCGTTTTCTGGGCGAGCGCAAACAGGGCCGCCTGCGGATCGTCGTCGGCCGCGACGCACGTCTTTCGGGCGAGATGGTGGGCGACCTGATCGAGGGCGCCCTGCTCGGCTGCGGCGCCGACGTGGTCAACGTGGGGCTCTGCACGACGCCCGGCGTGGAACTGGCCGTCACGGCCCACGAGGCCGACGGCGGCATCATCATTAACGCCTCGCACAATCCGCGCCAATGGAACGCGTTGAAACTGCTCGATGCCGACGGCGAGTTCCTCTCCGATGCCGAGGGCAAGCGCGTGTTGGAGTTGGCCGAACGAAGCGACTTCGAATTTCCCGAGGTTGACGCATTGGGGCATGTGCTTTCGCGCGAATCGTTCAACGATGAACATATCCGTCGGGTGCTCGCCCTGCCGCTGGTCGATGTCGACGCCGTGCGGCGCAAACGCTTCAAGGTGGTGGTCGACGCCGTCAACTCGGTGGGAGGCATCGTGATCCCGAAGCTGTTGCGCGAGTTGGGCTGCGAGGTCGTGGAACTCAACTGCGAGCCTACGGGCGAGTTCGCCCACAATCCGGAACCTCTGCCCGAGAACCTGACGGAGATCGCCGCGGCGGTCGTCCGCGAGAAGGCCGATCTGGGCGTGGTGGTCGATCCCGACGTCGACCGGCTGGCCTTCGTGAGCGAGGACGGCTCGATGTTTGTCGAGGAGTATACGCTGGTGGCCGTGGCCGACTACGTGTTGTCGCACCGCAAGGGCGATACGGTCTCGAACCTCAGTTCGTCGCGGGCGCTGCGCGATGTGACCGAGCGTCGTGGCGGCCGTTATCACGCTTCGGCCGGGGGCGGAGTCAACGGCGTGGGGGAGGAGAAGGAGGGCGGGGCCTGTTCACC
>OGOJ01002857.1_pt1 | contig 10372 bp, 9 predicted proteins | sample 1552601 | NCBI WGS metagenome assembly OGOJ01 (sample SAMEA2580184, study PRJEB22360) | human gut metagenome | biome: human gut; feature: human-associated habitat; material: faeces | place: Denmark | collected 2008/2010
GTATTACGGCCTGATTGGCGGCGGCTTTACCTCAACAACTCCCACGCTCAATGCGGATAAGGTGTACGAAAGCACCATTACCCTTATTCCCTCCGCGTACTGCAACCAGTTCAGCGGAGACACGGGCATCATGCACAAGGTGCTCCCCACGCAGACCACCGATGGGCTGAAGTTCGTAGTGAAGTACGACAGCGCCAAAAAGATGTGGAAGCCCGCAGCAGAGGAAGTCAAGCAGATGGCCATTTGGGTAACGTGCGACAAGCATGAGACCCCGACCCCGGAAATGCCCATGTATCCCATGACCGACAACATCAGCGGTCTGGGTGATCAGATCGTCGCGGTGCTCTGCAACAATGTTCCGACCGGTCAGCAGTCCGGCAAGTATTACGGCCTGATTGGCGGCGGCTTTACCTCAACAACTCCCACGCTCAATGCGAATAAGGTGTACGAAAGCACCATTACCCTTATTCCCTCCGTGTACTGCAACCAGTTCAGCGGCGACACGGGCATCATGCACAAGGTGCTCTCCGCGCAGACCACCGATGGTCTGAAGTTCGTAGTGAAGTACGACAGCTCCACAAAGACGTGGAAGCCCGCAGAGGAAGTTAAGCAGATGGCCATTTGGGTGACGTGCGACAAGCATGAGACCGACACACCAGTCCCCACCGAGTTCACCATCACCTTTAACGGCAACGGCGGCACACCCTCTGTCGGCAGTATGAGGACCACCGATCAGAAGCTAACCTCTCTGCCCACCGCAACCCGCAGCGGCAGATACAGCTTCGATGGCTGGTACGCCGAAAAGAGCGGCGGCACGAAGGTCTCGACTGCTACCGTATTCTCTGAAAATACCACCGTGTATGCCCGTTGGACATATACCGGCGGCGGTGGTGGCGGCCATTCTTACAGCTACTACACCATCAAGGCCACCGCAGGTGTCCACGGCTCCATCTCTCCCTCCGGCAATGTCAGCGTCCGTGAGGGCAGGGATCAGACTTTCACCATCACCCCGGATAAGGGCTACGCCGTCTCCAACGTCAAGATCGACGGCAAGAGCATCGGCGCAGTGAAGTCCTACACCTTCGAGAACGTGAAGAAGTCCCACACCATCGAGGTCATCTTTATGAAGGCCAACGGCAATCCCCAGACCGGCGTGTTCGTGGATGTGCCGGAGGGCAGCTACTATGAGGAAGCGGTCGACTGGGCGGTTAAAAATGGAATCACCACCGGCACGGGTAATAATTACTTCACGCCGGATGGCATTTGTACCCGTGCGCAGGCTGTGACCTTCCTTTGGAGAGTTGCCGGAAGCCCCACACCCAAAACAGAAGCAATGCCCTTTGAGGATGTGCTGAATGGCAGCTACTATTACGAGGCCGTCCTGTGGGCGGTGGAGAACGGTATTACCGTTGGCACGAGCGCAACGACCTTCAGCCCCGAGCTTACCTGCTCCCGCGCACATATTGTGACCTTCTTGTGGAGAGCAGCCAATTCTCCCTCTGCAAAAACGGCCAATCCCTTTACCGATGTAGCCGCGGACGCCTACTATATCGACGCTGTGCTGTGGGCGGTCAAACATAAGATCACGGTCGGGACAACGCTATCCACCTTCAGTCCTGATGAGGGTTGCACCCGCGCACAAATCGTGACTTTTCTGTACCGTGCTCACAGCAAGTAATTAGGGATGACGTATGCACCCGCTGAAATGCTATCACCTCGCGGCAAGCGAGATGGATTTGTATAAGCTATTTCATGGAAAACCTTCAGAGAGGGCTAAGAAAGGAGATCGGGTCCTGCTTATCAGAACGATCCAATTGACAGCAGACCTAACGGTGACTTGCCCCGTAACCTTTCTAATGCTGCCAGACATTCAGTTTATCACGAAGCCCTTTGCGCTGCGCACGGCTTGGGAAGATGACAGAAGTTCTGCGGTGCTGTGCTTTCAATCATGCTCGAAAGCAGAAAGCGTTCTCTCCCTTCTGTACTCTCACGAATGATTCTATTGGCAGCAGATAACTCTTTATCCGCAACGAGCAACTGCCAGATCATCCATACGCTGGCATAATTCCACAACAGGCAAAGGACAGCGCGGCGGACGGTTAACAACACCGGCCTCCGCGCTGTTCCTTTTTCGCCACAGGAAACTCTGTACGACATTCACAACCCATGAGCCATGCCGCCATCCCACGCGGCAGGAGAAAACACTATGAAAAAGATCACTCGATTTCTGTTTTGCACCTTCGTCGCCATTATGCTGATGGGGACGGCGATCAGTGCCACCGCTTGCCATCAGAAAGAGGAATATCCCAGCGTACCCGAAGTGACCGAGCCACAGCCCACCGGCGAGATCATCCCCACCGTGGACCGGCAAAAGGAGCTGAAGGCCGCCAAGAAGAATAACTCCGATACCGTGGCGTGGCTGTATATGCCCGGTGCCGAGGTGGACGACCCCGTGGTGCAGGCAAAGGACAACGCTTACTACCTGCAAAAGGACGAGAACGGAAACTACAGCGAATGGGGCTGCTACTACGCCCACTGTGACAACCGTTTGAGCAGCCGGAGCAAGCTGGACAGGAATACCGTCATCTTCGGACACTCCGCCAGCAACTGTGACCCGGACGGACCAAAGCTCACGAAGCTCCATCGGTATATGGATGCGGACTATGTGAAGGAGAACCCGTATATCTACCTCTCGGTGAAGGGCGAGGACATGGTCTTCCAGATCACGGCCTGCTTCATCACGGATATTGACTTTGATTACATCGCTCCCAACCCCACAGGTGAGGAGCTGACAAACTTCTTTGAGCAGGTGGCAAAGAAGAACTGTCTGGAATTTGACGGTGTAACCTTCGGTGAGGAGGACACCGTGCTGACCCTTTCCACCTGCTGCCGGAAGTACGATGAGTACAATACCGGCAACCAGCGGCTCGTCCTCATGGCGAAGCTGCTGCCGGAGGGTGCTATAGCGCAGGACTTCACCGTGCGCCTTGCTCCAGAACCGGAGATGCCTTAAATAGACCAAAACGGAATACGATACCCCCTGAAAAAGATCCGGCAGGCGTTCGACTGCAGGCGGTGCAGCGGTCATAAGGGCTGACGCACCCCCTGTCCAAGCTAACGGAACAACCATCATGTCGAAAGCGGGAGAGATTGCTGTATCGCAATCTCTCCTTTTTTCTGCCGTGATCTCCCGGCTTATCCGCAGGCGCCTCACTTGCACGGCAATGAAAAAACATTGGCTCAATGCCAGGACAGGCGGTTTTTATGGGGTATCCTCACATCCGCGGTACTGTCGTCGCTGCCGAATGGCAGCCTTCCTTCATTCACCTATGGCCGGGCATCGGATGCCCTGACTTTTTGCGTCCTTTTGAGGATACCCCGCCTCCGTCCGCCATCGTTACCCTCGAATATCCTTATGCCCACAGCGGTGTCGCTGTGGGCTTTTTTTGCGCCCTGTGCGCGACCCCGCTGCCGTGGCCCTCCTATGTTCTGAAATTTACATCCAACAGATTTCAGAATATGGAGGAACCAAAAATGTATGACAGACGGAGCGTCTGCGCACTGAACAAGAAAAAACCAGATGCCATTGTACTTCCAGACGCCGATGGAAATCTGATCTGCCTGACCTGTGCTGATTTCACCGATGATGCAGAGTTTCGCCGTTGGAAGAGGTGGTCGGACCAGGACTTTCACGCAGAGGACAAAACGATGTGGAGGAAAGCGACCACACCACATCTATGGACATGGTTCCGGAAGCCGCCCTTGCTGTTCCCAATGAGGAGGCTTTGGCAGCGGAAAGGCAGGTCAGAGAAGATCAGATTCGTTATGCGGAGGCAGCGGTTTCTGGAATCAGAAGCATACTGACTGGGGCACAGTTTTACAGACTCCGGCAGTATTGCATCGAAGGGAAAACAGAGAGCGAAATCACCGAAGCAGAAGGCGTCACACAGCAGGCTGTGTCTAAATCGCTGGTCTCCGCTTTGAAAAAACGAGAAAATTTTTGAAAAGGGGTCCAAAAATGGTTGTGAAAAAGCCTGAAAAAAGATGATTAGTGAAGGGACAAGTATCCCCCATCTTCTGAACCTTGAAAAACACCGCCCAGGCGGTCATATCCGGTGACTGGAATACCTTTGCTGACGGCGCGAGCGTCAGACCGGGTGCGCGAGGACCACCTGTGCGGAGCATTCTCCGCATATTAGGACGGCCAAAGGAAGGTGCAGAGCGATACCCACCCAGGTCAAATGCAGCTTTGGCAGGCTGCTTCGCCATGACCCCGTCAGCTTACAATGATACTCCTGTACGCAGCTTCGAGAGAACCTCGGAGGGGTGAAACTCCCGTGACGCGCGCCAGCGCGGTTCCAGCCGCCGCCCTTGCCTGGGGAAGTAGTGTCGAATACAGGCAGCAACGCAAGAGCAAGAAGGCCGCTCCGCAAGGAGCAGTTCCGCCCCGATACGGAGCGGCCTTTTCTGCTTTGCGGCAGAAGTATGGGGATCGTCCCCCTCCTCTTTCTCTTTTCCGCCATCCATTCTCTTCTCTCTTTTAATCCTCTGAACGGCCTGCATTCACCCTCTCCTTATCCCCCGGACGATCCTCATATTTGTGCCGCAAGGCAAAATTCAGAAAAGAGGTACCGATATGGATCAGAACGTCAATTATTACGGCATCATCCTTCTGCTGCGCCAGCTTCGGGAAAGCGGCAGCTTCAGCGAAAAGGAGCTGCGGAGGGTGGCGGCACGGATCGCCGCGGACAGCGGCGCGGACATTATGATTTCTCTCTGATTTTCTTCATCTTTCAGTAGCTTTCCAAATAAGGTTGTGGTAGTGTTTGTGTTGCCAAAACAGGAGGTGAGCAGGCATGGCGGAAAAGCATCTGACAGACGGCACAACGGCACTGGCAGCGCAGCCCCGCGTCATCAAGATCGAGGCGGCGGAGAAGCCGCGGAATGCGCAGCTGCGGGTAGCGGCCTATACCCGCGTCAGCTCGGACTCCGATGACCAGCTCAACTCCTTCGCGGCGCAAAACCGCTACTACGCCGAGCTGATCTCCGGCAAGGCTGAATGGCGCATGGTGGATATCTACGCCGACGAGGGCATCACCGGCACCTCCGCCGCAAAGCGGGAGGACTTCCAACGCATGATGGCGGACTGCCGCAGAGGACTCATCGGCCAGATCCTCGTCAAATCCATCTCCCGCTTCGCCCGGAACACCAAGGACTGTCTGGAGGCAGTGCGGGAGCTGAAGGAGCTGGGCGTCAATGTCCGCTTCGAGCGCGAGGGCATCGACACCGCTAATGTGAGCAGCGAGCTCATCACCGCCATCTATGCCGCCTTCGCCCAAAAGGAGAGCGAATCCATCTCTGGCAATATGCGATGGAGCTATCAGCGCAGGATGGAGGCCGGGACCTTTCTGCCACCTTCCGCACCGTATGGATATAGGATCATAAATAAAGAAATCGAAATTGATCCAGAACAGGCGGTGACCATCCGCAAAATATTCCAGTGGTATTTGGATGGAAACAGCAAGGAGCGCATCGCCCGCAGACTGAATGAGGTAGGCATACTCAGTGGACAAAATAAGGAGTGGGGGAGGGGTGGCATCCATTACATCCTTACAAACGAGCGATACACTGGTAACTCGCTTTGGCAAAAAACTTATACATCAGAGACACTTCCCACGACCCGTCATAGAAACAAAGGAGAGTGTGAACAATACTACGCAGAAGGAACGCATCCCCCTATTATTACAACGGAGACTTTTGAAAGGGTTCAAAACCTTATTCAAGCACGAAAACAAAACTATGGGAAAACGCCACCTGAAATGACTCATCTTCTCTCCCGAAAAGTCGTGTGCGGGTGTTGCGGAACAATGTTTCGGAGAAAACCGCAAAGAGGTAAGTACTACTGGTGCTGTATAAAACACGATGAAAACCGCGAGAAGTGTCATATTACTCCAATCACGGAGCAGAGTATTTATGAAGCCTTCCGCCGCCTCTACTATAAGCTCAAGCATCAGAGTCTCCCCATTCTGGAGCAGATGCTCGAAACCCTCCAGACGATCCGTGATCGCAGGTTGCTCTGGAGCGAGGACATCGTTTCCCTCAACAAAAAAATATCCGAACTCTCCAGTCAGAATCAAACGCTGGCCTTCCTCAAGCAAAACGGCCTCGTTGATCCTGACATTTTTATATCCAAAAGCAACGAGCTGACCCGCCAGCTCCGGCAGGCCAAGCTGGACAAAGAGGAACTTATGGCTGCCGAGGGGGATGCCACCGCCCAGCGGACGCAGGAGCTGATAGCCCTGCTGGAGGATGGGCCGGACTTCCTCGACCGCCCCGACACAGAGCTGTGCGGCGCACTCGTTGCGGAAATCATCGTGGAGAGCAACGACACCCTCCGCTTCCGCCTGCATAACGGGCTGGAGCTGCGGGAATCCATTGAGAGGACGGTGCGATAATGGGAAACCGAAAGCAGCCCTTCGGCTACCGTATGACGCTGGGCGAGATCACGATCCTGCCGGAGGAGGCGGAGCTGGTACGGTTTATCTTCCAATGCTACAGCACGGGAGCTACGCTGGGTGAGCTGACCAAGGCACTCTGCCGGCAGGAGATCCACTACTATGCGGGACGGACATGGAATAAAAACATGGTCTCCCGTATTTTAGAGGATGGCCGCTATATCGGAGAGAAAGGCTATCCGGCACTCATCGAGCCGGAGCAGCTCCGCACGGCAGCGAAAAAGAGGACGGCAAGAGCCCGCCCGCCGCAGAAAACGCCCGCGCAGAAGGCTCTGCGGCACACCGCCCTCCGAGCGGGTGGAGAAGATCGTCACCGACCTGCTCAACGAGCTCATACGCTGCCCCGACCGTGTCCGTCCAGCGGCATCCCAGATGGCCGCTGCCTGCGGAAAAACGCGGGAGGAGCTGACCACCGCACTGGAGCGGCAGCCCATCGACGAGGACAACGCCAGAGCGCTGCTCCTTCAACTGGCGGCAGAGCAGTACGATGCCATCGGGAACACGGAATACGAAACCGTGCGGCTGCGGCGGCTGCTCACCGGCCGAATGCCCATGACGGAGCCGGACGCGGAGCTGCTGCAAAGCGCGGTGTCAAAGGTGCGCATGACGAACAAATGCGTGACCGTGACGCTGAAGAACGGGCAGACCATAGAGAGGAGAGATCAGCTGTGAACGAAACCGCCCCAAGAGTCGTTAAGATCCCCGCAAAGCCGGAGTCGGTCCGGCAGGCGGAGCTGAAAAGACAGCTCCGGGTCGCCGCCTACTGCCGGGTCTCCACCAAGGAGGAGGATCAGGCAAACAGCTACGAGGTGCAAAAAGAATACTACACCGACAAGATCATGTCCAACCCCGTGTGGACCATGGCGGGTATCTTCGCCGACAAGGGCATCACCGGCACCTCGGTGAAAAAGCGTGAGGACTTCATGCGCATGATCCGCCACTGCCGCCAGAGGAAGATAGACGTCGTCCTCACCAAATCGGTCTCCCGCTTCGCCCGCAACACGGTGGACTGCCTCTACTACACACGGGCACTCAAAGAACTGGGCATTGCCGTCATCTTTGAAAAGGAGAACATCAATTCGCTGGAGGAGGACAGCGAGCTGCGCATCACGCTCTCCGGCGCCTTCGCGCAGTCCGAGAGCGAATCCATCTCCGCCAATGTCACATGGGGCAAACGCCGCGCCATGGAGAGTGGAAAGGCGACCATCCAGTACAAATACCTCTATGGCTACTGCAGGGGCGCGGACGATAAGCCGGAGATCATCCCGGAGGAGGCGGAGGTCGTCCGCTGGATCTACGAGCGATACCTCGCCGGCGCCAGCACACGGATGCTGCGGGACGAGCTGCATGAGCAGGGCGTGATATATTCCGAAAAGTCACCGCAATGGACGCTGCCCCATATCAAGAGCATCCTGCGGAATGAGAAATACTGCGGCGACGTGCTGATGCAGAAGACCTTTCAGCAGGATGTCATCAACCGCAAGGTCATCAAAAACACAGGGCAGCTCCCCATGTACCTCATAGAGAACCACCACGAGGGCATCGTCAGCCGTGAGAAGTACAACGCGGTGCAGGCGGAGATGGCGCGGCGCAAGGCGGCAAAAAGCCCCTCCAAGAGAGCCTCCACCGGTCTTGCCGCCTACACCAGCCGCTACGCCCTCTCGGACCGTCTGGTGTGCGGCGAGTGCGGAACGCTGTACCGCCGCTGCACATGGACGCGCCCCGATGGAAAGCGCGTCGTGTGGCGCTGTGTGAGCCGTCTGGACTACGGCAAGAAATACTGCCACAGCTCGCCCACGCTGGACGAGGCGCCGCTCCAGCAGGCGATCATAGCCGCCCTCAACACCGTCCTGCCGGACTTGGATGGCCGCATCCGCCAAATCACGGAGGCGTTGGAGGCAGAGGTCATCCCGTTCCCCGGCAGCGGCATGAGCCTTGGCGACATCGACCGCAGACTGGCGGAGCTGGAGATGCAGTTCCAAAGGCTGCTGGAAAAGGCGGCGGATGATCCTATCGCCTATGGGGATCAGTTCAAGGAGATACTGGACGAGCAGACCGCGCTAAAGGAGCTGCGGGCCTCCATCCTTGCGGAGAGCAAAGAACACACCGAAGCGGATCGGCGTATCAGGGATGCCGCGGGGATGCTGGAAAACGCCGTGCCCCACATCGCGGAATGGGACGAGAGTGCCATCCGGCAGTTGGTGGCACAGGTGAAGGTGCTGTCCAAGAACGAGATCAGCGTGACGCTCAAGAGCGGCATCGAGATCCGCCAGGGCATATCAGACTAAAAAAGGAGATGGGAAAATGGTATTTGTGACCGGCGACCTCCACGGAAATTTTGAGCGATTCAAACCGAAATACTTTCCCGAACAGGCGCGGATGACAAAGCAGGACATTATGATCTGCGCAGGAGACTTTGGCGGCGTGTGGTTTGGCGACAGCCGCGACGATGAAACGCTGGATTGGCTGGAACGCCTGCCCTTCACGCTTGCCTTCGTCTGCGGCAACCATGAAAACTATGACGCACTGGAACGATATCCAGTAGCGGAGTGGCACGGCGGCAAGGTACATCGCGTTCGCCCTCATGTGCTGCACCTGATGCGCGGCCAGATCTTCGAGCTGGAGGGCTGCCGCTTCTTCACCATGGGCGGCGCAAAAAGCCATGACATTGAGGATGGGATTCTGGAGCCGGATGCCCCGGATTTTGAGCGAAGGCTCATGACGCTCCAGCGCAAGCCCAGAGCGAGATACCGCATCAACCATATCCCGTGGTGGGCGCAGGAACTGCCCTCCGATGAGGAATATGCCGAAGCGCGGCGAAACCTCGACGCGGTCGGCTGGCAGGTGGACTACATCATCACCCACTGCGCTCCCACCAGCATCGCCCTCATGGGGAGCCGCCACAACGAGGCGGACCGGCTCACGGACTTCCTGCAAGAGGTACGGGAAAGAGCAAAATACCACTACTGGCTGTTCGGCCATTATCATGACAACAAAGCCATTGATGAAAAGCACATCCTGCTGTGGGAGCAGATCGTGCGGATCATCTGAAGCAGGTCAAAGCAGAGGAAAACACGGTGACACCGCCGTGCTTTTCTCTGCTTTGAGCGTTGATCAGGCGCACCACGCCGGAAAGGAGAAGCTATGAATATCCGCAAGCCCACAGATTACACCACCCTGTTCACCGCGCTGGACGCCGCTGTTGCGGCGCAGCTCCCGCAGATGGAGCTGTACTGCGAGATCGGTCGAGTGGTCAGCGGCAGGGTCGAGAAAGGAGCGGCTGTCGCGGCGTCGGAATACCTGCAAGCGGCCTACCCTGCGGCCGAGGGCTTCTCTCCCCGCAACCTGCGCCGGATGCGGGACTTCTACCGGATGTACGGTAACATGCCGGAATTGCTGGCGGAGGCAATGCGTCTAAACTGGACGCAGAATGTGGTCATCATGGAGGCCGGATTGACCATGGACAAGAAGTGCTGGTACATTCGGAAGGCCGCCAAAAGCGGTTTATCCAAAACGGAGCTGCTGCGGATGATTGAGAGAGCCGAACATTCGGAAATTGCTCTTGGCGAAAGCGTAGATACCTGCTATACTGTAGAAAATGATGAGTTTTCGGAGAAGAATCGGTATGAAGAGTATCCTGTTTATCTGCCACGGCAATATCTGCCGCAGCCCCATGGCCGAGTTCGTGATGAAGGACTTGGTGAAGAAAGCTGGGCTGGCGTCACAATTTCATATCGAATCGGCGGCAACCAGCCGGGAGGAGATCGGCAATCCGGTCTATCCCCCTGCGCGGCGCAAGCTGGCGGAGCATGGGATCTCCTGCGACGGCCATGCGGCGCGCCAGCTCACAAACCAGG
>OGOJ01002859.1_pt1 | contig 10368 bp, 7 predicted proteins | sample 1552601 | NCBI WGS metagenome assembly OGOJ01 (sample SAMEA2580184, study PRJEB22360) | human gut metagenome | biome: human gut; feature: human-associated habitat; material: faeces | place: Denmark | collected 2008/2010
CTGGCCGCCCTACAGCTTGCCTTCACACGAATATCTCCCCAAAACCAAAAGCCCGGTACAAGCCAAAAAACTTGTACCGGACTTTTATCTTATATTATTGGTATTATATGATTAAAGTTTCTTCGGTTCCTTCTTTTCAAAGAAGGAACAAAACAACCCCCGTAAAACCAATCAGATGCGCTCCAAAATGGCGTCACCCATGGCGGTGCAGCCAACCTTGGTGCAGCCGTCGGCCATCATGTCAGCGGTGCGCAGGCCGGCGTCCAGCACGGCGTTCACGGCGCTTTCAATGGCGTCAGCCTCAGCGGCCATGCCAAAGCTGTAGCGCAGCATCATGGCGGCGGAAAGGATGCAGGCAATCGGGTTGACCACATCCTGCCCGGCAATGTCCGGGGCAGAACCATGGATGGGCTCGTACAGACCGCAGGTGGTGGCACCCAGGGAAGAGGACGGCACCATGCCAATGCTGCCGGTGATCTCGCTGGCTTCGTCGCTCAGAATATCGCCAAACATGTTCTCGGTCACAATCACGTCAAACTGGCTGGGGTTCTTGCAGATCTGCATGGCGCAGTTGTCCACAAACATCTCGCTGTACTCCACTTCGGGGTACTCGGCCTGCAGGCGATGCATCACGGCACGCCACAGGCGGCTGGTATCCAGCACGTTGGCTTTATCCACACAGGTCAGCTTTTTGCGGCGCTTCATGGCAGTTTCAAAGCCAATGCGGCCAATGCGCTCGATCTCGTGCTCCGAGTAGGGCATGCTGTCAATCGCAACTTTTTCGCCGTTCTGCTCAATGGTTTTGTGCTCGCCAAAATACACGCCGCCAATCAGCTCACGCACTACAATAAAGTCGATGCCTTTGTCCACGATCTCTTTCTTCAGCGGGGAAGCATCCGCCAGCTGGGGCCAGATCCTGGCCGGGCGGTTGTTGGCGTACAGGCCCATACCGGCGCGCAGGCGCAGCAGGCCTTTTTCCGGGCGCTTGTCACCGGCCATGCCCTCCCACTTGGGGCCGCCAACGGCGCCAAGCAGAACGGAATCCGAGGCCAGGCACTTGTCCAGCTCGCTCTGGGGCAGGGGATCGCCAAACTTGTCAATGGCTTCGCCGCCCATGTAAGCGCGGGTGTAGGTAAAGGTGTGGCCAAACTTTTCAGCAACTTTGTCCAGCACGCGCACTGCCTGGGTCACGATCTCCGGGCTGGAGCAGTCGCCATAAATCAGGGCAATGTTTTTCTGCATCTTACTTTCCCTCCTGGATGCTCTTCATCAGGCCGCCGGCCTTGATGATCTTCTGGATAAACGGCGGGAACGGCGCAGCCTGGAAGGTCTGGCCGGTGGTTTCATCAGTGATCACGCCGGTGTCAAAGTTGATGGCAACCACATCGCCCTCGTTGATGGCCTCGCTGGCGGCGGGGCATTCCAGAATGGGCAGGCCGATGTTGATGGCGTTGCGGTAGAAGATACGGGCAAAGCTCTTGGCAATCACGCAGTCAATGCCGGCGGCCTTGATGGCAACGGGGGCATGCTCGCGGGAAGAACCGCAGCCGAAGTTTTCGCCGCCAACCATAATGTCACCGGCCTTTACGCGGGTCACAAAGGTCTTGTCAATGTCCTCCATGCAGTGCTTCGCAAGCTCATCGGGCGAGGGGGCGTTCAGGTAGCGCGCGGGGATAATCACATCCGTATCCACGTTGTCGCCGTATTTGTAAACCTTGCCGCTGGGCATGTTACTGCGCCTCCTTTGCAATGTCACCCGGGTCTGCGACGCAGCCCATGATGGCGGATGCCGCCGCAAACGCGGGGGAAGGCAGAATCACTTCGCTCTTGACGTGCCCCATGCGCCCGACGAAATTGCGGTTCGTCGTGGCGACGGCGCGTTCGCCCTCGCACATGCAGCCCATGTGTCCGCCGAGGCACGGGCCGCACGTCGGCGTGGACACGGCGCAGCCCGCTTCGATGAAGATTTCGGTCAAGCCTTCCTTGATGCATTCCAGTGACACCTGCTGCGTCGCCGGAATGACGATGCAGCGCACGCCGTCATGCACATGATGTCCCTTGAGGATTTCCGCCGCCTGCCGCAAATCGCTGATGCGCCCATTGGTGCAGCTGCCGATGACGACCTGCTGAATCGGCAGCCCCTTCACTTCGCTGACGACCTTGGTGTTGCTGGGCAGGTGCGGCAGGGAGACAGTCGGTTCAAGCGCGGAGAGGTCAATCTCCACCGTGCGCTCGTATTCCGCGTCGGGGTCGGCTTCATATGCCGTCCACGGACGGTCAACACGCCCGAAAACGTACTCAACCGTCTTTTCGTCCACCGGGAAAATGCCGTTCTTGCCGCCGGCCTCAATCGCCATATTGGCAATCGTGAAGCGGTCATCCATGGTCAAGTTCTTTACGCCCTCGCCTGTGAACTCGATGCTCTTGTACAGCGCACCGTCCACGCCAATCAGCCCAATCAGGTGGAGGATAACGTCCTTGCCGGAGACGTAGGGGCGCATTTTGCCCGTCAGCACCACTTTGATGGCGCTTGGCACGCGGAACCAGTTTTCGCCCGATGCCATGCCCGCCGCCATATCGGTCGAGCCGACACCGGTCGAGAACGCGCCGAGCGCGCCGTAAGTGCAGGTGTGGCTGTCCGCGCCGATAATCAGTTCTCCCGGCGCGACGATGCCCTTTTCCGGCAGCAGCGCATGTTCAATGCCAACCTGCCCGACGTCGAAAAAGTGGGTAATCTGGAATCGGCGGGCGAAATCGCGCGCGGTCTTGCACAGCTGGGCGGACTTGATGTCCTTGCACGGCGTGTAGTGGTCCAGCACGATGGCGATTTTATCCTTGTCGAACACGCGGGTGAAGCCGGCTTTGTCAAACACGCTGACGGCGACGGGGGTCGTTACGTCGTTGCCGAGCACGAGGTCGAGCTTTGCTTCAATCAGGTCGCCCGCTTTGACTTCGGGCAGCCCCGCGTGGGCGGCGAGGATTTTTTGCGTCATGGTCATTCCCATGGATTTACACTTCTCCCTTCGCGCGCCGCGCAGCATAAGCACGGAGCTTGTTCATGGCGCTGATGTAGGCGCGCACGGATGCTTCGACGATGTTGGTGTGCAGCCCGCGCCCGGAGAACGTGCGGTTGTCACAGCTGAGCTTGACCGACACGTCGCCCATGGTGTCCTTGCCGGGGGAAATCGAATTGATGCGGTAGAGGTCGAAGGAATGCTCGACGGGGCGGATAATCTGGTCAATCGCCTCAAACGCGGCGTCCACCGGGCCGTCACCGGAGCAGACGGCTTCAAACTGCTGCCCGTCCAGTTCCAGCCGGACGACGGAGGTCGAAGTCGTCATGTTGGATGTGTGCACCGCGAACCACATCAGCTTGTAGCCGTCCACCTCGGCCTCGTCGGTCGTGGTGGAGTGGGTGACGATGGCGAGAATGTCCTGGTCGGTGACGTTCTTCTTCTTGTCGCAGAGGACTTTGAACTCCTCGAAGCAGCGCGCAAGCTCTTCGTCCGGCAGCTCGTACCCCATTTCCTTCAGCCGCGCGGCGAAAGCGTGCTTGCCGGAGTGCTTGCCCAGCACGATGTTGTCCATGCGGATGCCGACGGATTCGGGCGTGAGGATCTCGTAGGTCTTCTTGTTCGCCAAAACGCCGTGCTGATGGATGCCGCTTTCGTGCCGGAAGGCGTTGACGCCGACGATCGGCTTGGTCAGCGACGCGCTCTGGCCGATGATGTTGTAGACGGTCTTGCTCGCGCGGGCGATTTGCGTCGTGTCGATGCGGCAGGGCGTGTCGCCGAAAATGTCCGGGCGCGTGCGCATCGCCATCACGACTTCCTCCATCGCGGTGTTGCCCGCGCGTTCGCCCAGCCCGTTGATGGTGCATTCAATCTGCCGTGCACCGCCCAAAACGCCCGCGAGGGAGTTCGCGACCGCCATGCCGAGGTCGTTGTGGCAGTGGACGGAAAATTCCACCTTGTCGCTGTTCTCCACGCCCGCCATCACGTCTTCAATCAGCTTGCGCATTTCGTCCGGCGTGGTATAGCCGACGGTGTCAGGCAGGTTGATGACAGTCGCACCGTTCTTGACGGCGGCGTTGACGACCTGAATCAGGAAATCGGTATCCGAGCGGGTCGCGTCCTCGCAGGAGAACTCGATGTTGCTGGTATACTGCTTGGCGTACTTGACCATTTCTGCCGTGCGCGCCAGCACCTGTTCGGGCGTCATTTTGAGCTTATACTCCATGTGGAGCGGCGACGTGGCGAGGAAAACGTGGATGCGCGGGTCGGCAGCATTCTTGACGGCTTCCCATGCGCAGTCAATGTCCTTCTGCGTCGCGCGGGCGAGGGAGGCGACGGAGCAGTCGCGCACCGTCTCCGCGATGGTCTTGACGCTCTCAAAGTCGCCGGGGGAGGAAATTGCGAAGCCGGCTTCGATAACATCCACCTTCAGGCGCTCCAGACACTTCGCTACCTCGATTTTTTCCTTCAGATTCATCGAGCAGCCGGGCGACTGTTCGCCGTCGCGCAGTGTCGTATCAAAAATCTTAATCTGATTCATGCGCGGAAAACCATCCTTTCAAACAGTGCGGGGACTGTAAATAGTGGAAATAACGAGTGATTATAATCAGCTTTATTCGAGAATTGCGCCCTTATCCGCAGAAGATACCAGCTTCGCGTAGCGCGCCAGATACCCCGTTTTCACCTTCGGTTCGGAGCAAACCCACGCTGCTTTCCGCTTTGCCAGCGTCTCCTCATCCACCTTCAATTCAATTGTGCACTTCGGAATATCAATCGCAATCCGGTCGCCTTCTTCCACCAGCGCAATCAGTCCGCCCGCGGCGGCTTCCGGGCTGATATGCCCAATTGACGCGCCGCGCGTCGCGCCGGAGAAACGCCCGTCAGTCAGCAGGGCGACGCTTTCGCCTAAGCCCATGCCGCAAATTGCGGAGGTCGGGTTCAGCATCTCGCGCATCCCCGGCCCACCCTTCGGGCCTTCGTAGCGAATCACAACCACGTCGCCCGGCACAATCTTCCGGGCGTAAATCGCGGCGATTGCGTCCTCTTCGCTGTCGAACACGCGCGCAGGACCTTCATGCACCATCATTTCCGGCGCAACGGCGCTTTGCTTGACGACGCAGCCGTCTTTTGCCAGATTGCCCTTCAAAACGGCAATGCCGCCGCTGGTAGAATACGGGTTGTCAACCGGGCGGATGATGCGCTCGTCGCGGTTGACGACGCCTTCGAGGTTCTCCGCCATGGTCTTGCCTGTGCAGGTCATCACCGACGTGTCGAGCAAGCCCTTCTTCGTCAGCTCCTTCATCACGGCGAGAACGCCGCCCGCGCGGTCGAGGTCTTCCATGAACGTATCACCCGCCGGCGCAAGGTGGCAGAGGTTCGGCGTGTGGGCGGAAATCTCGTTCGCGTGGTCAAGGTTGATGGTCACGCCTGCTTCGTGCGCGATGGCGGGCAGGTGGAGCATCGTGTTCGTGGAGCAGCCGAGCGCCATGTCAACGGTTTCAGCGTTGTTGAACGCGGCAGGGGTCATGATGTCGCGCGGGCGGATGTTCTTCTCCACCAGCGTCATAATCTGCATCCCAGCGTGCTTGGCGAGGCGCAGACGCGCGGAGTACGGCGCGGGAATCGTGCCGTTGCCCGGAAGCCCCATGCCCAGCGCTTCGGTCAGGCAGTTCATGGAGTTTGCGGTGTACATGCCAGAGCAGCTGCCGCAGGACGGGCAGGCGTTCTCCTCGTAGTTGCGGACGCCGTCGTCATCCAGCGTGCCCGCCTTGTATGCGCCGACTGCCTCGAACATGTGGCTCAGGCAGGTGCGGCGACCGTCGGTCAGGTGTCCAGCGAGCATCGGGCCGCCCGAAACGAAGATGGTCGGAATGTTCAGCCGCGCCGCCGCCATCAGCAGCCCCGGCACGTTCTTATCGCAGTTGGGAATCATCACCAAACCGTCAAACTGGTGGGCGATGGCCATTGCTTCAGTGGAATCAGCAATCAAATCGCGGGTGACGAGGGAGTACTTCATGCCGACGTGCCCCATAGCGATCCCGTCGCAGACGGCAATCGCGGGGAAGAGAATCGGCGTGCCGCCCGCCGCGCGGACGCCCGCTTTGACGGCTTCGGCGATTTTGTCCAGATTCATATGCCCGGGGACGATTTCATTATAGGAGGAAACGACGCCGATGAGCGGCTTGCGGATTTCCTCATCGGTCAGACCGAGGGCATAGAGCAGCGAGCGGTTGGGGGCGCGTTCCACGCCCTGCTTGATGTTTTCGGACAGCAAGGTAATTCCCTCCTGATGCTTATTGCTTCTATTTTCTGATTGGTGATGAAGCGCTTTTGCCGGGTCATGCCCCGGCGGGAGCGGCAGGACAGCAGAAATGTGGATACGCCTGCTTTCTGCTGCCGGGATGTTGGGTACATCAAGTTTGAAACTTGTCTTTCCTAATTGAGTGGTCTTGACCGCGAGTTCCAGAGGGCTATGAGAACAGACGAAGTCTGCGGTCGCCCTCTGGACTCCTTCGCCTGCCGACACCCATGTTACAGGACTGTATCGCGGCTTGGGGACGAAGGGGACACCATCTAAATTTGCTTCGGTAAAGACCAACAAACTTAGATGGGGGTGCGAAGCAGTCCAGAGGGCGATCGCAAAGCCCTCTGGTCGCGCCCGCAGGCGCGAAATCCCTGCAACATCAAAAACACTGTATATTAGGAAGAACTACCGCCACAAGGCGAATCCCCCTCGCGCGCATCAGCGCGAATGATACCCCCACCGGGAGGTGACTTGCGATGATTCTGCTCTCCTTGCAGGGCATTCAGAAAAGTTTCGGTACAAATGAAGTCCTCCGCGACGCATCCCTCGTGCTGCAGGATGGTCAGCGCATGGGGCTTGTCGGCGTCAACGGCTGCGGAAAATCCACCCTCATGAAGATTATTGCCGGTATTGAAACCGCGGACGGCGGCACGATGACCATGCAGAAGGGGCTGAAGCTCGGTTACCTCGCCCAGCAGGGGCAGGTCGGCGAAGGGCGGACAGTGCTGGAAGAGCTGGAAAGCGTCTTTGAGCCGGTGCAGCGCATGGAACAGCAGCTGCGCGACTTGGAGCATCAGATGGCGGATGCGCACGATGAAGCATCCCTTCATCGCCTCGGCAGCCAGTACGACCAGCTTACCCGCCGCTTTGAGGAAAGCAACGGCTATGGCTGGCGCTCGACGGTGCAGGGCGTGCTGGCGGGTCTGGGCTTCCGCAAGGAGCAGCAGGGACAGATGGCTTCGCTGCTTTCCGGCGGCGAACGGACGCGCCTTTGCCTTGGGCGGATGCTGCTGACTGAACCGGATGTGCTGCTGCTGGACGAGCCCACGAACCATCTTGACCTCAAGTCCATCGCGTGGCTGGAGGATTATCTGCGCACCTACCGCGGCGCGGTGCTGCTCATCAGCCATGACCGCTATTTCATGGATCACGTTTGCGACCGCATGTGCGAGCTGCTCCTTGGCGCGACGGAGTGCTATGACGGCAATTATTCCGCCTACATGGTGCAGCGCACGGAGCGGTTCGAGATCCGCATGAAGGCGTATGAACTGCAGCAGAAGGAAATCGCCCGGCAGGAAGCCATCATCGCGCGCTATCGGCAGTTCAACCGCGAGAAGTCCATCCGTCTGGCGGAAAGCCGGGAGAAGCGGTTGGAGAAAGTCGAACGCTTGGAGAAACCGAAGGACGAAAGCGCGATTCACTTCCACTTCGATGTCCGCCGCAGAACGGGCGACGACGTGCTGATGATTGACGACCTCGCGAAGGGGTTCAGTGGGCGCACGCTCTTTGAGCATGTGAAGATGCACCTGCGCGCGGGCGACCGCGTGGCGCTCATCGGCGATAACGGCGTGGGCAAATCGACGCTGTTCAAGTGCATCGTCGGCGAAGAAAAGCCTGACTGCGGCACGATTCGCTTCGGTGCGGGCGTGGACATTGGCTACTACGACCAGCATCAGGCGCATCTGCATGAAAACAAGACCGTGCTGGACGAGGTGTGGGACGACTTCCACCGCCTTGACCAGACTGAAGTTCGCGGTGCGCTGGGGCTGTTCCTTTTCACAGGGGATGACGTGCTGATGCCCATTTCGACGCTTTCCGGCGGTGAGAAGGGGCGCGTCGCCCTGACGAAGCTGATGCTGAAGAAGGACAACGTGCTGCTGCTGGACGAACCGACAAACCACCTCGATATGGACAGCCGCGAAGTGCTGGAAGACGCGCTCGAAAACTTCCCCGGTACGATTCTCGCCATCAGCCACGACCGCTACTTCATCAACCGCTTCGCCACGAAGGTGTGCGTGCTGGAAGCAGGCGGCGTGAAAGAGTATTTGGGCAATTACGACGATTATTTTGAGAAAATCAATCGCCAGCAAGCGCCGGACAGCGAAAATGCAGGCATGACGAAAACCGCGATGGATAAGGAAAAGCGCAAGTCGCGGGAGGAAGAGAAGCGCATTCGGGAGAAGAAGAACGCGATTGCCGCGGCGGAAAAGGCGATTGCGACCGCGGAGGAGGAAGCCGCGGAGATGGAGGCGCAGCTCGCTGATCCGGCGACGTATCAGGATGCGGAGAAGGCGGCGCAGCTGGCGAAAGCGTATCAGCTGAAGAAGGACGAGATTGAGCGCCGATACGCAGAGTGGGAAGCGCTATCAGCGGAGGAGTAAACGAGGATAAACACGCGGAAAAATCAGCAGAATAAGCAAAAAAGGTTCAAGGAACATCACGCCTTGAGCCTTTTTTGCTATGATACGATTTATCTGATAAAATTCGTCCCGACCCGTTTCTCCTTCTCCGGCAGCCCCATTGCTTCCTTTCCGAAAGCAATGCTTTTCACCAGAAACGCCACGTTCCGCCCAAGCGTCCGCATGACTTGCAGCCCTTCCGCGTCCTGCGCGGCTTCCTGCGCATTGTTGCCGTGGATGCTGTTCCAGTACTGGCTTGATGCAACTGGCATCCCGGAAATTGTGAAGTACTTGTTCAGCTGGTCAAACGTCGCGCTTGCGCCGCCGCGGCGGCATGAGACAACCGCCGCGCCGACCTTCATCGTCTTGTCGAACGGGGTGGAGTAGAACAGGCGGTCAAGCAGATTCGTCAGCGTGCCGTTCGCGCTGGCGTAGTAGACGGGCGAGCCGACAATCAGCGCATCCGCCGCCTCGAACTTCGGGGCAAGGGCGTTTACGGCATCGTCAAATGCGCAGCGGTGCAGCACGCCGCAGCGCCCACAGGCAATGCAGCCGCGAATGTCCTGCTGACCGATGTGAACGATTTCAGTCGTCAGCCCACATTCCTGCAAGGTTTGGGCGACTTTGGTCAGGGCAAGATCAATCGCGCCGTGCGCGTGGGGAGAACCGTTGAGTAAAAGCACGTTCGCCATCGGAAATCCTCCTTGTGTGCGTAAATTGTGGATTAGATTTTAGTCCGCGAACGCCATAATGTCCGCATCCTTGCTTGTGCCGCCCGCAACGCGAACCCAGTCATCATCCGGCGAAAGGCGGTAGTACAGCGCAATTGACGGTCCGCCGTCCAGATTGTATGTCCAAAGCGGGTCGAAGGCGGATTGCAGGTAGTCAACGCACTGGCGCATGGTCAGGGCGCTGCTGCTGTCGCGCGTGACTGTCAGCAGGATGAAATTGTGCTCGTCGATGCAGCTGATGATGGTGCGCATGGCGGGCGCGGTTGTGAAGCGCCAGTTTGGGTCGAGGATGGACTGATGGTCGCGGATGACCGGACACTCGATGTAAAATGACCACGTCTGCGTGGGATTGGCGGCGAGCACATCCGCCGGGTCATCGCCGACGTGCATATGCAGCCCGTCGCGGGTGAGGGAAAGCCCGTAGTACGGCACGCCGGTCAGGCGGCGGAACACCTGCCCGTCCGTGACGGTGACGCTGCCCAGCGGCGTATAGTAGTAATCCGGGCTGCTGCCGGGGTAATTCGACGGGATTTCGGGAAAGGTGGGGCTGACATAGCCGCTGCCGTTGATGAACAGCGTCGCGTCGGGAATTTTCGCCGCCATGTCGACAGGATACTGGATGTCACGCTCCCAATTCGCGGTGGCTTTGCGAATCTGCGTGCCGGGGTCAAGCAGATAGATTTTTGTGAGATAGCAGACGGCGCCCTCCTGCTCGATGCGCTCAATCCGCCAGTGCATCGTATCCGACTGATGCGACGCGATTTCTATGCCTTGCACAGCATAGGAATCCACGCGGTCGGGCGGTGTGGGTGTCGGCGGCGGTACGGGGGTGGGTGTGGGCGAGGAGGTCGCAGTCGGATCATCGGCGGGGGGTGCCGCGGGGGGGACGGGGGGGGGGGGGGGGAAGCCGCCATAGCTGA
>OGOJ01002869.1_pt1 | contig 10349 bp, 16 predicted proteins | sample 1552601 | NCBI WGS metagenome assembly OGOJ01 (sample SAMEA2580184, study PRJEB22360) | human gut metagenome | biome: human gut; feature: human-associated habitat; material: faeces | place: Denmark | collected 2008/2010
TATCTGCCCGACCGGGGGCGCTTGGTACAGGGCCGGGCCTGCAAGCCGTATGTGCGCAAGTCCATAATGCTCTTGGGTTCGGCACAGTCGCAATAAATAACCTGTTCCGGGGCCGTTTCTGCGCCTGTTATGGGGTTCTTTCTGGTTTCGCCCACATGGTCAAGGCTGTGCGCCCTGATCTCGGCGGCAAGGGCTTCATTTGACAGGCCGCGCTTGTAAATCTCATCGGCAAAATAGATGGTTTCTGTGCTACGGTCGTAGTACAGCGCCACAACGGCGGCAGGGTCGGACGCAAAGCCAAAATCTACGCCCACATAGCGGTAACACTGCATTGCAAGCTCTTCGTCCGTGATCTCGCGCACTTCCAGCGTGGTGAACACTTCGCCGCCGCTGCCTGTAGGGATGCCCAGATACTCATGCTCGTACACCTTCGGGTTTAGGCTCTGGATGCGCTGCGCTTCGTTCAGAAACACCTCTCCCAGCCATTCAGGCGGCACCTGGGTGTAATCCGTGTGCAGGGTCAATGCTTCTTCGTTGGGCTGCTGGATGAACTTATTTGCCCAGTTGTTCAGGGACACGGGCGGGTTAAAGCTGCGGAACACCACAGGCTTGCCGCCGCGGCCTACAGACTGCATCACGCTGCGGACAAAGTTTTCTCCGGGCAGCTCGGAGAATTCCTCGAACCACACCCAGCGGAAAAAGCCCTTTGCAGGCTTGATAGACTTGATCTTGCTGTTATCGTCCAGCCCTCGAAAGATGATCTGTGCGCCTGTAGGAAGGTAGGTGCAGCGCATGGGCGATACCGTGCAGCTCCACAGGTCAGCCACACCCAGCGCGTCAATAGCCCATTGGATTTGTGCAAACACGGATTCCCTCAAGGTACTGCCCCACCGCCGGAACACCACAGCAGAGCCGGTGCCGGTGGGGTCTTTCTGGATGCCGTCCACGATCTCCAACGATACAAAGGACGATTTGCAGGAGCCGCGCCCACCGGGAAGATTGTAGTAGGTGTGTGCATCGGCTTCTATATCCGCGTGGATAGCATGGTATACAGCCGCTTCGTGCTCGGTGGGGTCTATCCCCTGTACGCGCTCAAACGTGGCAGCTCTGGCCGCTTTCCGGGCTTGCAGCGCCCGGATGCGCTTTTCCAGCCGGTCAAGTTGGTTCATCTATGCCCACCTCTTGCAGCAGCTTTTCCAGCTCATCAATGCGCTTTTGCTGCTCATCCAGCCGGATGCAGGACAGGACAGCGTTGCAGCAATTCGTTATGGCCGTGGCTCTTTGGGGGTCGATTTGGTTATTCAGGAGCATATTTGCGATTTTGGACAGAGTGCGGCGCACTTCTGCCGGGGTCGAAAGTTTGACCTTCAAAGATACTCACCTCGATATAAAAAGGGCGCACAGGTCAGCCCCATGCGCCCAGATGATGCCATATCAGACAACAGCCTGATAATAGATGCCCTTTGCTTTGTTTTCCAGAACGAACGCGTCGTAGTAAATTCGGCCTTCCACCAGACTGCCGGACAGGAAAGGCGGGTCAAGGTGAATCTTATACTCTGCCAGCTTGACCGGGGCCACCGTTGCGACAGGATGCGCGATCATGAAGCCAAACTTCGCGGGCAGGCGGTTGGACGCGATTTTCACCACGTTCAGGCCGTCAAGCTGAGCGATAACGCCACGCTTGCGCAGCTCTGCGCCGATGTCCGAATTGTCGAAGGTGGCCTTAGACTGCTTCAGGAGCGTGTAGGTGGTCGGGGTCAGAATCAGAACGCGCTCAGATGCAGGCACTTCTGCATCATCCATCTGGGCGTTTGCCGTGATGATTTCGGTATAGATGTTGTCAGCAGTCAACGCCTTTGCGTCGGGCAGGATACCAGCCTTTGCGGCCATCACGCCGTAAACGTAGGAGTCGATTTCGGGGAAAACCTTCTCGCGCTGCTGACGTGCCAGAGCGCTGGCGGCTGCGACCTGCATCTTGGTTTCGTCCGTGTCCATTTTGTCCACTTCAAAAGTGAACGAACGGTCTTTGCTGATGGTGAAGGTTTCCATAGTCCCCTGCAAGGTGGAAATAGTGCCGTACTGGCTCTTGTTTCCGTCGAGAATGGGGCCGTTGCGGTTGAAGTCCTCCATCTCGGTGGACTGCATCTTATACAGCTTGATGGTCTTTGCGCCGTCAAAGCTGAAATCCTTGTTCGTCACAAGGCTGGTTTTGCTCTCGGAGTAAAACTGTTCGTCTGTATATGCCTGGAACTGGGTTGCTAACTCAATAGCCATTTATAGATCCTCTTTCAGTTGTTCAGACCGAAAGCCCGCTTCAACTCAGCGTCTTTATCTTTGCCCTGAGAAAGCCACATCGGCGGGGTGTCCACCTTTGCGCCGGTGGTCGTCTTAGTGACGCTGTACCCGTTGCCGGTGACGCTCTGCACCGCCTTTACAGCGGTCTTGAACGCTTCCGGGTCGCTGGTGTCCAGCTTATCCAGCAGTGCCGCGCTGATATGGTTATCAGTCAGATACTGCTTGCAGGCTTCCCGGGCTTCCCACTGGCTGAAACGCTGGCTTTTGGCTTCCAACGCTTCCTCGCGGGCTTTCAAGTCTTTTTCTCGTGCGTCAAGGTCGCCCACGCGCTCGGCACTCTTGGAGCGCTCACGGGCAAGCCGATCTGCAACGATGGTGTTTACTTCGTCTTGGGTAAAAGTCCGCTCAGAGCCGTTATTTTCGGCCTGCTGGGCGGTGCTGGGGGTAGGGTTGGGATTTTCCATTGATAGCACCTCATTTTCCGTATGAGTAGACGTAAAAAGCAGCAGGCGGCAAACCTTATGCCGCGCATGGTGCACCGGAGAAAGGAAAAGCCCGGTGCAAGGGGTATGTCCGCTCCTGCAATGCTGGGCGCTCTGATCGTGGGTCATGGCACACCCACAGCCAGACCGTGCAGCAAAGAGCAGTCAGGAGCCGGACGGCGCTATAAGCCGCCTACTATGCTCAGTATACCACATTGCGTTGTAAAATGCAAATATAATACTATGAAATGTCATTTTATTGCCACATTGCGTTTTTGCTGGGACAACTGTAGACTGTATGCACCGTAGCTCATACCCATAGCATCAGCCATTGCGGCAGCTTCGCCCAGTGACAGCGGTTCACCGTGTTCCGCATGGTATGCGGCCCATGCCAGAGTACGGACGCGGGCCCGTTCCTTTTCGTCTTGGGCTTGCTTCATCTCGCAGTCAAGACAGCGGATTCCCGGTGCAAACTGGTACATCACAGCCCCACAGACAGGGCACTTCTTGAGCTTCTTCTTCGTCATGGTATAGAATGACCTCCGGCAAATAAAAAGAGCGCACAGCGGCTTGCTGGGCCGTCACACGCTCTCAGGGGTGGGGGTGGTGCTCCGTACTCCACGCACCACCGTTAAATTTTACGCATTGTAATGGTCTAAAAGAGCGTTCGTATCACGCTGCTATTGTACCATAAAACGGACTTAACCGCAAGAATATCACCTTACAATGTCATTCTTCGGCTTCTTCTTTCTCGTAGTCGTCCAGCCATGCTTCCACGGTGGGAATATTCATCGGCGGCGGGGCAACAACGGTGTTGGTCGCTGCATCTGCGATAAAGAAAGTGAAAGTGTGCTCGTCAAAACGGACGTCCAGACCAAAAGTATGGGCACGCTTCATCTGCTCAATAAGCCGCTGTTCGTCCTCGTCCAGCTTCTCAAAAGCCACGCACAGGGCTTCTAAAGATTCTTCTCTCGTCATGTTGCACACCCCCTTACCGGATGCCGCTGAACCACATCACAGCGGCACCCACGAAGAACATCAGCGCCACAGGGGCGACACAAGAAAATTGATAAGCGGTGTAACCAAACATTGAAAATCCCTCTTCTTTCTGCTAAAATGAGGGCGGGAAACATTACTGCAATGCGTTGTCCCGCCATTTGCCGCCCGTCCCTGTTGGCGCAGGGAAAGGCGGCTTTCTGTTTGTCGGCGGTCTTGGGCTTACTGCTGGGGCAGGTCGCTCACCCTGACAGACAGAACCGGCACGCCTTCAGCGTTCACCATCGGAACAATCTTCAGCTCTGCGCTGGGTTCTTTGGCGTTAGGCTTGTCATGGAACAGCAGAACAACGCCCTCGCTAGGGTCGCACCCATCTTCTTCATGCAGTGGCTTCAGCAGGCCGAAGTAGTTGGGCAGCATCGAAGAAATAGAATCGGTGTCAAGATCAACGTCCGGGTTAAAGCCGGGCGTATAGTTGATGTCGGGCAGTCCCAGTGCTGCACGCACCATCACAGGGTAACGCGTAGCCAAACGATAGGCATTCAGCTGCGCCGCGTCTGCACACTTCCGTGCCAGCTCTGCCAGAGTAACCACCGCCTGCCCATCAACTGCCAGCAGTTCCGCTGCGTCCAAGAAGTCGGCGTATGCACGGTGAAACTCTGCACTGTTCTCATAGCGGATAAGATCGTCCATCTTAACGATCTCATTGGCAGCGCACTGGGTATCGTTGACGGTCTGGGGCTGCTGTTCTTCGTCACAGATGAACGTGCCGATCACAGAGCCGTCCGGGGTAATGGTCAGCAGGTCGGAGTAGCCCTCGTAGGCACTTTCAAAGGTCAACAGGGTGTTGCCCTTCTCATTGCGGGATGCATTCAGCAGCTTCTCGCCGTTCAGGCACTCGCCGATGGTGTCAACGCTGGTGGTGTTGAAAAAATGCTTCATTTCGTTCATGGTTTCGTCCTTTCTTCGCCCACTTTTGGGCGAAACAAAATTTATAAACACGGCCGGTTTAGGCCGGGTTCGATGTAGTCAGCGGGTCAGGCCTTTGGCGCGGTCGGTGTTCTCGTTCACAAAATCACCCCCTCACGTTTGGCGTTGTGATCTTCGCTCACATCATGCATAGCAACAAGGATGCACCCGCCGCGCGGGTCATTCGGGTATCGGTCGGGGCAGCTCTTTTCACAAGGCTTCCCGTCCAGCGGACAAATACGCTGTTTCATTGTGCTGCACCTTTCATCAGTGCTTGCATTTTCGCCATTTTCTGCGCTGCTGCCTGCCGCCGGAAGTTCTCTCCGGTAAAACAGATAGGGACGCACATTTCCAACAGGCGGTCATAAATGCGGGCGTGGGCAACGTCCTGCGGATCTTTCAGCTCGCCCAGTGCAAGGTTTGTTGTGACGATGAGTGGGCGCTGATTGCGGTATCGGCTGTCTACGATGTTGTAAATCTGTTCTAACGTGTAGTCCGTCTCTCGCTCGATGCCGAAGTCGTCGATGATAAGAAGCGGATAGCTGCACAGGCGATCTATCACATCGTTCCGGTTGTTTCCGCGCCCGTTCAAGTCGTTCACAATCCGGCTGAAATTGGTCATGCAAACGGCTGTGCCCTGCTCCATCAGCGCATTTGCGATGCAGCCCGCAAAAAAACTCTTGCCGGTTCCCACCTTGCCCCACAACAGCAAGCCGATGTTTTCACGCTCAAAGTCCCGCCACTGTGTGACGTAGTTCCGGGCATATCCCATCTGCGGGTTCCGTCCATTGTCGTTCCGAAAATTCCAGCTCTCCATTGAAACATCCGAAAAGCCGTTTACTTTGAGTGTGCGGAGCTGTTGCTCGCGCCGTTCCTGTTCGCGCTGCTGCCGCAAGGTGGCGCGCTCGTTCGCTTCACAGTCGCACGGTATCCACACAACGGCTTCTCCCGTGGTCTTGCGGATGTAATCCGGGGCATGCATCTGCCTGGGCGCATGGCACTTGCCACAATGCAGCAGGCCATCTTCCCCGGTGTAGTCGTCCGTTTTGGCTTCTCCCTCATTGCGCTGCAAGAGTGCAGAAAGGGCGTTCATGGTGTGGTTCAAAGGCTCTCCCCTTCCTTGAATGAGTAATCAGGCATCCCGCTGCTGCGGGGCTTCTGCTGGTTTCGATCTCGTGCAGCCCACACGCGCAGGGTAGCCGCATGGCTCTTGTACTTCTTCCCGGTGCTCTCCATGTAAGCGGACAACTGTTCTATCAGGTTGTCCAGATATGGAATATCTACGCTCAACTTCTGATACTCTGCATCGGTCAGAAAAACATTGCCATAACTGCCATAGCTCTGACGCGCGAGTGCTTTCTCTCTCTTAGAATTAACTGTTCTGTTATCTAATTCTTTATATCTTGGTGTCAGTTTTCTAGCACCCCCCGTGTTAGTTTCCTGACAGGGGGGTGTCATATTTCTAACAGGGGGTGTGTTAGCTTTCTGGTGGGGTAGGGTGCTAGTTTTCTGACACGGCTGAGTGTCCGTTTTTGGACGGGGTTTAGGTTGACTTTCAGAAGAATCTGGCAGTTTCAAATAGATGGTATTTGCAGAACCAGCGTTTGACCGTTTTTCAATCAATCCAGCCTTTTCCAGTTCTCGCAAGGCGTTTCTAACAGACGCTTCGCACTTGTGAAGGGCTTTTGCAAGGCTGGCATTTGAGAACTGTATGTAGATTCTTCCCTCGCTGTCAATCCAGCGGTTTTTCTTGGATAGCTGCGCCCGATATAGCAGCAAAGAATAGATGATTTCTGCCGTCCAGCTCAAGCCCTCACATTCCAGCAGGAAGAACGGGAAGGGGGCGTGCTGGGGGGTCTTGGTCTTGTCCGTCAGGTACTGGATAGCAGATCACCCGGCTTTCGTCTTGGGCGACGGTTCAAAGAAAAAGTCGCCGTACTGCTCCCGGGGGATGCCTAGCACCTCAGCCACGCGCTGAATCTCCCACGCGGTAAAGGGTTGTTTCCCTTGCATCCGGGAACAAAGCGTGCTGGGAGCCATCCCTGCGGCCTTTGCTACCTCCGATTGTTTCAAGTCCAGCTCGACGAAGCGGACGCGCAACCGTTTGAATAAACGATACATTATTCCACCTCCTTCAAATATTCCAGCGGTACGCCCAGGGCGGTAGCAACATGGCCTGCGGTAGTACGCCAGACCGGTTGACCTTTGCGCATTTTGATAACTGCGCTGCGGCCTACACCGGCTTTCTGAGCCAGTTCTTCACCGGTCAGGTCTTGCCGTGCCATCTCTGCGATGACCTTCACGCGATCAACAATGATGGATTTCGCCATTTGATTCACCTCTCTTTCAGGCATTCGTTTTGAATGTCTCACTGGCTTTATTATAACCATTCGTTTTGAATGCGTCAAGTGCTTTTCTAAAAATTTTCAAATTCGCATTGAATGCTTGTTTTGAATGTGATATATTTCTAATAGGAAGGGGAGAAGAGCTTGAATATTGGTGAAATGATTAAAAATCTTCGGAACGCATACGGACTAACTCAAAAAGAACTCGCCGAAAAGGCTGGAATTGCTACAATTACACTTCAACAATATGAACGAAATAAGCGAGAGCCGCGAAAAGAGGTTCTCTCAAAAATAGCTGTAGCACTGAATATTCCAGTTGAAGCGTTCTATCCTCGCAAAGAAGAGATTGAGGATGCCAAAAGGGAAGCAAAAAGCGAACTTTGGGCGGCTGAAACACTTGCAAGGGACAACGGGAAGCCGTGGGACGTTCCGACTTATAATCAAGAGCGAGAGCGTGTTATTCTGGATATGTCGCGGCGTTATTCGGTTGCACCTGAAATCCTTTTTGCATTCATCCCCCAGCGCCCAGATGATGAATATAGCAAGGGTGCGATATATATTGACTCCACCCATGCGGGAAGCGCCAAAAACAAAGCCCGGTACTTGTTCAATTCGCTGAAATCCGATATCCAGAAGAAAGCTGCTGTGCAAATTGCCATAGATGATTTATGGAAAAGGTATGGAAACAAGCCCGTTCCGGTTTTTGAGCAAGTCTTAAAGGCTTACGAAGAAAACGACGCGCACACGTTGAAGCTGGTTGAAGATTTGGAAGCTCTTGTATATGCTCCCGATAAAAAATAAAGCCCACCACCTAATGCACAGTACGCAGTAGGCGGCGGGGAGAGCTGAAAATTCAGCTGTCAAGGGGGTCTGCGCAAAATTGCGCAACCCACTGACGGGCAATCATTGACATAGAAAGAAGGTGAACCAATGGAATTGACCATAGAGAACCTGCGCACACTGGCTCAGGGCGGGCAAATCTTTCTAACAGCCCATTCACAGGCCCGGCTTTATGAGCGCGGTATCCTGCTGGCAGACATTCGGCAGGCCATCCAGAGCGGGAAGATCATCGAATACCGTCCGGATGATTACCGCTGTCCGTCCTGTTTGGTGCTGGGGGTCAATCTGGCAGGCCGCTGGCTGCACGTTGTGTGCGGTATCCATGAGGGTGCACTGTGGATTCTCACAGCCTACTGGCCAGATCTCGACCACTGGAACGCAACGTATACCGAACGAAAGAAGAAAGGGGAATAAATTATGACTTGCTTTTTCTGCAAGGGCGAAATGAAGCCCAGCACGACCATTCACACGGTGCAGCTGAAGAACTGCGTTGTGGTTATCAAAAATGTTCCCTGCATGGAGTGCGAACAGTGCGGTGAAGTCGTGCTGTCTGCCGATACAGTGGAGAAGATAGAGCGCATTTTGCAGACGGTCGAAAAGGCTGTTGCTGAAATTACCGTGGTCAACTTCCCGGATTGTGCAGCATGAGCAGGCGAACGAACAGCGCCGTTTGGCAGGAAGCTTACAGCCGGTGGCGTGTGGCGGTGCAGAAAGACGGCCAGCGCCGGTATTTTTACAGCAGCACTCCCGGCCGCACAGGCCAGCGGGAAGCGAACCGCAAAGCTGATGCGTGGCTTGAGGACGGCATAGGCGCGAAGGTGGGCCGCGTTGAGGACGTGTATAAGATCTGGCTCGAGGGCTTAAAGCAGACCACCAGCGCAAGCAATTATGAACCGATCGAAAGCCGGTGGCGTACCTGGGTGCTGCCGATCATCGGCAAAAAGCGGGTCAATGCCCTGACGGATGCTGATTTGCAAGCCATCGTAAACAAGGCCGCTGCCGCTGGCAAGAGCCGGAAAACGCTGCAGTCCATTGCCGGTGATCTCCGGGCCTTTTGCAAATTTTGCCGCAAAGCAAAGCTCTCCACCTATCTGCCGGAGGATGTGCAGATACCAGCCAGCGCACGCCTGAAGGGCAAGAAGGTCTTGCAGCCAGATGATTTAATAAAGCTGTTCAGCATCGACACGACATTGTATCGCAACAAGCGCGTGCACGATGATTATATCAACGCATACAGATTTGCGGTGCTTACCGGCCTGCGGCCCGGGGAACTGCTGGGCCTGCGCTGGGCAGATATCAAAGGCAGCACCGTCAACATCTCCCGTGCCATCAACGTAAAAGGGCAGGAGACGCGCGGAAAGAACGAAAATGCTTGCCGGTCATTCGTCCTGCCGGACGTTGCAAAAGCTGTCCTAGAAGCTCAGAGGGCTATCACCGGCCATTGTGAAAGCGTGTTCTGTCTGGAAACAGAGCGCCGGTTTTATAAGCGCTGGAAAGTGTACTGTGCTGCCAACGATTTGCAGCCGGTCAGCCTGTACGAATTGCGGCACAGCTTTGTTTCCGCAATCAAGACGCTGCCCGCTGGTGAGGTCAAGGCGCTTGTAGGTCACTCCGAAGACATGGACACATTCGGCCAGTACAGCCACGCTCTGACGGGTGAGGATGTGCAGACCGCGCAGGCCGTCAATGCGGTATTTATGAAGCTGCTGCACGGCTGAAAAATACCACAGTTTTTACCACACTTCCCGATTTTAGGGAACTGGGTGCGGTTCTATGTGCAGAATTTAAGCCCATAGCAACGCCACATTTTCAGACTGAAAATTGCGATTTTTTCACGATAGAACGGCGGGAATTGGTTCGATTCCCATCGCCTCCACCAACAAAAAGCACCTAGATTCGTTGAAATCTGGGTGCTTTTCTTTTTGCTGAAACTGGTTTATAAAGCACTCTATATCACAGAACGATTCGCTATTAGGGCGGCTTTTGTCACAATTTGTACGTATTTCCAGCAAAACAGAATGATTGTATAAAATTTATACACCCGCTAAAGTTTGTTTGTTGTCTGCTGCGGCGGCGCGGGGTATACTGTTGCCATAAGGACGGCGCAAGGATGCCGAAAAAAGCAATAAAAAGCAGGGAGGCTTTTCTATGTACTATTCCAGTGGCAACTATGAAGCATTTGCAACTCCTAAAAAGCCGGAGGGTGTCGATCATAAATCTGCATATATCATTGGTTCCGGTCTGGCCGCACTGACGGCTGCATGTTATCTGGTGCGTGACGGCCAGATGAAGGGCGAGCATGTGCATGTGTTTGAGAAAGACCCAATCCCCGGCGGTGCCTGCGACGGCTACAAATACGATATCGGTTACGTGATGCGCGGTGGCCGCGAGATGGATAACCACTTCGAGGTCATGTGGGATC
>OGOJ01002882.1_pt1 | contig 10325 bp, 7 predicted proteins | sample 1552601 | NCBI WGS metagenome assembly OGOJ01 (sample SAMEA2580184, study PRJEB22360) | human gut metagenome | biome: human gut; feature: human-associated habitat; material: faeces | place: Denmark | collected 2008/2010
CCAAGGCCGTAGACCGTCTCCGTCGGGATGGCCAAAAGCCCGCCGCGGCGCAGAAATTGCCCAGGTAATAAACGGGCACCGAGTAGTGCCGCCGCCCCTTGAGCGTTTCGTCGAGCCACTGCGCGGCGACGCTCGGGTCAGGCGTTTCGGCGCAGATGCGGCGCGAGAGCGCGTTGAGCTTTTCCACCGACTCGAGGTCATTGCCGTGAAAGCCGACTCGCTTCATCACCATCAAAGGCTTGCCGTTGGCCGCCTCGAGGCTGACCATCACGCAGTTGGGGATGGAAAAGGCCTCGCATTCAATGCCGTAGGCGCCGATGATGCGGCGTATCGTCTCTTCGACGCGGAACGTCTCCGCCCCGCTGAGCGCCAGATGATAGCCGACGCGCGCGGCCAGATCGGTCAAAAGGTAATAATCCATAAAAAATCCTCATATTTTTGGGAAATTTGCCGTCAGCGGGCCTTATATTACAGCGAAACGACCGTCCTGTCAATGCTGACAGGGCGGTCACGCAAAAAACATTTGCCATTTTGCCGCGGCAGCACTATACTGGTGCTCGGTTAAGCGGAAAACAGAAAGAAATGAGAGAGATCATGGGAACTACAGTCAAAAAGCATGAGATCGACATGCTGCACGGCTCCATCTGGAATAAGCTGCCGCTCTTTGCCCTGCCGGTCGCGGCCACGGCGATCTTGGAGCAGCTCTTCCACGCCTCGGACGTTGCCATCGTCGGCAACTTCACGGGCGATGCGCGCACAGTCGCCGTCGCGGCGGTGGGCGCAAACGGCCCGATCATCGGCCTCATCGTCAACCTTTTCATCGGCATCGCGCTCGGCGCGAACGTCGTCATCGCGAACGCCATCGGCTGCCGCGACGACAATGCCGTCAAGCGCGCGGTGCACACGGCCATTGTGTTCGCTGTGTGCGGCGGCGCGGCGGTCGCGCTGCTTGGTCAGCTCATCGCCTCGCCGCTTTTGAGTATTCTCAATGTGCCGGAGGACGTGTTCCCCTATGCGCTTTTGTATCTGCGCATTTATCTTCTCGGCATGCCGGTGATTTTGCTCTACAACTTTGAGGCCGCGATCTTCCGCAGCATCGGCGACACGAAAGTGCCGCTCGCAGCGCTTGCGGTCTCGGGTGTGCTGAACGTGCTCTTAAACCTCTTTTTCGTCATTGTGCTGCATATGACGGTCAACGGCGTCGCCATCGCCACGGTGGCGGCCAACGCCGTGAGCGCGGCACTGCTCTACGTCCGCCTGACGCGCACGGATAAATGCGTGCGCGTGGAGCGGAAAGCGCTGCGCATCGACGGCGCGAGCTTGAAGCGCATTTTGAGCATCGGCCTTCCCGCGGGCGTGCAGAGCGCGGTGTTCTCGTTCGCCAACATCGTCATCCAGTCGGCCATCAACACCCTCGGCACGGTGGCGATCGCGGCGTCGAGCGCGGCGTTCAATGTGGAAATTCTCGCCTATGACGTGCTCAACTCGTTTTCGCAGGCCTGCACGACCTTTGTCGGCCAGAACTACGGCGCAGGGCAGATCAAGCGCTGCAAGAAGACGATGCAGCTCAGCTTTTTGGAGGGGGCCATCGCGACATTTGTCTCGGTCGTTGTCCTGCTGCTGAGCGCAAGGTCGCTGCTCGCCATTTTCAACAGCGATCCCGAGGTCATTGCCATCGGCTATATTCGCCTTGCGACGATCCTGCCGGCGTATGTTTTCTGCCTGATCTACGAAATACTCTCCGGGTATCTGCGCGGCTTCGGCATTTCGCTCGCGCCCGCACTTTTGACGATGCTCGGCGTGTGTGGTATCCGCATCGCGTGGGTCAAGTTCGTCTTCCCGATGAGCATGACGTTCCAGACCGTCATGTGGGTCTATCCCATCAGCCTTGGCGCGACGGCGGTGCTGATCCTTTGCGCCGTGCTGATCTACCGCCCGTCCAGACGCTTTGCGGGCCTTGAAACGGAAGAAGAGGACAAGTGAGGGTGGCCCCTCACTTGTCAAAACGCTCCCAGAAGGCGCGCACGGCAGCCTCGTATGCTCCGCGGCCCATGTAATAGCTCATCGCGTGATCCGCACCGGGTACGACGAGCAGCTTGCAGGGCGCGGCGCAGGCATCGCGGTTTTCAAACGCCATCTTGAGCGGGACGAAGTGGTCGTCCTCGCCGTGAATGAGCAGGATCGGAACATCGGTATTTTTGAGCGCCTCGACGGTGGAGTAGCTGCCGGACGAGGCGTTCAGTCTCTTCTGGCACAGAAGATCGGCGATGACGGTCGCTGCGCGGACAGGAAGATGCAGGTTCTTCCCCATCACGTGCTGCCAGATCGCACGCGGCGAGGTGTAGGCCGAGTCGGCGATCACGCCGTGCACCGCGGCGGGGAGAATATCGCCTGCGGCCATGAGCACCGTCGCCCCGCCGAGCGACACGCCCATAAGGTAAACGGGCAGGCCGGGGAAGCGTTCGGCTGCCCAGTTTGCCCAGTCGACGCAGTCGTAGCGCTCGGTCAGGCCGAAGCCGATGTAGTCGCCCTCGCTCTCGTTCTGCGCGCGCTGCTCCACATAGAGCACGCTGCACTGCTCGCGGCTTAAAAAGTCCGCGAGCAGGCCGAAATCGCGGTACCACGCTGAGCGCCAGCCGTGAAACGCGATCACAAGGCGCTTGGCCTTTTCGCATTCACGAAGATGGCCCACGAGCGTCAAGCCCTCGCGGTTTTCGAGCAGCACTGTCTCCGTTTCCGAAGACGCAAGCTTTTTCGCGGCGGCGCGCTGCGCCTCACGGTAGGACTCGTCGCGCTTTTCGCCCGTGAGCTGGGCGCTGCCCTTGTTTTTGAACGCCTTGGGCGCTTCGCGCTTCATCGCGACGTCCATGAGCGTTCTCGTCACGCCGTAGGCCGCCGCGCCGTAGAGTGCCGCCGCAGCCGTGACGAATATAGCCGCCTTTGTCGTTTTTTTCATAACTGTAACCTCCTTGTATCCAAACTGTAAACTCTTATCTTGGGTACTGGACAGGGATATTTTCCCGTGTTATACTCCAAACTAATCTAAGTTCCGGGCGGTTTCGACCGCCCGTCTCTTCTTTCAGCGTAGCAAAAACTCCGGCTTTTTGCTACGTTCAGTTTTTCCCGTTTGTATGCACTTCCTGCCGGAAATTTCAATGATCGGAGGAACGCATTTTCATGAACGAAGTCAAGTCCCCGAAAAAGCCGCTGCTGTACTACTACTTTGTGGTGATGCTGCTTGTGATGCTCTTCAACTTCATCGCCATGCCGTGGATCTCTGAGCACCAGATCAAGGACGTCGACTACAACACTTTCGTCACCATGACAGAGCAGGGCGAGGTCGGCCGGGTCGAGATCCAGGAGCAATCCAACCGCATTCTCTTCACCAGCAGCGATGAAAAGACCGTCTACAAGACGGCGATGGTGCCTGACGACGGTTTGGTGCAGCGCCTTTTGGACGCGGGCGTCTCCACCACGGGTGAGGAGATCGAGCAGACGTCCACGCTCGTCAGCATTCTCGCCTGGGTGTTGCCCATCATCATCTTTGTCGCGCTGGGACAGTATATGTCGCGCAAGATGATGGAGAAGATGGGCGGCGGAGGCAACTCCATGATGTTCAACATGGGGAAGTCCAACGCCAAGGTGTATGTCAAGTCCGCCGAGGGCATCAAGTTTGACGATGTCGCGGGCGAGGATGAGGCCAAGGAGAACCTCACCGAGGTCGTCAACTATCTGCACGACCCCAGCAAGTATCAGGAGATCGGTGCCTCAATGCCCAAGGGCATTCTGCTCGTCGGCCCTCCGGGAACCGGTAAAACGATGCTCGCCAAGGCGGTCGCCGGCGAGGCGAATGTGCCGTTCTTCTCGATGTCCGGCTCTGAATTTGTCGAAATGTTCGTCGGCATGGGCGCGAGCAAGGTGCGCGACCTCTTCAAGCAGGCCAAGGAGAAGGCCCCCTGCATCGTCTTCATCGACGAGATCGACGCCATTGGCCAGAAGCGCAGCGGCGGCCAGTACGGCGGCAACGACGAGCGCGAGCAGACCTTGAACCAACTGCTCACCGAAATGGACGGCTTTGAGGGCAACAACGGCGTCATCATTCTCGCCGCCACGAACCGCCCCGAATCCCTCGACCCCGCGCTCACGCGCCCGGGCCGCTTCGACCGCCGCGTGCCGGTCGAGCTTCCCGACCTCAAGGGCCGCGAGGAAATTTTGAAGGTCCACGCGAAGAAGATCAAGGTCGCGGAGGACGTCGATTTCAACAAGATCGCGCGCATGGCCTCCGGCGCTTCCGGCGCGGAGCTTGCCAACATCGTGAACGAAGCAGCGCTGCGCGCCGTGCGCGACGGCAGACGCTTTGCCACGCAGGCAGACCTGGAAGAGAGCATCGAGGTCGTCATCGCCGGCTACCAGAAGAAGAACGCCATCATGACCGACGAGGAGAAGAAGATCGTCTCCTACCACGAGATCGGCCACGCGCTCGTGGCGGCGATGCAGACGCACTCCGCCCCTGTACAGAAGATCACCATTGTGCCGCGCACCTCGGGCGCGCTGGGCTACACGATGCAGGTCGAAGAGGGCAACCATTACTTGATGAGCAAGGCCGAAATGGAAAACAAGATCGCCACGCTGACCGGCGGCCGCGCCGCGGAGGAGGTCGTGTTCCACTCCGTCACGACCGGCGCGTCGAACGATATCGAGCAGGCGACGAAGCTCGCCCGCGCGATGATCACGCGCTATGGCATGAGCGAAGATTTCGACATGGTCGCGCTTGAGACGGTCAACAATCAGTACCTCGGCGGCGACGCATCGCTCGCTTGCTCTGCCGAAACGCAGACGAAGATCGACCAGCGCGTCGTGGAGCTGGTGAAAGCGCAGCACGAAAAGGCTGTGAACATCCTCACCGAGAACCGCGCGAAGCTCGATGAGCTGGCGCAGTACCTCTACGAGAAAGAGACGATCACCGGCGAAGAGTTCATGCACATCCTGAACGCGAAGTAAGCTCCACAAATAGAAAGAAGGCATAGCCCGTTTGGCCGTGCCTTCCTTTTTGCTATTTAGAGGTTGCTTTCTTTTCTGCTCGTGCGGCTGCGCAGGTAGTCGCCAAGGTTCGTGATGCAAAGGAGCATCACGACCAGAAATGCGCCGGGGATGAGCAAGATCCACCACGCGTCGGTCATCAGCGCCTTTTCCGCGAGCGAGAGCATGCTGCCCCAGGTCACGACCTCGATGGGCAGGCCAAGGCCCATGAAGCTGAGCGTCGATTCGGCGATGATGGCGCTGCGCACATTCATCACCACCATGAAGAGGATGGACGAGAAGAAATTCGGCGCAAGATGACACCGCAGAATGTGGAAAAAGCTGCCGCCCATGCACTTGGCCGCGATGACGTACTCGCTCGCGCGCAGCTGCCTGACCTCGGTGCGCACGACCTTGGCGATGCTTGTCCAGCTTGTGAGTCCGATGACGAGCGCAATGCTCCACGCGCTCGGCGTGCCGATGATCGCCTGCAAAAAGATGACGAGCAGCAGGTTCGGCACGCTGAGAAGAATTTCGGTCAGGCGCATCAGCAGCGCGTCGAGCCATTTGGGCGAAAGTCCGCTGACCGCGCCGAACAAAATGGCGAGCAGCGTCGAAATGACGGTCGAGCCGACGCCGATGAACAGCGACAGCCGCCCGCCGTACCAGATCATCGAGAAGATGTCGCGCCCCATCGTGTCCGTGCCGAACAGGAACTCGCGGCACGGCGCAGTGGAGCAGTGAGCAAGGTCGAGATACGCCGGGGCCTTCGTCATGATAAGCTCGCAGAAAAGACACCCGAGCACGATGAGCGATAAAATCATGGCGGAGGCGACAGGCTTGCCGCGCAGGGAATGTCTGTTTTTCGTGGGTACGGCCTCCGGCAGCGGTCGCGCGCCGACGATTTGGAAGCGGTCGTTCATGGTTGCACCTCCGCTTCCCGCACGGCCTGCTCGGCGCGGATGCGCGGGTCGATCTGCTCGTTGATCGTCTGGGCGATGATGCTGCACAGAATGACGAGCGCGCCGGAGAGCAGGCTCAGCAGCATCAGCAGGTTGTAGTCCTTGTATCGCGCGCTTTCATAGGCCAGCGTGCCGAGGCCGGGGTAGGAAAAAACAGTCTCGACGATGTACGTCCCGCCCAGCACGTGCGGGACGGAGATCGCCATGATGCTTAAGTACGTTGGCATCGTGTTTCGAAGACAGTGGCGCAGCATCACAGCGCGGCGCGTTAGCCCCTTGGCCTTGGCAAGCAGCACATAGTCCGCGCGCATTTCGTCAAGAAGCCTGTTTCGGATCATGTAGGCATAGTACCACAGGTGCCCGAGCACCACGACCGCAAGCGGCAGGATGAGATGCGCGGCGCGGTCGGCAATGTTATTTTGCTGCCCGATGGAGTAGGCCCCGGAGCTCGGCAGCACGCGCAGCTCGATGGCGAAGATCAGAATGAGCAGCAGCGACAGCCAGAATTCCGGAATGCAGCTCGTGATGGTGCCGAGCTTGCAGACCGCGCGGTCGAAAATCGTTCCTTCCCGCCGCGCGCAGAGCATCCCAAGCAGGAGTGAGAGCGTGAAAATGAGCACAAAACCGATGCCGCCGAGAAGGAGTGTGTTGCCCGCGCGGCTTGCGATGACCTCTGCCGCGGGCATTTTGTACTTATACGAGATGCCGAAATCCCCGTGCAGGGCGTTCTGCGCCCAGCGAACATACTGCGTGAAGATAGGCTCGTCGAGGCCGAGCTTTTCCTCCGCCTGCGCGCGCTCCTGCGGCGTCAGCTTCTCTGCACGGTCACCGTAGTAGGAGACGAGCGGGTCGCCCGGGGCGAGGCGTGAGACATAGAACACCGCGAGCGACAGAACAAGAACGCTCAGAAGAAACGCCAGTGCCTTTTTGCCGAAATACAGGATCTTCGATGGCTTTTTCATTGCGCGCCCCCTTCCTGCAAAGCGAAATGCTCCGGCTCGACCTCGACAAGCTCGCCCATCAGCGGGAACTGCCCGGGCGAGAAGTCCGGCAATACGCGGGTTCGTTCTATGCGCGGGTCAGGAACCGGCATAGCCGCGAGCAGCGCCTTGGTGTAGGGGTGGAGCGGATGGTCGTAAAGCGCGCGCACGGGCGCGACCTCGACAAGTTTGCCGTGGTACAGTACGCCGACGCGGTCACAGAGGAATTCCACCATCGCAAGGTCATGCGCGATGAAGAGAAACGAAAAGCCGTGCTCGCGCTGCAAGTGGCGAAACAGGTTGACGATCTGTGCCTGAATGGACACATCCAGCGACGCGATCGGTTCGTCCGCCACCAGAAGCTCCGGCTCCATGCACAGCGCCCGTGCAATGGCGACGCGCTGGCGCTGCCCACCGGAGAGCTCGGACGGGTACTTGTCGAGATAGGTTTTGTCAAGGCCGACATAATACATCTGGAGCTCGGCCTCCTTGCGGTATGTGCCGCGCGGCGGGGCGATGCGATGGATGCGCATGGGCTCGGTGATACTATCGCAGACCGTCATGTGCGGGTCAAGGCTCGAGGCAGAGTCCTGAAAGATCATCTGGCGTGTGGTTTGCAGCATTTTTTTGTTCGCGCGGCAGGCGGCCCTGTCACAGAGGTCGACGCCATTATAAAAAATGCGTCCGCCGCTCGGCTGCAAAATGCTCATCGCGCAGCGCGCGGCCGTCGACTTGCCCGAGCCGGACTCGCCGACGAGGCCGAAAATCTCCCCGCGGCGAATCTGAAACGAGATGTCGTCCAGCGCCTTGACGGAGACCTGCTTCGTCAGCGGGAAGACGTGGCTCACGTGCTGCACATCGAGCAGAATGTCATGTTTTGTCATCGCGCACCTCCCACCGGCGGCGTGATCCTCGGCGCGCGTTCGTCGAGCAGCCACGTTGCGGCATAGTGCGTGTCGCTGACGCGGAACATCGGCGGCGCTTCCTCGTAGTCGATGGCGAGGGCGTACTCATTGCGGCTGGCAAAGGCGTCGCCTTGCGGCGGGTCGATGAGCGTCGGCGGTATGCCGGGGATGCTCGGCAGCGTCTCCTTTCCGCGCGAGAGCGCGGGCAGCGAGCGCAGCAGCCCCCACGTATAGGGGTGGCGCGGGTCGTAGAAGATCTCCTCCGCCGTGCCAGTCTCGACGATCTTGCCCGCGTACATCACGGCCACGCGGTCGGCGACGCGCGCGACGACGCCGAGGTCGTGCGTGACAAACACCGCCGCCGTGCCGAGCTTTTGCTGCACGTCGCGCAGCAGATCTAAGATCTGCGCTTGAATGGTCACATCCAGCGCGGTCGTCGGCTCGTCGGCAAATAAAATGTGCGGATTCCCCGCAAGCGCGATGGCCAGCACCACGCGCTGGCGCATCCCACCGGAAAAGTTGTGGGGATAGAGTGCCATGCGCTCTTGCGCGCGGTCGATGCCGACAAGCTCAAGCAGTTCGATCACGCGTGCTCTTACGGCGCTTTTTTCGAGCTTTGGTTTGTGCGCGAGCACCGCCTCGGCGATCTGCACGCCGATCGTCATCGTCGGATCAAGCGCGGTCATCGGGTCCTGGAACACCATGGAAAAGAGCGAACCGCGCAGCGCCGTCATCTCGCGCTCGCGATAAGCCGTAATGTCCGTGCCGTCTACGATGATCTTGCCAGACTTGATTTTTGCCGTCTGCGGCAGAAGGCGCAGGATGCTCTTGCACAGTACGCTCTTGCCGCAGCCCGATTCGCCGACGATGGCGAGCACCTCGCCCGCTTTCAGCGAAAAGCTCACGTCGCGCACCGCCTGCACCTCGCCCGCGGGGGTGAAAAAGCTGACGGAAAGGTGCTCGACGTTCAATAAATCTGCCATGAAAAATGCCCTCTTTATGCAAGACAAAGGGGCTGAAGCCAGCCCCTCGTCAAAGATGTCAACGGCGTTTACTCGCCGATCGTCCAGTCTTGAATGTTCCAGAAAATGCCGACGCCGTGATGCCCAAGCACCGTGTCCGCATCGATGCCGTGGACGGTGGATTTGGCGACATAGTTCGCGTCGATGTAGCAGATAAAGGCGTAGGCTGGATCGTCCGCAAGCGCGTGCAGGAATTTGCTGTAATACTCTTTGCGGACGGCGTCGTCGCTGCTCTGGCGCGCGAGCGTCAGAGATTCGTCCACCAGCGCGTTCGAGTAGCCCGAGTAGTTCGCGCCCTTGTCCGTGCCGAAGACCTTGTAGGTGTGGTCGTCGGCGTCAAACGGGCTGCCCCAGCCGATGAGACACGCCATCTGGCCGCTCCAGTCCATCTGCGCGGGGATGTCCACCGTGCAGTGGATGCCAACTTCTCTAAGCTGCTGCGCCGTGGCCTGCGCGATGTCGATGCGGTCCTGCTCGCCGGACATGACGCTGATGACAAAACCGATCTCCTCGCCGTTTCGCTCGTAGTAGCCACTTTCGCCCATCGTGCAGCCGACGGATTCGAGAATTTCTTTCGCTTTTGCGGGATCGTAGTCGTAGTGGTTCACGGTCTCGTCGTTGTAGACGTTGCGCTGGAGCGGGCTGTACGCCGCCATGCCCTGCCCGAGCAGCACCGAGTCGACGATGGCCTGACGGTCGATGGCGTAGCAGACGGCGGGGATGATGTCGCGGTTTTCTGTCCAGTAGGGGTTGTTGAAGTTGAAGAGGATGCCGCGGTAGTCCGCGGTGGTCATGTCGTAGCAGGTGTAGCCGTCCTTGCCCGCGAAGTTCTGCGCGTTTTTCGGGTCGAGCAGCGCAAGGTCGATCTCGCCGGACTCGAGCTGCATCGCCTGCGCATTGTCGTCGGGTACGATCTTGAAGATGACGCGCTCGATGTTCGGCTCGCCCAAGAAATAGTCCTCGTTGCGCACGAGCACGATGGACTGCCCGGCGTCCCAGCTTTCGAGCTTGTAGGGCCCCGTGCCGACGGGGGCGCGGAAAAAGGCGGATTCCTGCATGTCCTCGCCCTCGAGCAAATGCTGCGGCAGGATCGCCATCGTCATGTACTCCAGAAACGCGGCGTTCGGCTCAGCGAGGCGGAACGAGACGGTGTGGTCGTCGAGCACGGTGATCTCCTGTACATCCTCGTAATTCGGCGCGTTTTCCGAGCCGTTGTCGGGGTCCATGATGGCTTCGATCGTAAATTTGACGTCCCGCGCCGTGAACGGCTCGCCGTCGTGCCACTTCACCCCCTCGCGCAGGTAGAAAGTATAGGTGCAGTTCGCCTCGTCATAGTCCCAGCGCTCGGCGAGGGCGGGAACGATCTGGTCATTGCCGTCGTGCGCGGTCAGGCCGTTGAAGAGCAGCAGGTTGATCTCGCAGTGCTCGTCCATCGCG
>OGOJ01002891.1_pt1 | contig 10288 bp, 6 predicted proteins | sample 1552601 | NCBI WGS metagenome assembly OGOJ01 (sample SAMEA2580184, study PRJEB22360) | human gut metagenome | biome: human gut; feature: human-associated habitat; material: faeces | place: Denmark | collected 2008/2010
CCGCTGAAAGCTCTGCAAAGCTCTTGTTGTCAAGCATAAAAATCGGATCATAACCGAATCCGTCTTTGCCAATCGGTTCGCAGCCTATTTTACCTTCACAAATACCCTCGGCTGTTATCTTTGAACCGTCTGGAAGAATACAGCAGATTGAAGAAGTAAAATGAGCGGAACGCTTGTTATCATCGACATTTTTCATCTCATCAAGAAGTTTAATGTATCTTTCTTCATCTGTCAAGCCTTCCCCGCCATAGCGTGCCGTATAAACACCGGGTCTGCCACTAAGAGCATCTACACACAAACCCGAATCATCGGCAATGGCAGGAAGTCCGGTCTTTTTATAAGCCGCACTTGCTTTAAGAAAAGCGTTCTCGGCAAAAGTAGTTCCGTTCTCCTCGACATCATCAAGGGATATTCCCTCTTCTTTCGGAGTAACAGCATTTATTCCGAGCGGATTAAGTATTCTTTCAAGCTCGGCAAGTTTCTTTTTGTTATTGCTTGCAATTATAAACTTCATATTCATCATTCCTTAATGCTGAAAAGTGCATCTGCAAAAGCATCGGGATTAAACGGCTGTAAATCGTCAATCTGCTCACCGACGCCGATATATTTAACAGGGATTCCAAGGCCGTCCTTAATTGCAAGAACCACACCGCCCTTTGCCGTGCCGTCAAGCTTTGTAAGAACAATACCCGTAATTCCCGTTGCCTCTCTGAACTGCTCAGCCTGATTAACCGCATTCTGACCTGTTGTCGCATCAAGAACAAGAAGCTTTTCTTTTGACGCATCCGGAAGCTCACGGTCAATTACACGGTTAATTTTCGAAAGCTCGTCCATAAGGTGCTTTTTGTTGTGAAGTCTGCCCGCAGTATCGCAGATTATTACATCTGCATGTCTTGCCTTTGCGGCTGAAATTGCATCATAAATTACAGCAGCAGGATCACTGCCTTCTTTCTGCTTAATAATTTCGCACTTGCTTCTGTCTGCCCAAATTTCAAGCTGTTCAATTGCGGCAGCTCTGAATGTATCGGCTGCGGCAAGAATAACTTTTTTGCCCTCTTTTGAAAGTGCATTTGCAAGCTTACCGATTGTAGTTGTTTTTCCTACACCGTTTACTCCGATTACAAGAATAATTGACGGAGATGTTGCAAGGTCAAGCTCTTCACCGCCCCTGAGCATATCGGCAATAATTTCTTTGAGAAGCGAAGTAATTTCGGACGGATCTTTTATACCTTCCTTTTTTACCCTTTCTCTGAGTTCTTTACAAATTTTTTCGGCTGTCGGAACACCTACATCACCCATAACGAGCAGTTCTTCAAGCTCTTCAAAAAGCTCATCATCAATTTTTGTAAAGGATTTGAGCATTGAGTCAATCTGACCTACAACCGCATCACGAGTTTTTTTCAGTCCCTCTTTAATCTTTTTGAAAAATCCCATATTATCACTTTCCTTATAATTACTTTGAATCTATACCGAGTTTTTCAGCAACTTCGGTTGAACGAAGCTCGAGTAATTTTGAAATGCCCTCATCCTGCATTGTAACACCGTAAAGCACATCGGCTTCTTCCATTGTACCACGGCGATGCGTAATGAGAATAAACTGTGTGTTGTCTGTCATTCTGCGAAGATATGCGGCAAAACGATAAACATTTACATCATCAAGAGCCGCCTCAATCTCATCCATTACGCAGAACGGAGCAGGTCTTACTTTCATTATAGCAAAATAGAGTGCAATTGCAACAAGTGCTTTTTCGCCGCCTGACAATGCCTCAAGATTTATAACAATCTTACCGGGCGGATGGACAAGAATATCAATTCCGCTTGTCAGAATATTTTCCGGATCCGCAAGCGAAAGTGACGCTGTACCGCCTCCGAAAAGTTCTTTGAAGGTGTAGGTAAAGTTCTTGTTAATTTGGTCAAAGCTCTCCACAAACACTTCCTTCATCTGCTTTGTGAGGTCAGTAATAAGCTTTTCAATCTCTTTCTTTGACTTCTCAACATCATTTACCTGTGCGCTCATAAATTCATATCTCTCGGAAACTTCTTTGTACTCTTCAATAGCGGATACATTTACATTTCCCAAAGACCTGATTTTTTGTTTAAGCTCGTTAAGTCGCCTTTGTGCCTGTTTTGAGTCATCAATTTCAACGGCACATTCCTCTGCCTCTCGTCTTGTCAACTCATATTCTTCCCAAAGCTTTGAGATAATATCATCATACTGCTTCTGAATGTTGATTTTTCTCTCTTCAAGTCTTGCAAGCTCTCTGCCTGAGGTTTCACGCTCTGATGTTTTATCACGCTCAACCGTTCTGATTTCGGCACTGCGTTTTTCAAGCTGTTCTCTGTCGGCATTGATTTTTTCAATAGCCTTTGAGCGTTCGTTCTGATTTGCAATCAGCCTTTCAATTTCCGCATTTGCAGATTCGATAAGTGCTGTTTTTTCAAGGATAACACTTTTGATTCTCTCAATCTCTTGATTTAGTTCTGCTTTTCTTTCAAGGTTTTCATTGCCTGTTGATTTTGCAAAAACAATATCAGAATTAAGAGCGTCAATATCCTTTTGCGAAGAAACAATTTCCAGTCGCAGATTCTGTAACTGCAAAGAAATTTCTTCACGCTTTTTTGTAAGCTCTGCCCTGCTGCCTGTGAGTTCGTTCACCTTTTCCTCAGCGGCAAAAATTTTCTTATTGAGTTCAACAAGGAGCTGTTTCGCAGAATTTTTATCTTTTTCAAGAGTTTCAATTCTCCGTCGGCAATTTGTAATTTCATTCAACAGAAGCACCCGCGTTCGCAAGCTCATTGTCGCAGGCTCTCTTTTCGGCTTCAAGCCTTACAAGGTCTTGTCGAAGATTTGAAAGGTCTGCCTGTGAACCGAGAAGCTGAGCTTCAAATGCCGAATATTCACGAGAAATTTCAACACTTCTGTTTTCTGCATCCTTTGATTTCTGTTCAAGAACGGCTGTCTGCTTTTTGAGTGTTTCAATCTCACTTGCTCTGCTGAGAAGTCCTGTGTTTCTGTTAAGCGAACCGCCTGTGAGTGAACCGCCGGCATTAACAACCTGACCGTCAAGGGTTACAATTTTAAATCTGTAAGAATATTTCTTAGCAATTGTTGTGGCGCAGTTCAAATCCTCTGCAATTACAATTTTTCCGAGTAAGGAATACAGGATTCCGTTGTATTTACTATCGCATGAACAAAGATTTGCGGCAACCCCTACAAATCCGTAGCAATCTTCAAGACCGTTTTCACGGAGCTCTCTCGGCTTGATTGTGTTAAGCGGAAGAAATGTTGCCCTACCTCCGTCAACGGATTTAAGATATCTGATTGCCTGCTTTGCGTCCTCATCGGTTTCGGTTACGATATTTTGCATAGCCGCACCGAGAGCTGTTTCAATTGCAACTCCGTATTCTTTCGGAACTGAAATCACTCGCGAAACAGGACCGCATATTCCGTGAACCTTGCCGTGACTTTGAGCATTGACAACTGTTTTTACGCTCTTTGAAAAGCCTTCAAGATTACGCTCAAGATTTTCAAGGAATGAAATTTTTCTCATATGTTCCTTGACATCAAGCATAAGTTTGTTGCTTTCTTCACGGAGTTCGTCTTTTTTCTTTTCTTTTGAAGACAGTTTAAGCTGTAAACCGTCTATTGTATTTTTCAGCGATTCAATTTTTTCTTTTGCAACACCGATTTTATTTTCGTAATCTTTTGAAATATCGGCAAAAAATATTTCACAGACACTTTCTTCCTATTTCATTTCTTTTGTTTCAAATCAGTTTTTAGTTTTAAATTAAAGATTCTATTCTTGAATTAAGTTCCGAAACCGTGCTTTCGGCAGTCATTTCGGTAACTCTTGCATCAGCCGACTTTGAAGTAAGAACAGAAAGCTCGGCAGTAATTTCCTGCAAAACATCACTGCTTTTACCCGAAGTCGTATTAATTTCGTTAAGCTGCTCCGAAAGCTCGCTGTACCTTTTCTTTTTAGCGATTATATCCGCGTCAAGCTCCGAAATTTCTTTTTCTTTATCCGCAATTCGCTTTTCAAGTTCATCCGCATTAACATCAAACTGTGCAATATCATTTTTTATTCTGTCAATATTTTCATTGTTATGCAGAATATCGTTCTCGGCAACAGACACAAGAGAACGCTTCTCTGAAATCTGCGATTCAATATCCGTGATTTCGGTTCTGATATTTTCTATTTTAGAAGAATACTCACCGTTTCTTATGTAAATTTCTTCACTTTCGGTCTGAATTTGTTCAAGTGCGGTTTCTGCGTCATCATATTGAGATTTTGCAATTGAAATTTTCTCATCCTGAACCTTTAATTCATTTTGTGAACGGTCAAGAGTTAAAAGCCAGAGTGCAATTTCAAGACCTCTTTTTTCTTCGGAATATTCAAGAAATTTTTGAGCTTTTTCAGACTGCTTTTCAAGAGGACCGACTCTTTCTTCAAGTTCGGTTACAATATCACGAAGTCTTAAAAGGTTGTCTTCCGTACTTTTTAGCTTTCTCTCAGCGTCAATTTTTCTGTATCTGTAGCGGGAAATACCCGCAGCTTCTTCAAAAATCTCTCGTCTGTCCTCACCCTTTGATGAAACAATGCTGTCAATCTTACCCTGACCGATCATTGAATAACCGTCACGACCGAGGCCTGTGTCCATAAAGAGTTCGTTGATGTCTTTAAGACGAACAGCCGCTTTATTGATAAGATATTCGCTTTCACCGCTTCTATAGTATCTTCTTGTAACAGCTATTTCATCACCGTTAAAATCAAGAGCACGGTCTTTGTTGTCAATATTAAGAGTAACTTCGGCATAGCCCTGTCTTTTGCGCTTGTCTGTGCCGTTAAATACAACATCCTCCATTTTGGCACAACGAAGGCTCTTCGGGGACTGTTCACCGAGAACCCAGCGGATAGCGTCGCTGATGTTACTTTTGCCTGAACCGTTAGGACCTACAACAGAGGTAATTCCCTGTTCAAAGGATAATTTAGTTTTATCGGGAAAGGTCTTGAAACCTTGAATTTCCAAAGACTTTAATCGCATCAGCAAGCTCCTATTTTAAATATAATTCATATTTCTGCAAAGTATCGTCAAAACAAACCGAAAAATCGTATCCGAGTTCATTTAATTTTTTTACATTACTTTTTCTTTGTCCGAGAAATTTTGACAGAGATTTAGAATTGACGATAACCTCTTTAATTTCATTCGGGTTAGAAAACTCATTTGCTTTTTCGATAAACTTATCGTAAAAAAGCTTATTTTCGCACAATTCCTTAAAAGCCGGGTGATAGTTGTCACCGTAGCTGTTATTTACAAGGCTGTCGGAATAATGAAGTCCGAGCCTGATAATTTTTATATTGTTCTTTTCAAAAAGCTCAATCAGCTTTGAACAAAGGTTGACGGACTTTTCAAGACTGTACGGGATGTATTCTCCGTTAAGATAAAGTTCGGCAAGCTTTGTATCTTTCATAATGACCGTAGGATAGATTCTTACGGTATCGGGATTTATTTTCACAAATGTTTCGGCTGTATACAAATCCTTTTGAATATCTGATTTATACAGTCCCGTCATCATCTGCAAGCCAAGCGAAATGCCGTAACTTTTAATAAGCTGTGAGGATTTGAAAACATCCTCTGCGCTATGTCCTCTGTCGTTTGCAAGCAGTACATCGTCTGACATAGATTGTGCACCAAGTTCAATTGATGTCACACCATAGCTTTTCAAAATATCAAGAATTTCTTTGTCAATATAGTCGGGACGGGTAGAAATTCTTATTCCGCAAAATTTATCTCTGAACTTTTTAGCTGCATCAAGGAGAGATAACATATAGGTTCTGTCAATAGCTGTAAAACTTCCGCCAAAAAATGCAATTTCTGCATTTTTGGTGCGTTCGCCCAAATCAGAAGCCGCTTTATCAAGTGTCTGTTCAACATCAAAGGGAGTCGGCTGATATGCCTGACCTGTTATCTTGTTTTGATTGCAAAAACTGCACATATGCGGACAACCGTTGTGCGGAATAAAAATTGATACATTACTGTGTTTAATAACCCATCAGCTCCAAAGCTTCTCTGGCGGCTTGCTGTTCCGCTTCTTTTTTACTTCTGCCGCCGCCTTTTCCTATTACATTGCTGTTGAGATGGACTTCAACAACAAAGTGCTTGTTGTGGTCAGGACCGCTTTCACCAACGAGAACATATTCAAGCTGTTCACCGGGATTCTTCTGGATAATCTCCTGCAAGGCGGTTTTATAATCGTTAAGTTTCTTCTTCTTTGAGTTCTTGATTGCAGGAATTACAAAATTAAGAATGTGTTTCGACGCAGGCTCAATGCCGCCGTCAATATAAATTGCTGCAATCAAAGCCTCAAAGGCATCGGAAAGAATTGACGGTCGTTCTGCACCGCCGTTATTTCTTTCGCCTTTACTTAACACAAGGTACTTTCCGAGTTCAATCTGCTTTGCAAATTCAAAAAGAGTTTTCTCGCAGACAAGTGACGCTCTGAGCTTTGTCAATTCGCCTTCGGGAAGTTCAGGACAATGCTTGAAAATATAATCGGAAACAACAATTGAAAGTACCGCATCACCGAGAAATTCAAGTCTTTCATTATATTTTATGTGTTTAGCCTTATGTTCATTTGCATAAGAAGAATGAGTAAGTGCCTCTGTAAGCAAATCTGTATTTTTAAATGTATAGCCGATTCTCTTTTGTAAATCTTCCATTATAAAACTCCTAAAGCGACATTATTTGCAAAAATTAAAGTGATGAAGAAATCGCTTCAATAGCATTTGCTTTTACATATTCAACAGAAAGTCTGATAGCATTCTTAACTGTAACAGCCTTGGCACTTCCGTGTGCTTTGAACACAGGCTTTGATGCACCGAGAATAGGCGCACCGCCGTATCTGTTGTAATCAAAATGTGTTTTCATATTTTTGAGGTCCTTCATAACAAGACCTGCGGCAAGCTTGCCTTTGACACTGCCCATAAACATATTTTTGATTTGTTTCATCATTACAAGAGCAACGCCCTCATATGTTTTGAGAATCAAGTTGCCTGTAAATCCGTCACAAACTACAACATCACATACTCCGTTCGGAATATCCCTGCCTTCTACATTTCCGATGAAATTCAATTTGCTGTTCTGAAGAAGTTCATGCGTATTTCTGTAAAGTTCTGTTCCCTTGTGTTCTTCTGCACCGACATTGGCAAGTCCGACACGGGGGTTTTTGATACCCATAACCTTTTCCATATATATTGAACCCATAACAGCAAACTGATACAGCATCTCGGGACGACACTCAACATTTGCGCCGCCGTCCATAAGCATAAAAAATCCGTTTTCGGACGGCATAACAGGAGCGAACGCAGGGCGTTTTATTCCTTTAATTCTCTTTATTGCAAGAGTTGCACCAACACACAATGCGCCGCTGTTTCCTGCGCTGACAAATGCGTCGCCCTTGCCCTCGTTAAGCAAGCGAAGACCTACAGCCATAGAGCTGTCCTTTTTTTCTTTGAGAACAGACTCCGCAGAATCTTCCATTGTAATTTTCTGTGTGCAATGGCAGATTTCAATATTATTCATTGACAGTGAGTTTTCCGAAAATACATTTTTAATCTCGGTTTCGTCACCTGTCAGGGTTATGTTTATGTTATATTCGGCAACTGCCTCAACGCAGCCTTTGATAATTTCCAAGGGTGCGTTGTCACCGCCGAATGCGTCAACAATTATGTTCATTCCATTCACCTTAAATATTCTTTAAATAGTTATCCAAGCTATCCAACGCTCTTGCGGAATACGCCGCACCACGCTCTTTTTTATCTCTCGGTCGGTTTTCAAGCTCCGGCAAAACTCCGAAATTTGCTCCCATTGGCTGAAACTTTTTGACCGACGAATCAGAGATGTATGCCGAAAGTGCGCCAATCATTGTATCATTTGGCAATGTAATTGTGCTTTTTTTCTCGGCAGCTCGGCAAGCATTTATACCTGCCATAATTCCCGATGCGGCTGATTCCATATACCCCTCAACGCCTGTAATCTGACCTGCAAAGAAAAGGTTAGGATTATCCTTAACAGAAAAATCGCTGTTAAGTATTCTCGGCGAATCAAGAAAAGTATTTCTGTGCATAACACCGTAGCGGACAAATTCAGCGTTATGAAGTGCAGGAATCAGTGAAAACACCCTTTTCTGTTCGGGAAATTTTAGATTGGTCTGAAATCCTACAAGATTGTACATATTACCGGCTTTGTTTTCTTTTCTGAGCTGAAGAACCGCCCAAGGTCTGTGACCTGTCTTTGGATTCACAAGACCGACAGGTTTCATAGGTCCAAAGCGAAGTGTTCCCTCGCCCCTCTGAGCCATTACCTCAACAGGCATACAGCCCTCATACACCTTCGGATTGCTGACATCGCAGTCATGCAAAGGCGCTCTTTCTGCCGATATGAGTGCATTGTAAAAGATTTCATATTCCTCTTTATTCATCGGACAGTTGATATAATCGTCACCATCGCCCTTGTCGTATCTTGACGCACAAAAAGCGTACTCCATATCAATGCTTTCGGCAGTTACAATAGGAGCGGCGGCATCAAAAAACGAAAGGGAAGAACCGAACATTCCTCTTATATATTCGGCAAGCGGTTCAGAGGTAAGCGGTCCGCTTGCCACAACCGTGATTTCATCTTTCGGAATTTCACAAACTTCTTCTTCACAAACCTTAATAAGCTTATTATTCTTTATACCTTCCGTTGCAAGAGAAGAAAAAATATCTCTGTCAACGGCAAGCGCTCCGCCTGCCGGAACCTTGCAGGCATCCGCACACTTCATAAGGAAAGAATCAAGTCTGCGCATTTCCTCTTTCAAAAGTCCTGCGGCACTTTCAACACGCATGGCTTTAAGAGAATTTGAACAAACCAGTTCAGCGTACTTATCCGTATGATGAGCAGGCGTTTTTTTATTCGGTTTCATTTCATAAAGATGCACTTCTATTCCGTGAGAGGCAATCTGCATTGCCGCCTCACAACCTGCAAGTCCTGCACCGATTACATTAATATGCATTATTTATCATCCGTATCTGCTGTTTTAGTATAACCGCATCCCTCTGTTGCACAGAACAATGTCGGCTTTTTGCCTTTTTTCTTGAAAAGGATTCCTCCGCACTGCGGACACTTCTCGTTTGTCGGCTCGTTCCAGCTTACAAAATCACACTCGGGATAATTGGAACAGCCGTAAAAAATTCTCTTTGTCTTTGTACGCTTGATAATAACATCGCCGCCGCACTTCGGACATTTTACCCCCGTTTTTTCTACATATTTAATAATATTTTTACATTCAGGATATCCGGGGCAGGCGATAAATTTACCGTATCTGCCGACTTTTACAACCATCTGACGGCCGCACTTGTCACATATAATATCGGTTTCGTCTTCTTTTAAGTGAAGCTTTACACCTTCCATATCCGCTTTTGCTTTTTTAAGAGTTTTATCAAAATCGCCGTAAAATTCATTAAGCAGAGCGTGCCATTCTTCTGTTCCCTTTTCAACCTTATCAAGGTCTTCCTCCATCTGATTTGTAAACTTTACATTTACAATCTTCGGAAAACGCTCTTTCATAAGGTTGGTTGTAACCTCGCCGAGTTCTGTGGGAACAAGGCTTTTGCCCTCACGCTTAACATATTCATGGCTTGTAATTGTTGTAATTGTTGCGGCATATGTTGACGGTCTGCCGATGCCGTACTCCTCGAGTGCTTTGATAAGTGACGCTTCGGTATATCTTGCCGGCGGCTGTGTAAAGTGCTGATTTTTCTTCAACTCTTTACATCTTACAATCATATCCTTTTCAAGCGGCGGAAGCTGTGTAGTCTTTTCTTCTTCAACATCCTTGCTTTCCACATAGAGTGTTGTAAAGCCTTCAAAATCAACTCTGTAGCCCGAAGCCTTAAATGTATAACCGTTGGCAACAATATCAGCCTGTGTTGTTTTCTGGATACAGTCAGCCATTTGTGACGCAGTAAATCTGTTCCAAATAAGCTTATACAGCTTATACTGATCGGATGTAAGGCTTGCCTTTACGCTGTCGGGAGTAAGAGAGGGCATTGACGGTCTGATTGCTTCATGACCGTCCTGTGCGTTGCTTCTTGATTTAAAAAATCTTGGCTTTGGCGGAAGGAATTTTTCACCATAGGCATTTTTTATATATTCGGTTACTTCTTCAATTGCAACATTTGAGATTCTGAGTGAGTCGGTTCTCATATATGTGATAAGACCGGTTGCACCCATACCCTCAATATCA
>OGOJ01002894.1_pt1 | contig 10269 bp, 5 predicted proteins | sample 1552601 | NCBI WGS metagenome assembly OGOJ01 (sample SAMEA2580184, study PRJEB22360) | human gut metagenome | biome: human gut; feature: human-associated habitat; material: faeces | place: Denmark | collected 2008/2010
CTTTTCAGTTTTTTCCGAATATTATCCGGGGCTATCAGGATATCTATAGCTTCCAATGGTTCCAGTGTCTTATATTTTTCAAGAACCTGCATCTGAAAATCATGATAAAATCCCAGAGGTTTATATATCATCTGTCCATTCAGATTGTAGAATTCATATCTGTCATTTTCCAGATCACAGACAACAAAGCGGTCAACCAGACGCACAATACTCTGAATCAGCTGCTCCATGGAAGCATTATCCGCTGCCATCTGCAGATGCCGTGCGCTCTCTACCTTTGTCTCTGTGATATCACGCAGAAAGATCATGGCATATTCTGAATCCTCTATTTCGCCACGTATGACCACATTGCGGACCCATCGTTCTTCTCCATTCAGAGTGATACGGCACTCTAAAGCCAATTCGGTTTCCAGACCCTTCAGCCTTTCTGCAATATAACCACGGTCGTAAAAAGAGGATACCGCCTTCTTATCTGTCTCCACAACATAGGAATCCACAAAATGCCGGATCAATTCATCCCACGTATGACTCTGTTCAAAGACGGTCATCAGGGACGGTTCAACCTTAAAGGTATCAAAAGTATTCGCTTCCAGATTCACATAATACTCGCACAAATCTGCTTTCGTAAAAGCCCGGTGGAAAGCAGCAGATTTTTGTGCCTGCATGATTTCTTTTTTCTCCCCATCAATGTTAATAAAAATCCCGGCAATCCTGCTGGCAGAACCATCCAGACGGCGTATTACTTCTGCCGATGCCCGAAACCACTGGTATTGATTATCCTTCATTCTCATACGATACTCTACCTGGTATTTTATCTGGTTCGTCTTATCCTTAATTGCCGCCTGAAGCTGCACCATTACTCTTTCTTTATCCTGTGGATGCAGAAGATCTGACCAGGATTCCAGTTTATTCGGAAAGTCCAGAGTGTCATGATAGCCAAGCATTTTTCGGAATTCATGACTCCAGTTTGCATTCACAATCTCACTGTTTTCGTCACAGTCAAAATACCAGAAGCCGGAATAGATAGCCTCATTGAGCAGTGCCAGATTTACATGATCCCAGTTGACCTGTACGGACATAACCCAGATCTGTCTGCCCGCCTCATCTGTCGCATCCTCTTTACAAAGCCGTACATTATTCACTGTACCGTCTGCTGCAAGGATCTGTGCTTCCCCTGTTCCGTGAAGCTGCAAAAAACGGTCTCGCTCCAGTATATCTTCCTCGTCATAAAAGAAGTTTCTCAATGAGCCTTTTGTCTGTTCCATGAAAGTATCGAATGTATATCCTGTACTATGCAACAGCAGATTATTCACAGACAAAATAGACAGGTTTTGGTCATAAGATCCTGTCATTATACCTACCCCGCCATTATTTTCCAGTGTTTTCTGTACGGCCTGTGACATGGCCTGTGTCTGCCCCGTTACAGTCTCACCTAATGAATATATTTTGTCTTCATAATTTTTCATTTTATAAAAGTCCTCTCTTCGTCTTATGCCTTCTTCATCCTGCTTTTATCTGTATACAGAAAACCTGTCCCTGCTAGTTTTGTTACCCATTTTTGCATACAAAAAGGACACCTGCCAAAATCTGCCAGTGTCCCTACTATATTTCTTTAAAATCACACATCTATATAGTATAAAAGGTATCGGAATCTCTTCTGTTCAAACATCTTTTCCATATATTATGATGATATGGAAACAGTGGCAACCGGCTGACATGGTCAAGCTTTCTGACTTTAGTCCCTTCTGGCTTTGCGTCCCTGCCTTTCAACAGGTTTGCCTTTAAAATAATTTTCATTTTTTCCAAAAATAAAATACCATGTGGTTTTTCTTACGTCAATAATATTTTGGTGGAAAATTTACATATATTTTAACCGAATCAAGTAACTCCCCTGTGGAGGTTACGAAAAGCAATAAGCAGTGGGTGAGGACCTGCTGTTTATTTTTCTAATCCCGCGGAAAAAATGCCCATTCGCCATTTCCAACATACCATCTTTCATACCGCCTATGATAAAATCGAATCTATAAACATGGAAAGTTACTGTCCAGCTAACCCCTGAACAGTAACGGTTCCAATACACACTTTTTATTCCGTAGGGTTCTTTCCGGTTTTCCACATAAACTGTTAGTAAAACTGGTATCTTTTTTCTTAAAAGCGAAATCTCTGCAACATTCCTGACAAATCAGAGGGGATACTGCAATGTATAATGTGCATTGCCGGTATCCCCTCTGATTTATTCAACCATTATTCACAATTTTTTATTTCATTTTAACTTTTCTGACATTTGACCATTCGCTGAATGTTTTTGAATTATCCTCAGAAGTACGGTTCCATGCATGTAAACCAATATAATAAGTGCCTGATTTAACATTCTTAAATGTAACAGTTACTGTATTTCCTTTTATCTTTTTTACATAATAATTTTCTCCGGAAACAGCAGGGCGTTTCTGTCCGTTAGTTTTGGTAAGGGTATCACTGAGAACTACATCATAGCCCTGAGCGTTTTTGCTCTTCGTATATTTTACTGTCACTGTGGAGCCTTTAACAATTACCTTACTGATCACAGGTGCCTGTGGCGTAATGGCACTCACATCTACTTTATGGATCTCAGACCACTGTCCAAATACTTTTTTGCCATCTTCACCCTTAAGCCATGCGTGGCATGCTACATACCAGATTCCCTTATCCATATATGCAAATGCAGACTTCAGTTCTTCCTGATTTTTCAGGACCTTTGTATACTGTCCTGTTTTGAGCATATCCTCAGAGGTGCCGATCACATAATCATATTTCAGAGCACCCTTACACTCTTCATTCAGCACCATTTTTACGGAGTTTTTGGAAACAGATACATTCTTTATAACTGCTTTTGCAGGTCTGGTATAATTTCCGTCTGAATCTGTGATACTTCCGTCTGTACTGTAGGTATTTCCTTTTGTATCTGTTACAGTTTCATCTTTATTTACAGTTGGCTTTTTACCATCTGCATCAGGTGTCAGCTTCGTGCCATCCGGAAGTGTTACAGTTCCATCTGAACTGATCACGATTCCTTCCGATGTAACAAGGTTTCCATTTCTATCTTCCTCAGTTCCCTCCGGGTAAGCATCCGGTATCGGAGTAACAGTTGGTACCGGCGTTACTGTTGGATTCACTGATGGTGACGGATTTACCGACGGTGATGGATTTACCGATGGTGATGGATTTACGGTCTGTATGATTGTGGTATCTGATATAGTACAGTTCTGAATTTTATCATCCGGTGTTTCTGTAATGTCACTCCAATATGTATCCGGAGCAGATTCACTGTTGGAAGTTATTTTTTTACCATTTACTGCTGTTCCTTTTGTAGAAGGAGATATAGTGACAGATTCAGTATACGCTTTACCTGGCTCCGCATTTTTGTTCATAAATGAATAAGCAGAACCTCCCTCCAGATATGCTTTTGCTGTTTCTACATTTCCGGTGCCCTCAACTGCATTGCCACCGTTATCACCATCTCCTCGTCCTGCAACAGCAATCAACGTTCCTGCTCCGGAAATCGTTCCGTTGTCAAGAATCACCGCTGCACCGCCAACTGAAGTAGTTGCTATGTTTCCTCCGCCGTATGCTGCAAGCTGGCTGCCCTCGCCAATAGTAAGTGTTCCGCTGCTGACTTTCAAGGCCGGCTGTCCGCTGTAGCTTTTTCCTGTGGCAGGATCTGTTCCTGTGGCAGCTTCATCACCTTTGATATATACTTTTCCTTCTACCTTTACATTTCCGCTTATCACAACAACAGGTGATGTATTGTGACGTGCCTGTGTTCCATTGGGAAGGAAATTAGTGTTGGAGTAGATCATGGAATTCTTTATGGTCGCTCCATCATTCAGAATCAGCTGTCCATTAATGGAAGTACCTGTCAGGAATTTTCCGCTATAATCATCGTGATTGACAGATATTGTTCCACCATTTTCTACTTCAATCTGTCCATATATGGAAGAATCTCTCAGATTCAATGTTCCGCCATTTTCTACTTTTATCTTCACACTGCTGAGAACCTTCATATTGACCATTGTAAGATCACATCCAGCCGGTATGATCAATGTCTGGGTTGTAGCTTCTCCCTCTGAAACAGCATATCCCAGTTCTCCATATGTACCGCTGGTGTGAGAGCCATACCATGCTTTAATCTCTGCCGGGACTGTTACAATATCATCTGTATCATTAAAATCAGGAATTACCCATGGATCCATATCATACATGTATTTTCCATCTGCAGTCTTGGTTGCATTTTCAAGCTTCAGATGATCTGCCAGTTTTTCCTTAGTACTGTAAACCTTGAAAGTAAGCTCATTACTTGTTACTGTACGCCCTGATTCATCAGTTACTGTAACATTGACAGGATATGTACCGATTTTAGCAGGAGTTCCGCTGAGAGACAGAGAACTGTCATATGTGGAATACATCCCTGCCATCCCACTTTCACTGTCAATGTTTACCTTTGTATTCTTTGTGTCAATTTTTACACCTGTTTCTTTTAACTCCTTCCAGTCAGCTTCAACAGGTTCCTGCCCATCCGGAAGATCAGCTGCTTCCACAACTACATTACTGTTTTTGTTGGATGAAACAGAAGTGGATGCCCCTGAAACTGCATCGTATTTCTGCTGCCCTGTAACAGCGCTTTCGAAGTATCCTTTTAATCTGACATGAAGAGTGTTCACTCCGTTAGATGCACCGTTAATATTAGTTTCACCGGAATCAGCTGTAACAACTTTGAAGTCATTTCCTTCTGCAGTTACCTTAAGATAAAGTTCTTTATATCCATCACTTTTTATTGTAATGACATTTCCAGTATGAAGTACAGTTGAATCAAATACAACACGATTATTACTGCTGTCTGGACAATATGCTTTTCTGCCATATAATGCTATTGCATAATCTGTTTTATCCCATACTGTCCCATCTACAGATATTTCTTTGATTTTACTGATATAATCAGAAACATTATTTTCATCAGCTGGTTTAATGATCTTGTAGTCTGTACCTGAAATTTCCACTTGATCTCCCGCAAATGTTGGCGCATCTTTGGTCTGTTCAGGTTCAGACTGTGAAGTTACTTTTTCAACGTTCCAGTGTTTTCCGGTTCCTGTTACCTTTAAAGTAAGATCCTTGTATCCGGTACTGGTGATTACAATCTCATTACCCACTTCAAGTCTATCTGGAGATAGTCCAACATAACCGTCTGAGTCTTTTTTAATATATGTTGTTCCTGTAAGATCCCACGAATAAGTTACTTCATTCCACTCTGTTCCATTAATAGATATTCCTGTAATTTGCTCAACATACCTTGAGTTAAGAGAAGTTTTTAGTTTACAAACATTCGCAAAAGAACCACTTTCATATTCTGCTATCACCTCCGGCGGTTCTTTCACACTTTGTGTACCCTCATCCTGAGCCACCTGTACATTCTCCTGCTCATCCGCAAAATCCGGTGTTCCCGATCCATCACTAAAGGAATCATCATCTGCCTCCTGTGTGATCGCTGAATCCGTAGTCATTGAATCTGTAAATATGTCTGCTGCACATACCGGTACAGAAGCAATCATGTTTGCCGCAATTGCCATAGACATCAGAATTGCCATTCTTTTCTTCATCTGTTTCTTTATCCTCCTGTAATATGATATCAGGGGCAAAAGATATTTCGTCCCTGACTTGAAGCTATCTGTGTATCATCTCATTTCAGATGAAGCGGATAAAATCCTCCGATTCATCTCAGTTCTTCAGTGGAAGTTTAAATGATCAAATCACGCAATAGTTTGCTTTGGTTAACTCTGTTGGTTAGTATATTCTAACCTGCGTGAAAATGCAAGAGAATTATTCTGCATCTGTTGAGAAAGTATCTCATAAATCAAGCAGTATCCTGTTGACAAATTTTTATCATTTCACAGCAAGATAAGACAGAATAGAGCAATTATGGCAATTCCATAAAATAATGCAGGTAATAAATCAGGTAACATCCTGCTATCAGTCTGAAAATATCATCTTCTATCTCTTTTTCGCTGCTGTTTAAAGTAATTTTGTTTCCTTCTATCTGAAGTCCCATTGTATCCGCGAGATCCTCAACCCGTTGCCTGTCATATTCTTTTTCATCCAAAAGAACAGACTTCTCATAAACCCTGAATTTTCCGGTTTCATCACATTCCAGTCTCAGATGCAGTTCAGGGAGTTTTCCGGGTTTAAAGGTTATCTCACTGTATGTCATAGATTGTCTTACTTTTGTGATCCCCTGTTTCACTGCCAGTATGATCCATTCATCCAATACAGGTCCTTTATACATAGGAAGTCCATATTGCAGATGTAATTGGGCCGCCTTGCTGATGCAGGCATTTCTGGTACGGTTATTCAGACGTTTATAAACATTGCTGCCCTCAACCGGGTAGTATTTCTTCAGTATCTTCTCTTCGGCTTTTGTCCATGGATCATTGGTTTTCCTGCTTAATCCCAGAATCATCGCTCTGTATTTGCATGCCTGAAGAGATCTTTCAGGAATAAGAGTATGCACATATCCGGCACCTTTTTCTTCATAATATCGGGAAATGATCGCATCCTCTTCCTGTGTCCATGGAAGTCTGTTATTGTCTGATCTGACATTTAAGTACTTAGCTCTGGACTGACAGGCAGTCAGAGTTCTCCCTTCCAATCGTTCTGCTGCCTTCCTGCCTTCCGCTTTGTAATATGTTCTTATAATTTCATCTTCTTCTGCAGTCCATTCTTTTCTTCCCTGTATGCAAAGACCTAATTTGGCAGCTCTTTTATTACATGCCTCTTTGGATCTTCCCTCCAGTCTTTTCTGAACTTCAGCACCTTCTGTCGGATAATAATTTCTCAGAATTTCATCTTCGCTGCTGCTCCATTTTCTGTTTGCCCCGGAATAAGTAAGTCCTAATGCAGCAGCTCTTCCTCTGCAAGATTCTGCTGATCTCTGATTTAAGCGATAACGTACCTTACTGCCCTCCGCAGCATAATACTCTCTGAGTATTTTATCCTCTGCCTCTGTCCATAATCTGACATATTTAACATCATTCTGTACAGTTGCTGAAGAGGAAATGTTTTTGGATATTTCCATTTTTGATGCCTGGATCCTGCAGCTTTTTGCAGTTCTTCCGGATAATCTTTCACAGACCTGATCTCCTTCTGCGGGATAGTACTTTCTTAATATTTCGATTTCATCGGCTGTCCATCTTTTTTTCGTATTTGCCATGTCTTACACCTGTTTTATATATTATTTCAAACTGAAATATTCACTACTTCTTACTTTTCGTAACCTTCGCAAAAGAATTCCATATGTGAGTGCAATATCTACATAGAAATTCCTGAATGTACAACATATTCATACCCTGTCTCCGTAGTATAAGTTTTTTCCTGTCCCAGTGCCGGAATAACAGATTCAGAGCTGTGCAGACTTCCACTTTTAAATACGATCATCACTTCTGCTTTCTTTTCATTAACCGGAGTTATTTCTATATTATTGATTGTGTTTTCAATCATGGCTCTGGTGATATCTTTGGGTTTTACGCAGGAATATTCCTTTGCATAGTCTAATATCCTGTCCATCTGATCTGTCAATTCTGTTTTTGAAAGAGGTTTCATGCTTTTCAATTGTTCCAGATTCGCTTTTGTCTCTGCTATCTGCTGTGTAAAAACCTTGTTTCTGCTTAAAAATTCTGCATCAGAAATGTAGCCGCCCATATTGTAATCCAGCAGCTTATCTCTCTTCTGTTCCAGTACGGTTATTTCATGCTGTATGTTGTCAATTTTTTCTTCAGTTCCTTCTGTTTTGTTAATCTCTTTCTCATAAAGTTCCAGATACTTATGCAATATACTTTTATTGCTTTGAGCCAGATTGTTATAAACATCCGATATCATCTCCAGCAGGATTTCTTCTTTTACCGGTTTTGATCTGCAGGAAACTGCGCCCTGTTTTATGCGATGACTGCATACCCAGGTCTTTGCAGCTTTTCCGCGGACATTTCTGACTTTCAGCCAGTATGCAGCTCCATCTTCCGCACAATGTATAAGTCCGGTAAAAAGGTTGTCCTGCTTATAGGAAGTTTTTTTCAACTTGATATTTTTACTTCTTTCTTCCAGAATTCTGTTTGCATCTTCCCACAGTTTTTCATCCACAATTGCAGGGACATGGGTACCATCGTCTTTATACATCACCCATTCATCTTCAGGCAGGAATTTCTGTTTCTTAGTAAAGAGATCAACTATTTTTACTTTTCCACCAACATAGTAACCCTTATATTTAGGATTTCGGATAATATTGGCAATCACATGGCTGTCAATCCTTCCCCCTTTATAATTTCTGTATCCACATTCCCATAAAAATTGTTCCAGTGAATGGGTAGACCAGTTTCCCAGAGCATATTTTTCAAAAATAAGCTGTACCATTTTTGCCTCTTCGGGATTCAAAAACAATTTTCCGTTTCGCTTGTCCCATCCATATATATGTGAATTACCAAGAACCACACCGTTCTGTATGGATCTTGCATGACCGAAACGCACACGACTTGAAAGTTTTCTGCTTTCTTCCTGTGCAATACCGGACATAATTGACAGCCTGAGTTCCGAATCCTCATCTAATGTATTGATATTGTCATTCCTAAACCAGACAGCAGTTCCACAGTCCAGAAGCTCTCTTGTATATCGTATACTGTCTAATACGTTTCGGGCAAAACGGGTAATCTCTTTAGTTATGATAAGATCAATTTTCCCGGCTTTTGCATCCTGGAGCATTCTCTGGAATTCCTCTCTGTGGGTTACGGTAATACCGGAGATTCCTTCGTCTATATAACCATCCACAAGCGTCCAATTCTTTACGTCTGAAATCAGTTGTTCAAAAAAAGTCCACTGATGCTCAATAGAGGTTTTCTGTTCCTCCTTATCCGTACTGACTCGGGCATAATACGCCACATTCAGTTTCAGATCAAATATATTTTTCTGCCGGGATTTCAGTTCCTCACGTGTTGCATAAATATCCATCTTATTCCTTTCCAATCAACTGATTCGCTGGCAATATTCATCTGAACTGTCCATCTGTTCTCCATTCTTCGCGACTGCTGTATTGAATGTACTCAAGGTTATAATGTCTTTCTGGATACTGCTGTGCAGTTTTTCGGAAATCTGTCCATTATCAAGCATTTTGTCATTAATCATTGTCAGTACAACCTGTTCCAATGTCATAAGCATTCCTCCTGTTCTGTATGTTATAATGTGCAATTTGGCATAGAACTATCCAGCGGTAATATGATGAATTTTATAAAATAATTATAACTGATTCAAAGATAACTGTTTTTGAGGCGAAAAAAGCCGGAACAGCAAAACTACAGAATAAAAACATGATTCAATTACCAATCCTTTCCAGTATGCCTCTTCTCAGGTAGCCAGCAGATAAAAAGTGAATTCGAATTCACTTTTTATTGTGTGTGACGATACTCATAAACAACGCATATGTCAAATGCTTTGGTAACGTTGAAGAATAGGACAGTTCCAAACAAAAAGTGTCTTCGACACTTTAACTCCCCTGACCCCCTCAATCAACTTGAGGGATCAGGGATTTCTTTTTTCATCCTTTTATCTCCAGTTTCTCCGAGGAAAGCCAAAACCAGAATAAAGCCAGCTATCACAAAGCAACAGCGAAAAAAAGACACCCACAGTTAATTCCGACCCCTGTGAGTGTCCAAAAACGAAAGGAATAATGAATTATCAAAAATAAAATCTAAGGTGGACAGATTGCTTTGTCTATTGTAATATATGCTGTATGGAATTTTACGAGGAGGATTTATCATGGAAGAAAAAATACTTAATTTTATTCTGGAATGTGCAGAAGTCCAGAAATTGGTTCCATTCTCACTTATCGAAGAAGAATTTAATCTTATTCTGGACGAGGCCTTAAAGTCTGTCATTACGGATGCTCTCTGGGATAATGATACTATTTCTGACGTAACTATAGGAACTGATGGTTTTACTGTCACATTTTTCGAGAATTGATCGTAAATATCAAACTAATCAACTGATGACACGAACACAGCCAGAAGCATAAACAAAGTATCTGATAAGCAGACATGATCTAATACCCTCTTATCAGATACTTTTTTATGTTCCATATCTTGCCTGCAATTTACGACCGTCTATAGCAATCCTCGTAAATAATACATTTAAGACAGTTCAGCAGAGTGCGAAAGACAAGGAAGATATCTGCAGGCGTGCTGACGCACGGCAAAGATATCT
>OGOJ01002898.1_pt1 | contig 10259 bp, 10 predicted proteins | sample 1552601 | NCBI WGS metagenome assembly OGOJ01 (sample SAMEA2580184, study PRJEB22360) | human gut metagenome | biome: human gut; feature: human-associated habitat; material: faeces | place: Denmark | collected 2008/2010
TTTGATGTGATAGAAGTAGATAAAGATTTTCGATGTCACTGGATACAGAATGCATTTGAATTTCAAGGGTGAACAGAAAATATGGAGGAAAACATGAATTTCGTATATGCTAATGAGGATCATTCAACAATTATAAATGAGAAAAATGGAGTGGTATTTATTACCTTTCCCAAGCTTGTAAAGGCAGGAATATGTCATGGTTTTTCTACAAGAATCGGTGGAGTGAGTGAAGGACATCTTTCCTCTATGAATTTATCTTTTACCCGCGGTGATGACCCGGAAAAGGTACAGGAGAATTTTCGAAGAATCGGAGCCGCGATAGGATTTGATGCAAAAGATCTGGTGTTGTCTTCTCAGATTCATGAGACAGAGATACGTAAAGTTACAGCAAAGGATAAGGGGGATGGCATTGTGAGAGAAACTGTGTCGGGAATTGATGCCCTTGTGACAGATGAAGCAGGAATCCCTATGTATACTTCTTACGCTGATTGTGTTCCACTTCTTTTTTATGATTCGGAACATCATGTTGCAGGGATGGCACATTCCGGCTGGCGTGGAACGGTAGCAAAAATTGGTGCGAAGTTTGTTGCATATATACAGAGAGAATATGGTAGTAAGCCAGAGAATATTATTGCGGCAATTGGACCATCTATTTGCCGAAGTTGTTATGAAGTCGGGGAAGAAGTTGCCGAAGAATTTAAACAAGTATTTTTACCAGAAGAGATTCCATTAATTATGGATGATAAGGGCAATGGTAAATATCAACTGGATTTATGGAAAGCAAATGAACTGATTCTTACACAGGCAGGCATCCGTAAAGAAAATCTGGATATTACCGATATTTGTACCTGCTGTAATAGCGATAAGCTGTTTTCTCACCGGGCAAGTCATGGAAAAAGAGGAAATCTTGGCTGTTTTATGTGTTTATAGTTCGTTAGAGCATTTTTCAAACACGCTCTAGAATAACAAAATAAAATTAATTTTCTAATGTGGCAGAAACACAAATAGGTATAGCTGTAATTTGTTTAGAGTGATACAAAGTGAGAGAAGCAGATCGCTTGTAAAGTTTAAATGATAGCATATACGATTTATAATAGAATCTTTGTAGATGAGGAAAGAAAATGAAGAAACATTTGCATAAAATCGCGTGGGTAGAGCCGGGAAGTATTGCGGAAGAACTTGGATTAGAGCCGGGAGATGCGATAGAAGAAATTAATGGAAATGAAATAGAGGATATATTTGATTATCAGTATTATGTGGAAGATGAATACTTAGATGTTCTGATTCTCACAAAGGATGGCGAGGAGTGCGTTCTGGAGATTGAGAAGGATGAAGATGAAGATTTGGGAATTACTTTTGAATCTTCCCTTATGGACGAATATCATTCCTGCTGTAATAAGTGTATGTTCTGTTTTATTGACCAGATGCCGCCGGGTATGCGTGAGACGCTGTATTTTAAGGATGATGATTCCAGGCTTTCCTTTCTTCAGGGAAATTATGTTACACTTACCAATATGAGTGAGAAGGATATTGAGCGTGTGATCCGCTATCATCTGGAACCGATCAACATTTCGTTCCAGGCAATGAATCCGGAACTCCGGTGTAAAATGCTGCATAACCGTTTTGCAGGAAAGGCTCTGGATAAGGTGGATATGCTGTACAATGCAGGAATCACCATGAATGGACAGATTGTACTGTGTAAGGGTGTCAATGACGGAGACGAGCTGGAATACAGCCTCGAAAAGCTTTCCGCTTATGCGCCGGTCCTTCAGAGCGTTTCTGTTGTACCGGTAGGACTTACCAAATACAGAGAAGGTCTCTATCCTCTGGAACCTTTTAATAAGGAAGATGCTGAAAAAGTCCTGGGGCAGATCGAACGCTGGCAGAAGATCATGATGGAGAAATATGGGATCCATTTTATCCATGCTTCAGACGAATGGTATATTCTGGCAGACAGGGAGCTTCCCTGTGAGGATGAATATGATGGATATCTGCAGCTTGAGAATGGCGTGGGAATGCTCAGACTTCTGGAAACGGAAGTAAAAGAAACGCTGGAGGGGCTTTCCGGTGACGACCGTAAGGTGACAGGCAGGATCGCCACAGGAAAACTGGCAGCGCCTTTTATCGCACGCTATATAAAAGAGATCCAGAAGAAATATCCCAATGTGCAGATTCCGGTCACAACCATCGAGAATCGTTTTTTCGGTGAAAAGATCACAGTGTCCGGCCTGATCACCGGGCAGGATCTGAAAGAGCAGCTTTCCGGTCTTGACCTTGGAGAGAAGATTCTGATCCCGTGCAGCATGCTGAAAGGTGATGAGGAGATTTTTCTGGATGACATGACACTGGAAGAGCTTTCGGAAGCGCTGAACACAGAAATTGTAATCGTAGACACAGGAGGACGTGATCTGGTGGAAGCCGTGATCTACCCTCCGGAACATAAACAAACAAGAAGGAGACAGATTTATGAGCAAACCAGTAGTAGCGATAGTGGGAAGGCCTAATGTAGGCAAATCCACTCTGTTTAACGCTCTGGCAGGTGACAATATTTCCATAGTAAAGGATACACCAGGAGTAACCCGTGACAGGATTTATGCAGATGTCACATGGCTTGACAGGACATTTACTCTGATCGATACAGGCGGAATCGAGCCGGACAGCAGCGATATCATTCTCTCCAGAATGAGAGAGCAGGCACAGATCGCCATTGATACGGCAGACGTGATCATTTTTATCACAGATGTTCGCCAGGGTCTTGTGGATTCCGATGCCAAGGTGGCAGATATGCTCCGCCGCAGCGGCAAGCCGGTACGTCTTGTAGTTAACAAGGTAGACAGCCACCAGAAATATATGATGGACGTATATGAGTTTTACAATCTTGGAATCGGAGAACCGATTCCGATTTCCGCAGCTAACAGACAAGGCCTTGGAGATATGCTGGATGAGGTGATCAAAGAGTTCCCGGATAAGAGTGAAGAGGAAGATCAGGATGATATTCCGAAGATCGCCATTGTAGGAAAGCCGAACGTGGGAAAATCTTCTCTGATCAACAAGCTTCTTGGAGAGGAGCGTGTGATCGTATCCAATATTGCAGGAACCACACGTGATGCTATAGACACAAAGGTTACCTGGAACAAAAAAGATTATATTTTTATCGATACTGCAGGACTTCGACGCAAGGGTAAGGTAAAAGAAGAGATCGAGCGCTATAGTGTTATCCGTACTGTGACAGCTGTAGAGCGTGCAGATGTGGTTGTAGTTGTGATCGATGCCTCCGAGGGCGTTACCGAGCAGGATGCTAAGATCGCGGGAATCGCTCATGACAGAGGAAAGGGTATCATCGTAGCGGTAAATAAATGGGATGCCATTGAGAAAAATGACAAGACCATCTACAAGCATACGGAAAAGATCCGTCAGATCCTTTCCTTTATGCCATATGCACAGATCATCTTTATCTCTGCAAAAACAGGTCAGAGACTTCCAAAGCTTTTCGAAAATATCGATACAGTTATCGAAAATCAGACACTTCGTATCCAGACAGGTGTTCTTAATGAGATCCTTTCTGAGGCAGTCGCTCTTCAGCAGCCGCCGTCTGACAGAGGAAGAAGACTGAAGATCTTCTATATGACACAGGTTGCGGTAAAACCGCCGACATTTGTTATCTTTGTCAATGACAAGGAACTGATGCATTTTTCCTATGTAAGATATCTGGAGAACAAGATCAGGGATGCATTTGGATTTTCCGGAACTTCCCTGAAATTTATCATCCGCGAGCGCGGGGAAAAGGAATAAAAGTATGGAACGTATTATTTGTCTTGTTATCGGTTATGTATGCGGGCTTTTTCAGACAGGCTATATTATTGGAAAAGTCCACAAGACAGATATCAGAGATCATGGCAGCGGGAATGCGGGTACTACGAATGCCTTCCGGACCTTTGGAAAGAAAGCGGGAGCGATCACCCTGCTGGGAGACTGCCTGAAGTGTGTACTGGCTATTGTGATCGTGAGAATGGTTTATGGAAATTCCATGAATGGTATCCTTCCGCTTCTTACCCTTTATGCAGCATTGGGATGTATCCTCGGCCACAATTTTCCGATTTCTATGGAATTTCGCGGTGGAAAGGGAATTGCTGCTTCTGTAGGCATGATCATTGCTTTTGACTGGCGGATATTTATTGTATGTGCAGTTGTCTTTTTTGCACTGTTCTTTACAACTCATTATGTATCGCTTTGCTCTCTCAGTGCATATGCGGTGGCTTTTATCCTGGTCCTGGTTTTTGGACATATGGGAAAATATGGGATGGATCAGGCGCATACTGTTGAGCTTTATATCGTGATGGCAGTTCTTACAGCAATGGCGTTCTACAGACACAGGGCAAACATTGTAAGACTGTTTCATGGAACAGAGAATAAGGTGTTTTTAAGCAGTAAGAATAAAAAATAAGAGGTAAGATTTATGGCAAAAATCAGCGTACTGGGTTCGGGGAGCTGGGGATTAGCCCTGGCACTCCTGTTGCATAATAATGGCCATGAAGTCCTTCTTTGGTCAGCAAGACCGGAGAATGCCCGAAAACTCCGGGAAAAAAGAGAAAATCCTGACAGGCTTCCGGGGGTACGGCTTCCGGATGAAATCGATGTCCTGACAGATCTGGAGCGTGCGCTTAAGGATGTGGATGTAACAGTTCTGGCAGTAGCTTCCCCGTATATCCGGAGTACTGCACACAAGATGGCATCGTTTGTGTGCAGGGACCAGAAGATCGTCAATGTTGCAAAAGGTATTGAGGAAAAGACACTGAAAACACTCAGCGAGGTGATTGAAGAAGAAATCCCGCAGGGTAATGTAGCTGTACTTTCCGGTCCAAGCCATGCGGAAGAAGTAGGACGCGGACTTCCTACAACCTGTGTGATCAGCGCACATACACAGGAAACTGCGGAATACCTTCAGAGCATTTTTATGAGCCCTGTGTTCCGCGTGTATACAACACCGGATATCCTTGGGGTGGAACTTGGCGGAGCACTGAAAAATGTAATCGCACTGGCAGCAGGTACTGCCGACGGCCTTGGATATGGAGATAATACCAAGGCGGCACTGATCACCAGGGGAATCACGGAAATAGGAAGACTTGGTAAAAAAATGGGGGCGCAGATGGAAACCTTTTACGGCCTGTCCGGGATCGGCGACCTGATCGTGACTTGTGCAAGTAAGCATAGCCGTAATCGAAAGGCCGGATATCTGATCGGCCAGGGATATACGATGGAAGAAGCTATGAAAGAAGTGCAGATGGTTGTGGAAGGTGTTTATTCTGCAAGAGCTGCAAGAGAGCTTGCGGAGAAATATGAGGTGGAGATGCCTATCATAACGGAAGTGAACCGCGTACTGTTTGAAGGAAAATCAGCAGCGGAAGCAGTAATGGACCTGATGCTGCGTGATAAAAAAGTGGAAACGCCCATGCTCCCGTGGGAAAATGTGTGAGCGGATCAGTTAAATATTTCCGGGTTTCCGATATGTGAAATGCTAAGCTGGGAATAACAGGATCGCCGTATCAACTGAAAAGAAAAAATAAAAAGATATCTGCCAGAAGATTACTTATGATCTGACAGATATCTTTTTTGCATTATTATGGAAATTAAAATTGAATATCACGGAGATCTTCTGGAACATGAGAAGTATGCAGATCTTCGTTCAGTGTATCGATGATCGCCATATCTTCATCCTCGATATTGAAGTCAAAGATGTTTCCATTGCTGCGGATTCGTTCCGGGTTGATGGATTTCGGAATGACAGAAATTCCCTTCTGTATTGCCCAGCGAAGCCCGATCTGTGCAGGAGTCCTGGCATATTTGGTCCCCAGAACACACATTACATCATTATCAAAATATGCACCTCTTGCCAGAGGAGCATAAGCCTGTACCTGAATACCGAAAGCCTTGCAGTATTCAATCAGTTCAGCAGGGTAACACAAAGGATGGCACTCGATCTGGTTTACAGCAGGAATAACCCCGGATATCTTACGAAGCTCTTCCAGATGCCGGATATCAAAATTACTGACGCCGATACTTAAAGCACGTCCAGATTCCAGAATGGATTCCAGCTCTTTCCAGGTGCTCAAATAGCAGCCGGGAACCGGCCAGTGTATCAGATAGAGATCTACATAACTGACTTTCAGACGGTCGAGACTACGGGAAAAAGCTCCCTGGACATCGCCGAGACGCTGCGCATTGTTCCAGATCTTGCTGGTGATGAAAAGATCCTTTCTGGGAACTCCGCATTTGGCAATGGCACGGCCAACGCTTTCTTCATTTTTATAAACAGAAGCGGTATCGATCATGCGGTAGCCGGCGGAAATAGCAGAAGTGACTGCTGCTTCGGCCTGTACGTCATCGGGCAACTTGTATACGCCAAGCCCCAGAAGAGGCATTTCTCTGTCGTTGTTCAGAAAAACAGTTTCTTTCAAAATAATTCCTCCTTGTATGTTCTGCTTTCCATGCTTTTGCTATTATAGCACAAAAATATGAAAGAATCACATCAATTATATTACAAAAGTGATAAAGCTTAGAGTTGGACAGACGCGCAGACTGGGTAATAAGTTGTGGTTTGAAGAGACTAACTTCGTTAAAAATGAAACAATCGAGTTAATTTACTGTCAAAGTTTTTGGAAAAATAGGAAAAACAGCATATAATTTTGGCTATATTTTATAATTATTTTCTTGATAATAACAGTGAAAAGATGTATAATAAATTTAATTGATAAATTCTTGTCATGAGAGTGTCCGCCTGGCGGATACAGGAAAGGGGTATTTATGCATTTAATCAAAGATGAGAATGGCAATCTTGTTCAGCATGGACATGCAGACAGCCATGAACATACACATGAGCACACCCATGAGGACGGTGTGACTCACAGCCATACACACAGCCATGCGGAAGGAGATAACCATTGTCATACACACGGTGATGGACACTGCGGTTCCTGCGAGAGCGGTGACTGCAAGAATGAGACTGTAGCACTTCTTACCTACATGCTGCAGCATAACGAGCATCATGCCGCAGAACTTGATCAGATGGCTGACAATCTTAAGAAGCTTAATATGGATGCAGCTGCGAAGACGATCAAAGAGGCAGTTGCAGATTTTCAGAAAGGCAATATGAGACTTGGACTTGCCCTTACACTTGTTAAGGAAGAGTTGAAATAAAAACCGACAGAATAGTTTTGACAGCATAGTGGTTAAATGATGCCACTTATTTGGAGGAATGATTATGTGTCTTGCAACAGTATATAAGGAAGAAGATAATTCTGTGATCTTTAAGAATGTAAGCCGGATCGATGTGGATGGAAATAAATTGATCCTTCGAGATATCATGGGAGATGAGCGCGTGGTAGAAGGCAGTATCCTTATGGTGGATCTTGCAAACAGCATCGTGAAACTGCAGTGTAACTGATACAAATACGTGGAGGACGATCAATGAAATTATCTGAAGCAATGAGAGAAAAAATGCTGCTTTCCTTTGAACTTTTTCCGCCAAAGACAGAAAAAGGTATGGCAAACCTGCCGGGAACCATTGAACATCTCATGAAGTATAGACCGGAGTATATTTCCTGTACATACGGTGCCGGCGGCGGAAATGTCGGTGCCAACAGGGAAGTATGCCAGATGATCAGGAATGCAGGAACTGTTCCTGTAACACACTTCACAGTGATCAAGAACACAAAAGAAGGAATCAGACAGCAGTTGGAACAGTATCTGGCAGATGGCGTTGACCATATGCTGGCACTTCGCGGAGATATTCCACTTGGTGAGACAACAACCTGTGGAGACTTCAATTATGCGACAGACCTTGTTAAATTTGTCCGTGATGAATTTGGCGATAAGTTCGAGATCGCAGTAGCCGGTTCACCGGAAGGCCATATCGCATGCAGAAGCTTGGATGCTGATATTGCTGTTTTGAGACAGAAACAGGACAATGGTGCTGATTATATCATGACCCAGCTCTGCTGGGATATGGAACAGTTTAAATACTGGTTGGACGCTATCCGCGAGGCTGGAGTGACAATGCCTGTAGATGTTGGTGTAATGCCAATCTTGGATCAGGCAGCTACCATTAATATGGCTCTTTCACGTAATGGCTGTGTAATGGACAGTGAGCTTTGCAGGCTGATCTCCAGAAACTGGCTGTTCCCGAATCCGTTTAACGCTAAAGATGCTGATGGTAAACCATTTGACATGTTCTATGAGGACAAGGTTAAACGATTCAAAGAAGAAGGAATCGAATACACCATCAGACAGATCGATGAGTATCGCGCTCTTGGTGTTGACGGTATCCATCTTTATGCATTAAACAAATGGAAAGATGTATCCGAGATCATTGACAGATCCGGACTTCGTACACTTATCTAATCATCAACGAAATAAATAAGAATTCCGGCACGATGCGGAGGTGTCAGAACAGTATCAGGCACCTCCCTTATGCGCCGGCATAACAGATATAAAATCAGGAGGTGCCCGTTTTATGGCACATGTTATTGCAGTCGCCGGAAAAGGCGGCGTTGGAAAAACTACATTATGCGGAATGCTGATCCAGTATCTCTGCGAAAAGAAAAAAGGACCTGTACTGGCGGTAGATGCAGATGCCAATTCAAATCTGAACGAGGTTCTTGGCGTAGAAGTAGATACAACTCTTGGCGATGTACGTGAGGAGATCGCACATGCTGAGATGACAGAGAAAAGCCCGATCCCCAAAGGAATGTCCAAGGCAGATTATGCAGAGGTACGTTTCGAGGATGCTCTTGCTGAGGAAGATGATTACGATCTTCTTGTAATGGGAAGAACCCAGGGAAAAGGATGCTATTGCTTTGTAAACGGTCTGCTTCAGGCACAGCTTGCCAAATACCAGAAGAATTATCCATATATTGTTGTGGACAATGAAGCAGGGATGGAACATATCAGCAGAGGAATCCTTCCGAGCATGGAGACAGCAATCCTTGTAAGTGACTGTTCCAGAAGAGGTGTACAGGCAGTTGGCAGGATCGCAGAACTTATTAAGGAATGCGATATGAAGCCTTCCAGAGTGGGTCTTATTATCAACCGCGCGCCAAAAGCAGAACTGAATCCAGGAATCCTTGAGGAGATCCGGAATCAGGGTCTCGATCTGATCGGTGTGGTGCCACAGGATGAGGCAGTTTATGAATATGACTGCGATGGTAAACCAACCGTTACTCTTCCTGAGGATAATCCGATGAGAAAAGCAGCTTTTGAAATTTTTGATAAATTAGGTTTATAACGAAATATAAACCTTTTTTTAAAAAAGAAAATAACCCATGGGTGGGGATGGGTTCCTGCTCTGGGCTTATTATAAAAAGAAAAATAAAAATAGATGTGCTATTAAAGGAGGTCTATAATGAGTGAATTCAAATTAACTACAGTGGAGGAATTTGAAGCCGCTACAGCCCGTCTTCTCGAGACAGGTGCAAAGGTAGGAGCAGATGCATGGCAGATCCGTGCAAAGAACCAGACTCCGCACTGTAAATTCGGTGAGCAGGGTATCTGCTGCCGTATCTGTGCAATGGGACCGTGTCGTATTACACCGAAGGCTCCAAGAGGAATCTGCGGATGTGATGCCCATGGTATCGTAGGAAGAAACTTCCTTAAATTTACAGCCGGTGGTGCAGCTACTCACTCCGATCATGGTCGTGAGATCTGCCATACACTGTACTGTGCAAAAGAGGGCGGAAATTATCAGGTAAAAGATCCTGAGAAACTGCTTCGCATCGCTAAAGAGTGGGGCGTGGAAACAGAAGGCAAGGATATCTATGATCTGGCTCATGAGATGGCTGAGATCGGTCTTATGGAATATGGTAAACCGTTCGGATATCAGAGATTCCTTGACAGAATGCCTGCCGGACAGAAAGAAAAACTGATCGAGAACGAAATCGCACCACGTGCTATCGACCGTGAGGTTGCAAGCTCCCTGCATATGTCTCATATGGGATGTTCATCTCTTCCGGAAGCACTTGTAAAACAGTCTATTCGCTGCGGTATGGCTGATGGATGGGGCGGTTCCATGATGGGAACAGAGTTCTCTGATGTTTTATTCGGAACTCCGAAGCCAATTGACACAGAAGCTAACCTTGGTGTTATGGTTGAGGAAAACGTAAACATTGTTGTACACGGACATGATCCGAGCCTTTCTGAGATGATCTGTGAATATGCAGACAGCAAAGAAATGATCGATTATGCAAAATCTGTAGGAGCAAAAGGAA
>OGOJ01002900.1_pt1 | contig 10255 bp, 6 predicted proteins | sample 1552601 | NCBI WGS metagenome assembly OGOJ01 (sample SAMEA2580184, study PRJEB22360) | human gut metagenome | biome: human gut; feature: human-associated habitat; material: faeces | place: Denmark | collected 2008/2010
GTTCTTACCGGACAGACGAACGTTGATATGATTTTCACCGAGCCATTTGATCAGGCTTGTAAAACGGGAATCGATCTTCAGGATGTCTGCCGGAAAAACACCGTCCTCTTCCTTAAACTCAAATGCAGTCTGCTTCGCAGGATTGGAAAAATATCCGCAAGAATGATGTTTCCACTCTCTTTTGCTGTTATCCAGGATCAGCACCGGTTTCTCCGGTGTGGCTTTTGTTTCATTGGAACGAAACGTTGTATATGTGCACTGGCTTTTTGTCTCTTTTTTATCTGCCGGTGCTGCGCTGAAATCAAAAACTGGCATATTTTTTACTCCTCTTTCTCTGAAAAATATCTTCATTCAGTTTATCATGGATTGGAAATCTCAACAACTGCTGATATGGTTTTTTATGCATTTTTTATTCATTTTTTGTATTCGTCATTTTCCCGTAAGTTGTTTAAACAGTTCCACAGTTTGCTGATTGACACTGCCTGTAAACTATGTTATCGTGCAATCATGTCTGCTTTCATTTTTTACAAAAGCTGACACAGTTACCATGTATGTGATCTACTGTTTTTCACGTCATTGTAATTGTATTTTTTTGGAGGAGGAAATGAGAAATCAACTTTCACAGCGGGATGATTTTTATCCACAGATCGTTAAGCTTGTCATCCCCATCATCATTCAAAATCTGCTAAGTGCAGCGGTCAATTCCGCCGATGTTATCATGCTGAACTTTGTAGGTCAGTCATCCATCTCCGCAGTATCCCTGGCAGCGAATTATTCCAATGTCCTGTTTATGGTTTATTACGGTCTTGGTACGGGAGCCACCCTGCTTTGTGCCCAGTATTATGGAAAGGGAGATTACAAAGCCATTCAGATCATCGAGGGAATCGCTCTTCGTTTTTCCATGATCATCTCTATTCTCGTGGCACTCGTTGCATTTACCATGCCGCAGATGATGATGAAACTGTTCACCAATGATCCGAAGCTTCTGGCCATTGGTTCTTCCTATATCCGCATTATGGGTATCACCTATATCTGCTGGGGTATGACGGAGGTTTATCTGGCTGTTCTTCGAAGCATTGGCCGGGTAACTACCAGCATGGCGATGAATATGCTGGCCTTTGGACTGAATATCCTTTTGAATGCGACTTTTATCTTTGGATTGTTCGGAGCACCCAAGCTTGGTGCTACCGGTGTGGCTATTGCTACTGCACTTTCCAGAATGATCGAGCTGATCGCCTGTTTTATTGTTTCTGCTTTCAGCAAAAATGTCCGACTGGATCTCCGATGTATGTTCACAAAAAACAAACTGCTGTTCAGTGATTTCGTGCGGCTTTCCCTGCCGGCTCTTGGTAATGATATTTCCTGGAGTATTGGTTTTTCCATGTACTCTGTGATCCTGGGGCATCTTGGTACGGATGCGGTTGCTGCCAATTCTCTGGTTGTAGTAGTCCGTAATATCGGCTCTGTTTTCTGTTTCGGTATTGCCAGTGCAGGAGGTATCCTTCTAGGCAATGTTATGGGGCAGGGTGATCTGGAACGTTCCAGGCGTTATGCTTCCAAAACACTGAAGCTTACTGTTATTGCAGGTTTTTTGGGCGGACTTATCGTTCTTGCCATCACACCGTTCGTAATGAGATTTGCGTCCCTGACACCCACTGCCATGCATTATCTGAAATATATGCTTCTGATCAACAGCTACTATATTATGGGGTCTGCCGTAAATACAACCCTGATCGCTGGTGTGTTCCGGGCAGGTGGTGATACAAAGTTTGGTCTGATCTGTGATACCATTGATATGTGGGTATATGCAGTACCCCTTGGATTCTTCGCTGCTTTTGTACTGAAGCTGCCGGTTATGTGGGTGTATTTTCTGCTCTGTACGGATGAATTTGTGAAGTGGCCATGGGTGATCAAAAGGTATCTCAGTGGGAAGTGGGCTAAGAATATTACCCGCGAGAATATATTTGAAAATAAATAGAATACAGAAACATTTTAGACGGCTGGAATCTGCGTTATTTTTCAAAAATTCGCTGTTTGAGCGAAGAAAGTTTCGGACTTTTGGAAAATAACTTTAGCAGGTTCCGGCCGTTCGTTACTCAACTACCGCTGCAGTCCTTCTATCACCATCTCTGTCAGACGCACAACACTTCCCTGCACCTCCCGGATCTCTTTCTCCGAAATACCATCCTTATGAAATCCCCCGGTGCAAACCACTCTCTTTCCCAGCTCTTTCGAAACCTGCTCCGCCATCCACCGGCAGATCACCTCGTCCTTATGTCCCGGAAAATTCAAAACTGAAGAAGTCGCACTCACAGAACCATCCCCTGTCAGAGACACTCTCGGTTCCGTCTGCACCACACATCCCAGATGAGGTCTCTCTCCGCCTTTCAGACAGATAAGCACATCCTCTCCGATAAATGCAGCACTGACCTCCAGCTCACAGCCTGCAGTCTCCACACACTCTTTTATAATCCATTCCATCTGCGATACTCCTTTGCTTCGATCCCAAACGGTTCCAAAAGCTTTGCCGCAATATGATACACCATATCATCAATGCTTTCCGGTTTATGATAAAACGTCAGCATCGGCGGAATGATCCGCACTCCCGGAAGCATGGAAAGCTCATAAAGATTTCGGAGATGAATCCCGCTTAACGGTGTTTCTCTGGCTGCCAGCACCAGTATTCTCTGTTCCTTGACCGTCACATCTGCCGCACGCAGAATAAGATTATCTGCATAGCCACTGTGGATCCCCGCGATCGTCTTCATGCTGCAGGGCACGATCAGCATCCCCTCTGTTTTGAAAGAACCACTGGCCGGTTTTGCCCCAATTTCTCCCGGTGCACATACATGATCTGCCAATCGTTTCACATCCTCCGGTTCCAGCTCCGTCTCCTGGCGAAGAGTCAGCTCTGCACTGGAACTCATGATCAGATAAGACTCAAAATCCGGATTCTCCCGGATGATCTCCAGACATTTTACAAGGAGCGGCAGGCCGCTTGCACCTGTCGCACCAACTATAATTCTCTTTTTCATTTTTTCAGCCATTTCTCCGGATCCAGTTCCATAAAACGGGCTCTGTGAAAATCTTCCTTCAGATCATAAGGCACCGTACAGTCAAAAATAGTCTTGCATGCAATTCCATGATCACGGATACTTGGAGAAAATGCAGGATCATTGGACGGATCAAGAGGATGACAACGGACACCCGGAATGGTGATCACATCCACATCCCCCTGGAATCTCGTATTCATCGCCCAAAGTACGTCATTCATATCAAAGCAGTCCACATCTTCATCTACCAGAAATACATTTTTCAGCTCACTGAAGGCGGAAAATGCAAGAAGTGCAGCCTGACGCTGTCTTCCCTCATCACTTTGAGAAAGCTTTTTAAACTGAAGGACAGCCATATACTTTCCACCTCCGGCACTGCTGCAGTATACGTTCTGAAGTCTTCCAGGCATTGCTTTTTCCACCATGCCATAGATGCTGGCCTCTGTAGGGATTCCCGCCATGGATACGTGCTCCTCACTTGGCCCGATACAGGTCTGCATGATCGGATTTTCACGATGTGTCACTGCTGTAACCTTGATCAGCCAGCACTGATCACTTGCAGGCCCTGTATATCCCGGAAACTCCGGCATGGCGTATCCGGTATTGCTGTTCTGATCTTCCTTTACACGCACACCAGGGATCACTTCTCCCTCGATCACGTATTCCGCATTGGCGATGGCACGCTCGTTAACGGTTAAACATTTACAGAGTTTCACCGGCTCTTTGCGCAGTGCCCCGGCTACAGACAGCTCATCATACCCCAGTGGTGTTGTAGGCGGCTCAAAACAGGAACCGATCTCAATAGCAGGATCAACTCCGATACTGATAGAAATAGGCAGCCTTTGTCCCAGCTCCTCAGCACGCTCTGCCATTGCTCCGATATGTCTGGCACCAGGTGTAAAGAAAATGGAAAGCTCATCTTTTCCCTGAATGCATAGACGGTGAATGGTCACATCGTGAACTCCAGTATCCGGGTGTGTGGCGTAGCACATGCCAAGTGTGATATACGGGCCCGCATCATCCGGTGTGTTCGTTGGCGCAGGAACCAGCTTATAGAGGTCAAAATCCGGATCTGCTGCCTTATGCACCACCTGCTGACACGGTGCATCGCCTTCAAGATCGACCGGTGGAATTGGATTCTCCACGCTTTTGCAGAGCATCTTTCCAAGATTTTCTGGCTGAGTGTCAAGTAAAGCAGCAACTCTTTTTCTGCTTGCCAGAAGACCGATAGCTACCCTTGCATCCGGGTGTCCTTTTATACGATTAAAGATCATGGCAGGTCCTTCCTTTGTGGGACGCTTCACCGTTCCACCGGCTCCTACATAACGATATACCCCTGCAAGCTCTGCCATCGGATCAACTTCCACCTCTGTTTCGATCAGCTGATCTGGCATCTGCTCCAGAAGTGCCAGAGCACTTCTCAGATCTCTTACTTTTTCTGCCATAAAAAACCTCCTGCGTTATCTTTATATTACTATTCACTCCGTTCTCAGTAACATCTTTATTTTCTTATGTTATTTTATCTCTTTTTTACATGGTGAATCAATTCTTTCTATGATATAATTGTTTCCAATATGGAATGATTCGTCACTATTTTCTAAAAGGCAGGTGTTACCATGACTCTTGAACAGATCGACTATTTTATCTGTGCAGCTCAATCCCGGACTTTTTTTGATGCTGCAGAAGCTATGCATATCTCCCAGTCCTCCCTTTCCAAGCAGATCATGAAACTGGAAAAAGAACTGGAGCTTACCTTATGGGACCGCAGCAAGCGTACTGCTGTGCTTACTCCTGAAGGAGAGTTTTTTTACAAAGAAGCACTTAAGATTTCCAGACAGTATCATCGTTCTCTGGAAGCAGTGTACCATTTTAAGGACAGTAAGCTCCAGGCACTTCATATTGGAACACTTCCTTTTCTTTCTCAGTACCATCTTACTTCTGTGATACACAGTTTTTGTGATACACACCCGGAGCTTTCTTTTTCTCTGAAGGAGGTAGAAGACGAAGAACTTCTATCCGGTCTTGAAAAAGACTTTTTTAATCTGATCTTTGTACGAAAACACATGATAGACCCGGAGCTCTATACTTTTCATGCTCTCACAGCAGACCGTCTGGTTGCTGTTTTTCCTGAAGCTCATCCCTCCGCGTCCAAAAAATCGGTCTCTCTTTCCGAACTGAAAAAAGAATCTTTTATCCTGATGCCTCCGCACACCTCCATTTACCGTTTCTGTATGCAAAGTTTTCATAATGCAGGGATCCACCCTCAGCTTCTGCGTACTGCCCGCGCAGAATCTATTGTCAGCGCAGTGGAAATTGGCGAAGGGATCAGCCTTCTTACAGAAAGCAGCTTTCAGTTCTTTCGTCAGCCTTCGCTTGTTGCTGTCCCGGTTAATGGACTGAAAAAGCTATCTGTTGGAATTGCCCATAAAAAAAATATGGCTCTCACAACCTCTGCAGAATGTTTTCTGCAATTTGTGAAAAGCCATATGTAAGGTATTTTTTCTATAATCCAAGCATCATTCCCACACCATGTACCGCAAACGCAACGATCCATGCAGTGGCACACTGTACTGCTACAATACCAGCGGCAGCTCTTACAGTTCCCATCTCCCGACGCACAGTTGCAATAGCTGCAACACAGGGTGTATAGAGCAAGGTAAAGATTAAAAATACGTAAGCAGTAAACGGTGTAAATAAAGTCTGAAGCAACGCCGTATTTCCGCCCAGAAGGACTGTCAGCGTAGACACAACACTCTCTTTTGCCATAAAGCCCGTGATCAATGCGGTGGATACTCTCCAGTCACCAAAGCCCAGCGGAACAAAAAGTGGTGCCACGATGCTTCCGATCTTTGCCAGAAGGCTCTGATCTGTGCTGGTAACAAGGTTAAGACCTGCATCAAAGTTCTGCAGGAACCACACGATCAGCGTTGCCGCAAAAATAATTGTAAACGCTTTCTGGATAAAGTCCTTCGCCTTTTCCCAGATCAGCTGTCCTACACTTTTTGCAGAAGGAAGCCGGTAATTGGGAAGCTCCATAACAAACGGAACCGGCTCTCCCTTATATTTCGTCTTTTTCAGGATCAGCGCATACAGGATCCCGCAGAGAATTCCTGCAAAATAAAGGCTGATCATCACAACTCCTCTCCACTGCTTCGGGAAAAATGCACTGGTGAGAAGTCCGTAGATCGGAAGCTTGGCACTGCAGCTCATAAACGGAGTAATCAGGATCGTCATTTTCCGGTCACGTTCACTGGATAATGTTCTGGTTGCCATAATGGCCGGCACCGAACAGCCGAATCCGATCAGCATCGGCACAAAGCTTCTTCCGGAAAGTCCGATCTTTCGAAGGAGCTTGTCCATAACAAAGGCTACACGAGCCATATATCCGGTATCTTCCAGGATTGACAGGAAGAAAAACAAAGTAACGATCGTAGGAAGAAATCCGATCACGCTTCCGATACCGCTTAAAATTCCATCCACAACCAGGGACTGCAGTACTGAGCTGACACCTGCCACCTCCAGTCCCCTGCCAATAAGTGCAATTACCCAGTTCACGACCATAGTCATTCCGTCCGAAAGCCAGGCTCCCAGATAATTAAACGTCATCACAAATACAATTGCCATAATTCCCACAAAACAGGGAATTGCTGTATATTTTCCGGTAAGGATACGATCTATGGCGACACTTCGTTTATGTTCACGGCTTTCTGCCGGTTTTACCACAGTTTTCTCACAAAGCTTTTCAATAAAATTGAAGCGCATGTTCGCAAGAGCTGCCTCACGGTCCAGACCGCCATCCTTCTCCATAACATGTACCAGCCCATCAAGAACCTTTTTTTCACCTTCAGGCAAAGCCAGACGTTTTTCGATCAGAGAATCTTTCTCTACGATCTTCGTAGCTGCAAAACGTACAGGAAGTCCTGCTTTTTTTGCATAGGGTTCGATCAGATGAACGGCTGCATGGATACATCTGTGAAGTGCGCCTACCGGATCCTTCGGTGACTGATTGTCAGTACAGAAATCAATTCTTCCTGGTGCTTCTCTGTATCTTGCAACATGGACTGCATGATCGATCAGCTCATCAATTCCTTCATTCTTCGCTGCTGAAATAGGTACAACCGGAATTCCTAAAATCTCCTCCAGTTCATTGATCCGAACAGAGCCTCCATTTGCCCTTACCTCATCCATCATATTTAAGGCCAGCACCATTGGGATTCCAAGCTCCATCAGCTGCATGGTAAGATAAAGATTTCTCTCAATATTGGAAGCATCTACAATATTAATGATTCCTGTCGGCTTCTCATTCAGCAGAAAATCTCTTGTTACGATCTCCTCGCTGGAATACGGGGAAAGTGAATAGATTCCAGGAAGATCCGTTACCGTTGCCTCCGGATGCCTCCGGATGCTTCCTTCTTTCTTGTCAACAGTTACACCCGGAAAGTTACCAACATGCTGATTGGAACCTGTCAGCTGATTAAAAAGAGTTGTCTTTCCACAGTTCTGATTACCTGCCAGTGCAAACGTGATCGGTTTCCCTTTGGGAATCGTATCACCGATCCGGTTCTTACGATAATCTCGAGCCTTTCCAAGTTCTCCCACACCAGGATGAGCAATCGGCTGATGCCGTTCATTTTCTTTCTTCGTTTCCGTCATGGATTCGATCGATACGATCTCAATCTTTGCAGCTTCCGCCAGCCGCAATGTCAGCTCATATCCGCGCAGCACAAGCTGTACCGGATCTCCCATAGGAGCTGTTTTACGAAGAGACACTTCTGTCCCCGGTGTAAGCCCCATATCCAGAAGATGATGTCTCAGCTCCCCCTCGCCACGAACACTGATGATTCTGCCACATTCTCCAGTCTTTAATTTGTCCAGTGTCATATTGTCACCTCATCTTAAGTACAATTTACATGGTCAATACATATATCTGTATTATCCACTGGTACATCGTTTCGTAAATAACTATATCAATCGGATTCACAGACAAGTGAATGGTATAGTTATTTCAAAAACGATGTACTAATATAAATGTAACACAATTTAAGTTATTTGACAATAACTGATTAATCTGATAAGTTTCGTATAAATAATACAAATTCAAAAGTTATTTATCATTAACATTTATATTTTTTCTCACTTTAGCACAATTCCTGTTTGATAAACAAACACCTTCATATTTTTTTTGCAGACATACAATAACATCCATGTATATTCCCGCAATAAAAAAGCGCAAACGACATATTATCTGTCGTCTGCGCCTTTTTATTGCAAGAACCGCTTCGGTGAATCCTTACTCACCAATTAACCAATTGTACATTTCCTCATACTGACGTGCGGAATTGTTCCAGGAAAAATCTGCAGCCATCGCGCGATCTACCATTTTATTCCATTCACGTTTCTTGTCATAATATACACTCTCTGCATAACGGATCGTAGCAAGCATTTCATGTGCATTGTAATTTACGAAGGAGAATCCTGTTCCGGTTCCCTCGAATTCATTGTACGGGACAACTGTATCCTTCAGACCACCGGTCTCTCTGACGATCGGAAGAGTTCCATAACGAAGGCTCATCAGCTGGCTTAAGCCACATGGCTCAAACAGTGACGGCATCAGAAATGCGTCAGATGCTGCATAAATTCTGTGAGACATTGCCTCATCATAGTAGATCTGTGCAGATACCTTGCCATGATACTTCCAGTCAAAATGACGGAACATATTCTCATAACGTTCCTCACCGGTACCAAGAGCAACGATCTGAACCGCATCCTGACACAGTTCGTCCATGATATAAGCGATCAGATCAAATCCCTTCTGATCTGTCAGGCGGGATACAATACCGATCATCATAGCTTTCGGATCCTGCTCAAGTCCAAGATCTTTCTGAAGCTGGATCTTGTTCTTGATCTTCTCCTTGCGGAAGTTCTTTGCATTGTAGTTCTTGGTGATATTCGGATCTGTCTCCGGATTGAATTCATTGTAATCAATACCATTTACAATACCACGCAGGCTGTTGGCTCTCGCATTGAGAAGTCCGTCCAGCTTCTCACCATAAAACGGTGTCTTGATCTCTTCTGCATAGGTATTACTTACTGTGGTAATGGCATCTGCAAATACCATACCGCCCTTCAGGAAGTTTGCGTCCTTGTATGCTTCCAGTTTATCCGGTGCAAACAAATCTGCTGAAAATCCTGTCAGCCCCTTCATCGTCTTCACATCCCATACACCCTGGAACTTCAAATTATGTATGGTAATGATTGATTTCATCCCCCAGTAAAAAGAGTCTGCCTGAAATTCATTTTTCAGATATACCGGGATCAGACCTGTCTCCCAGTCGTGACAGTGGATCAGATCCGGACGGAAATCGATCTGTTTTAACATGGATAAAACAGCTTTATCGAAGAAAACAAACTTCTCAATGTCATAACGGATATCCCCATATGGTGTATCACAGGTAAAATATTCCTGATTATCAATAAAATAGTAGGTAACCCCATCCAGTTCATATTTTAAAATTCCAACATATTTGTTCTGGATATAATTTCCTGCACACATATAAAAATGTGTTACATACTGAAACTGGTTTCTGAATTTTTCCGGAATACAGCTATAATTTGGAATCACGACCCTGACATCCCATTCCTCTTTTGAAAATTCCTTAGGTAATGCACCACACACGTCCGCAAGTCCCCCAGTTTTTATAAACGGAACGCACTCTGACGCTGCAAAAAGAATCCTCTTCATGAATTATACCTCCTCATCATCCTTGTACTATTTATGATATAACATTTTCCCCCGGATTTCTACCACTTTATTGTAAAAAAGTGTCCATATGAAAAAACTCTGTTCTTGGATTGCGCCAAAAACAGAGTCTGTCTCATATTATTTATTCATCCCAGTTGTGGTAAACCTGCTGAACATCATCATCATCATCCAAAAGATCTAAGATACGGTTGATGTTTGTGATATCTTCGTCTGCAGATAACTCTACATAGTTCTGAGGAATCATGGTTACTTCTGCTTCTGCCATTGGAATGTTCTCAGCTTCCAATGCGCTTCTTACAGCTTCAAAATCATCTGGAGATGTCAATACTTCAAAGCAGTCCTCCTCCTCATTAAAATCTTCTGCGCCTGCATCTAAAGCGATCATCATAAGATCGTCTGCATCCATCTCACAGTCTTCTTTTGCGATGATGATCTGTCC
>OGOJ01002903.1_pt1 | contig 10250 bp, 9 predicted proteins | sample 1552601 | NCBI WGS metagenome assembly OGOJ01 (sample SAMEA2580184, study PRJEB22360) | human gut metagenome | biome: human gut; feature: human-associated habitat; material: faeces | place: Denmark | collected 2008/2010
CATAGTCTCTCCCATTATTTTTCCCAGTCCTTTTCTTTCAGATTTGTATAGATATAAACTGCTGCAGACACTGAACAGATCAGGAACATGATCACAGACAGTGCTGCGGAACGATTGTAGGACAGATATTTGTTAAACTGATCGTACAGAGCGATACCGAGCATCTTCGGTGAGTTGCCGCCCATCAGGTACGGAGTGGTAAAGGAACCCACGTTGGACATAAATACAAACGTGGATGCCACCACCACATCTTTCATGGACAGTGGCAGGATCATGCTGGTGAAAGTTTTCCATCTTCCCGCACCGCTGTCTCTCGATGCCTCAATGATCGAATCCGGGATCGCTCCCAGTCCTGCGGCGATCATCATGGTTGCAAACGGGATGTTAAACCACATATTCATCACGATGATACCACTTGCATGATACATCAGCCCCAGCTTGATGTCCAGTCCGAACAGCAGACCGATCCGGTTGATCAGTCCCGAATCACGGATGATCGTGATCATCGCATACACGGCACACATGGTCGGTACAAATCGCGGAAGCAGGTACAGCATGCCGATGGCTCTCGAGATCCGGGATTTGACAAACCGCAGATACAGTGCCAGAAGATATGCCAGCACAATGGCGATCACCAGCGGATTGAAACGGGGTTTCTTCGGTTGCAAAAAAATCAACTCCAGTTCTGGATTTTTATAATGGACACGTTACTTCGTGTAGACCTCGGGTTTCAGCACGCCGACATAGGGCAGGTTGCGGTATTTTTCATCGTAGTCGAGGCCATAGCCCACCACGAACTCGTCCGGCACCTGAAAACCCTCGTAATCCGGCTGGATGTCGGCCTTGCGGCGGCTGGGCTTATCAAGGATCGTGCAGATCTTAACGGAGTTCGGATTGCGCATCTTGAGCATGGGCACAAGGTTGGACAGGGTGACGCCGGTGTCCAGAATGTCCTCCACGATCAGCACATCCTTGCCGGACAGATCACCGTCCAGATCCTTGATGATCTTTACAAGGCCGCTGGTAACAGTGTTGCTACCACCGTAGCTGGACACCACCATAAAATCGATGCTGCAGGGAATGCTCACCGCACGCATCAGGTCGGCCATAAACACCACCGAGCCCTTGAGGATGGACACCAGAACAAGGTTCTTGCCCTCGTAATCCTTGCTGATCTGGGCACCCAGCTCAGCAACCTTTGCCTTTAACTCTTCTTCACTAACCAGAACAGTCTTGATATCATCATGCATACTCATGTTATTTCCTCCCTATGTTCCATTTCCATCTGCAGCACCTGCGCAGTGTCTGCATCCGGGGCAAGGCCCTCGGCAAAGCCCGCACCGCAGACCCACAGTACTTCGCTGCCCGCCGCCAGCAGCGGCAGCTGATCGCGCTGGCTGGCCGGGATGCCCGTTTCGTTCATCCACTTGCGCAGCCGGTTGTGTACACTTCGCCCCGCCGGGCGGTAGACATCTCCCGGCTGGCGGGTGCGCAGGACAAGACCAGCATACAACGTAGTTATTCTAGCATAATCCGCCTGATTTTTTAAGTCTTTTTTATGAACGACTTGTATTTTTTCTTCAAAATCAGCCGTAAAAAGCCCTGCAGTCACCTTCCAGCCGCCCGCAAGGCAGTATTCTGCCTGTTTTTCCGGCTGAAAGGGCTGGCTTTCCGGCCGTTTGTCTTCCTGCTGCCGGGGCCGTTCCGGCACAATCTCCTGCCAGAAGCATCCGTCTCCGGCACAAAAGCGCACCCGGTCAGTCAGCTGTACCGCACCGCTGCCGCGCCGCACAAGGCCGCACAGCAGCTGCACATATTTTTCCTCTGCGTCACGCACGGGAGCCGTCAGCGAATGCATGGCTGCTTCCAAAATAAGCGCATCCGCAGCGGAAAGCGGGCCCAGCCGCCACACCGTGCAGGCTTCCGGGCTTTTGATGGCAGCCTGTGCCGCATCCAGACGTGCAGCGGAAAGCAGCTCTTCGGCCTTCCGGGCAAAATAGGCATCCGCGCGGGCTGCCTTCTCGCAGAAGCGGGCAAGGTTTTCCGCCGCTGCGCCGTTGGTGCTCTGCAGCGCAGGCAGGGCCGCACGGCGCACCCGGTTGCGGGCATAGGCATCGCTGAAATTGCTTTCGTCCTGAACATAGTGTTGCCCAAGGGCGGCGCAGTATGCCGTGGTATCGCTCCTTGTCAGGCACAAAAATGGACGGCGGTACACGCCCCGTACCGCCGGAATACCCGCCATGCCGTGCAGGCCGGTACCGCGCGCCATGCGGAACAACACCGTTTCCGCCTGGTCAGATAACGTATGCGCTGTGGCAATGCAGGCATGCTGCTGTGCGGCCAGCGCATCAAACCAGGTATAGCGCAGGCTGCGCGCCCAGTTCTCGCTGGGGTTTGGGGGAATCTGCACCCCGCTGGCAGCGGCATCGTACAAAAAGAACGGCACATGATGCGTGCGGCAGAACTCCGCCACAAAGCGGGCATCCGCATGGGCAGCTTCGCCCCGGATTCCGTGGTCCACATGGGCCGCCATGACGGTGATGCCAAGTTCCGCTTTGCAGCGCAGCAGAAAACAGAGCAGCGCCATCGAATCCACCCCGCCGGAGCAGGCAACGATGACACGGTCCCCCAACCGAAACAAACCCTGCCGGCGGCAATAGGCCAGCAAGGTTTGTTCCATCGTGTTTACTGGGTTTTGCAATGAATTGTCTGCGTCAGTACTGTTCATGGATCTCGTCCAGATTGCTGAACCGGGTATGGGCGCCATCCCAGCCAAGGCGGACCACACTGGTTTCGCCATGGCGGTTTTTGGCCACGATACATTCGGCTTCGTTTTCGTTCGCCTGTTCGGTTTCGCCGTTCTGGGAATTGTAATAGGCAGCGCGGTACAGGAAGAGCACCACGTCCGCATCCTGTTCGATAGAGCCGGAATCACGCAGGTCTGAAAGCTGGGGGCGGTGGTCCGAGCGACCCGCTGTTTTTTCGGCAGCACGGGAAAGCTGGGACAGCGCAATGACAGGAACGTTCAGTTCCTTGGCCATAATTTTCAGGTTCCGGGTGATATCGCTGATTTCCTGCACGCGGCTTTCGGTGCGCTTGGCGGACTGCATCAACTGCAAATAGTCGATGATGACCAGACCGATCTTATCCCGTTTGGGGTCCTGGTTGATCTGGCGGATTTTTGCCTTGATTTCCGGCACCGAAATACCGGAGGAATCATCCATGTAAATGGGAACGTTATACAACAGTGACGTTGCATTGGCAAAGTCGTTCCAGTCGGAGTTGTTCAGGCGGCCGGTGCGGAATGCCTGGCTGTCAATGCCTGCGGTGCTGGAAAGGATGCGGTCGGTCAGCTGTTCGCAGGTCATTTCCAAGCTGAAAATGACGGTCGGTATCTTTTGCAAGCGGGCCACATTGGTAGCAATGTTCAGCGCAAAACTGGTTTTGCCCATACCGGGGCGGGCCGCCAGAATAATCAGGTCCGAACGGCCAAGGCCGGTCAGGATATTATCCAGATAGTTGAAGCCTGTGGGGATACCGGCAAATTTATCGCGGTCCGCACCGGACAGCTTTTGCATGGTATCAATAACTTCCAGGATAGACTCCTGAATGGTTTTAACGCCGGAGCGGTCCTGGCCGTTGCGGATATCGTACAGCTTTTGCTCGGCGCTTTCCAGCAGCAAGTCAGAATCGGATTCCTCGCTGGACTGCTGCAGGATATCGCGGGCTGCTTCGATCAGACGGCGGGTTTGATATTTTTCCTTGACGATCTTGATGTAAGAATCGACGTTGGAAATCGCCGGGACGGTTTCCGCAATGCGGGTAATGTACACTTTGGCATCATCTGCGCCCTTGAACACACCGTTCTGAGCCAGAGAGTCCACCAGAGTGATAACGTCCACCGCTTCGCTTTCGCTGAACAGGCGGCGCATTTCCTCATAGACGGCCCGGTTCTGCTCCGAATAGAACATATCGGGGTCCATCTCGGTGATCAGGCGGTTCAGGATGGTTTCATCCATCAGCGCTGCGCCAAGCACGCTTTGTTCCGCCTGCATGTTATACGGCAGCTGAATGCCCAGGCTGGACAAGCTTAATTCATTGTTTGCCATTCAGGCACCTCCCTGCCGTTTTTGTTGGAATGTAATTACAAGCCCCCCTGCCAATTACAGCGGAGCCTCCTCAACCTTGACCTTGAACGCGGCCACAACACCCACATGCAGGCGGACTTTGGCATCATAACTGCCAAACTCCTTGATGCTGGCGGGCATTTCGATTTTTTTCTTGTCGATTTCGGTGCCGGTCAGCTTGTACAACTGTTCGGCAACTTCCTTTGCGGTCACTTTGCCGTGCAGCTTGCCGGAAGCGCCCCCCTTGACCTTGACAGAAACGATCTGGCCCTTGATCTTGGCAGCCAGTTCTTCAGCAGCAGCCTTAGCTTCGGCTTCATGGTGGGCTTTGGCTTCGCTCTTGGTGCGGGCGGTGTTCACAGCGTCAGCATCGGCCACTGCAGCCAGACCGCGCGGGAACAGGAAGTTGCGGGCGTAACCGTCCGACACTTCATGGATTTCATCCTTTTTACCAATGCTCTTGACATCCTGTTTGAGAATAACTTTCATCGTGGTGGTTCCCCTCTCTATGTAGTAATTGATATAATTTTCTGCCATTGGCAGGGATTCGCTGATAATTTAATTTGTTAAACTGCACCCACCAGTTCTTCCTGGCATTCCTGGTTGGCGCGGTATTCGTCGATCTGCGCGCGGATGCGGGCTTCGGCTTCCTTTACGGTACAATCACGCAGCTGGGCACCGGCCATCGTCAGGTGGCCGCCGCCGCCCAAGGGCTCCAGAATGACCTGTACGTTCAGCGCACCCATGCTGCGGGCGGAGATGTTGACACCGCCGTTTTTGGCGATTGCCACAAAGCTGGCATCCACGCCGTTGATGGTCAGCAGGTCATTGGCTGCCATGGGCAGAACCACACTCATGGCGGGGTCAAGCTCATCCGAAGTGGCGATAGCGCAGCCTTTGTAGAGGTAAGCGCCCTCCACAATAGCGGCGCGGGCTTCGTATTCTTCTTTGGAAATATTGAACAGGCGCTTGGTCGCGGCGGTTTCGGCCCCGCGGCTGCGCAGCCAGGCGGCAGCCTCAAAGGTACGCACGCCGACATGCAGCGCAAAACTGCGGGTATCCAGCATGATGCCAGACAGCAGCGCCTGGGCTTCCAACTGAGTGATGTTGTTTTGGGCGGGCATGAATTGCAGTAGTTCACACACCAGCTCGCTGGCGCTGGAAGCAAAGGGTTCGTGGTACAAAAGGATCGGGTTATCAATATGCCCTACCGCCATGCGGTGATGGTCGATAACAACCACGCGGCTGCATTTTTCGTAAATCTTTTGGTCTTCCAGCAGGCGCTTTTGGTATGTATCGGTTACGATCAGCAGGGTTTTGGGGGTGATGAGCTTATAGGTTTCTTCCGGCTCAATAAAGTTGTGGTCCTCCCCCGCCTTGTTGAACACATCAAGCAGCTGGCCCGCCAGCGTTGCCTTGCTGCGCACTGCGATGACCGAAGGCACATCGCACATTTTGCACATGCGCAGCAAACCGATGGCGGAGCCGATGGCATCCAAATCGCTCTGGCGGTGGCCCATGATGATGACGCTGTCGCTCTGGCGGATCTGGTCTGCCAGGGCGTTGGCAATGATGCGGCTGCGCACATGGCTGCGCTTTTCGACACCATGGGAAATACCGCCGAAGAACTCAAAGCCATCGACTGTTTTCACGGCAGCCTGGTCGCCGCCGCGGCCCAAGGCAATATCAATGCTTTCGCGGGCCATCTCCTGGCATTCCTGCATAGTAGCGCCGCCATGGCCTACGCCGATGGAAAGGGTGAGCATTCCGCCGGGGTGCAACGCACGCACTTTATCCAGAATATCAAAGCGTTCTTCCATCATCCAGCGGATATCCCGCTCTTCCACCACCGCAATATAGCGGCTGTTGGACACCTTGCGCAGGAAACCGGTCGTGCGGCCGATGTATTCTTCCAGCAGGGTGTTGATGGCCTCCAGCTCGTGCGCCTGCTCGGAGTCCTTCATATCGTTGAACAGCTCGTCATAGCTGTCCACCCCAATGATCAGGTAAGCCGGGCGGCTGGCAGTGTATTCATCCAGCGTGTTTTTGTAGAACGTATCGTTGACCAAAAACAGCAATGTGCCCGTTTTGCTGCTGCGGCTGGTTGTGGCATAGGCCGTGTAGCGGTTTTCGTCAATGGTCAGGTCCTGGCCGTGGGCGCGCGCGCAGACGGAAAGGTCAATGCCGGTCATCAGGCGGTCCGGTGCAGCCAGCAGGGCATCCTGCCCCGCCAGGATCTGCTCCCGGAAGGCCGGATTATACCACACCACGGAGCCTTCGGTAATCAGGGCAGTGGGGATGGAAAAATCCGCCAGCGAATACTGGGTCTTGCTGCCCTCAAAGTTGGTTCCGCACAGCATATCGGCCACAAAGCGCCGCAGCCGGCGGATGCCAAGCACCGCCACCACCAACGCAAACACTACAAGCAGCGCCGGTGCCAGCAGCCAGCGCGGGTTGCTGAACGCCAGCGGCACAGCCAGAGCGATGCACGCAACGAGCAGCAAAAAGATAATGACAAAGATATCACGTCTCAGCTTGTTTTTCATCATCGTTCCTCGGTGCCTGCAATGTGGGGCAGGCGGTCACGGTCAGATATGGTTTGGATCAAACTTCCATCAGAATGGGCAGAATCATGGGGCTGCGCTTGGTTTTGCGGTAGATATAGCTGGAAAGCGCCTCCCGCACGCGGGATTTCACGCTGGCCCAGTCGTGCATGTTATCCGCCATACTGCGGTCAAGGGCCATTTCAACCTGCACGCGGGCACCGTCCATCAGCTCCTCGCTTTCCCGCACATAGACAAAGCCGCGGGAAACCAGGTCCGGGCCGGAAAGCAGCTGGCCGGTGCTGCCATCCACGGCTGCGGTAACAATGATGATACCGTCCTCCGACAGGTGGTGGCGGTCACGCAGGACCACATTGCCCACATCGCCCACGCCATAGCCATCCACCATCACGGCACCGGCGGGCACAGTGCCCTCCACTGCCATGCCATCGCGGGAAAGGCGGATGTTCTGGCCATTTTCAGCAATATAAATATTCTGCTTGGGGATATAGCCCAGGTGCTCCGCCGTTTCGGCGTGGCGCTTGAGCTGCTTGAACTCGCCGTGAACCGGCAGGAAATACTGCGGGTGGGCAAGGGTCAGCATCAGCTTCTGCTCTTCCTGGCAGGCGTGGCCGGAAACATGGGTATCGTACATGTTTTCGTAAATGACCTCTGCACCCAGGGCCAGAAGGCCGTTGACCACCTTGGTCACGGTCTTTTCGTTGCCGGGGATGGGGCGGGCCGAGATAATGATAAAGTCAGTGGGGCCGACCTTGACGGTACGGTGGCTGGCCTGCGCCATACGGGACAGAGCGGACAGCGGTTCGCCCTGGCTGCCGGTGGTGATAAGGACAACCTTTTCCGGCGGGTATTTGTTGATCTCCTCGATATCGATCAGCACATTATCCGGCGCATGCAGATACCCCAGCTCCCGCGCCATTTCGGTGTTGGAAACCATGCTGCGGCCATTGACGGCCACCTTGCGGCCATACTCAATGGCCAGGTCAATGATCTGCTGGATGCGGTAGATGTTGGAAGCAAAGGTTGCCACGATAATGCGGCGGTTTTTGGCGCGGGCAAACAGGCTGCGCACCCCTTCGGCCACAGTCTGCTCGGTTGCCGTAAAGCCGGGGCGCTCCGCGTTGGTAGAATCCGCCAGCAAAGCCAGCACGCCGCGGCGGCCATACTCCGCAATGGTGGAAAGGTCGGTAACGGCATCGCCGGAAAGCGGCGTGTAGTCGATCTTGAAGTCGCCGGTATGCAGCACGATGCCTGCCGGGCAGTCAATGGCAAACGCCAGAGAATCCGGGATGGAGTGGTTGACATGGATGGGCTCCACCGTAAAGCAGCCAAGGCGCACTTTCTGGCGGGGACGGATCTCATGGAACTCTGCACTGGAGGCAAGACCGTGCTCCTCCAGCTTGTTTTTGATCAGGCCAATGGTCAAACGTGCAGTGTAAATGGGCACGTTGAACTTTTTGAGCAGATACGGCAGGCTGCCGATATGGTCTTCGTGGCCATGGGTAATGAACAGGCCCTTGATGCGGTCCTTATTTTCCAATACATAGGTGAAATCCGGAATGACAAGGTCCACGCCGAACATATCGGAATCCGGGAACACCAGGCCGCAGTCCACCAGGATCATATCGCCCTGGCATTCATACAGGGTGATGTTTTTGCCAACTTCGCCCAGGCCGCCCAGCGGGCAGATGTGCATGGGAACAGCCGGGGTGGAAGCATCATAATAATGCTGCTTATAGCTGCGGCGCTGCGGGCTGCGGGGGCGCTGCACCGGGGCCGGAGCTACTGCATTCACCGCATTGCTCGCTGCAGCCTGCTGGGGCTGCGGGGCACGGCGGCGCTGCGGCTTGCGGTGCTGGGGCTGTGGTTTTTCCGCCGCTGCCTGCGGGGCGCTGGCCGCGGGGGCAGGCGCACCGGGTTTGCGGTTCTGGTTATTATTATTTGCGCGCGGGGCACGGCGGGTGTAATTGCTGCGGCCCTGCTGGCGGGGGCGTTTTTCGTTGTTGTGATCTTCCATTGCATAACCTCCATATTGTATTCGGCCAGGGTTGGTGGTTACACACACGGTAAGCACCGTACCCCGGACGTGATGTTTTGTCGCATGTAAAATTTGTACGGCACTGTGCCGATTTACTGAATCAAGGTTGGACGCGAAGAGTTCAGCCGAAAGGCTGCAACCGGGTCCTGAATCAAACTACGACATTGCAATTAAATCTATTATAAGGCGCAGCGGGGGCATTGTCAAATAGTATGCCGGACGCATTTATGGACAAATTACACAAAAGCTTGCAGGGCTGGGCAAAATCGCGTATAATTATTTTTATAGTAAAGCGGCAGGGTTCCGGGCATTGCGGCTGGCCGATAAGGTACAGCGAAAAGCAAAGAAAAGGATGCCATTTTCCGGCACGCCCTGATTCCAGTATTGCCGCAGCAAAACGAGGGTAACATGAAACACATCGAAATTTATACCGACGGTGCCTGCAGCGGCAACCCCGGCCCCGGCGGTTGGGGCGCGATCCTGCGCTTCCGTACCGGAGAAAAGGTGTATGAGAAAGAGATTTCCGGCGGCGAGGCCGGAACCACCAACAACCGCATGGAGCTGACCGGCCTGCTGGAAGCCCTGCGCCAGCTGAAAGAGCCCTGTGACATTGACCTGTACAGCGACAGCCAGTATGTGATCAACGGGCTGGAAAAGGGCTGGGCCAAGGGCTGGCGCAAGCGCGGCTGGAAAAAGGCAGACAAATCCCCTGCCTTGAACCCCGACCTTTGGGCACCGCTGCTGGAAGAAAGCGAGAAGCATGTGATCCACTACCACTGGCTGAAAGGCCACGCAGGCCACCCCGAAAACGAGCGTTGCGACCGCTTGGCCGTGGAGCAAAGCAAAAAATACGGCGGAAAGCAGGCCTGACGCACTGCGCACCGCTGATACAGGAGGATATTATGGACGGAGCACTGGGTTTTAATACATTTGAAAAGCAGGATAAGGTTCTTGTTGGGCTGAACGGCGGCATGGACGCTGCCGTTACTGTGCGCATTTTGCAGGAGCAGGGCTTTGCCGTACAGGCCGCACTGGTGCATTTTGCCGGGATGGCCGACGATGCCGTGGAGACCGCACAGAACGCCGCCAAAGCGTTGGATGTAACCCTGCACGTGATTGAAGCAGCGGACACTGCCGCGGACGAACTGCTGAAGTTCCAGCTGCTGATGCAGACGGCTGATAAGCTCGACTGCCGTTTTATCTCCACCGGCCATTATGCCCGCGTGGAGCAGGACGCCGATGCGTGCCGCCTGTGCGCCCCAGAGCACGCAGAGTGCGACCAGACCGCCCTGCTGGAAGTTCTGCCGCAGGAAATTCTGGCACGGCTGATCCTGCCGCTGGGTGAATTCGACAAGGAATCCGTGCAGGAAATTGCGCAGGATATCGGCTGCGCGGAATAAATTGCCGCAAACGAACGCAGATGTTTGGATAGAAATGCAGAGCTGCGGATTCCAATGGTTCAGAGATTATGGGCAATACCGCATAATTCTAAGTGCCGATACGGCGAGCGAGGTGCGGCAG
>OGOJ01002909.1_pt1 | contig 10243 bp, 4 predicted proteins | sample 1552601 | NCBI WGS metagenome assembly OGOJ01 (sample SAMEA2580184, study PRJEB22360) | human gut metagenome | biome: human gut; feature: human-associated habitat; material: faeces | place: Denmark | collected 2008/2010
AAAGGCAGATTCCGGAAGTATTGGAGACAAAGGTCTTGCAACGTATGCGGAAGGACGGCGGACATCCTGCCAGATGGACTGGAGCCAACCGGACGGATATTGCTTTACATTGGATTTATAGAGCTTGCCTTCAGAAGAATGATGTTGACTTGAAAACGGCTGTTGAGAATGTTTATAGTCCTCTATCATATACTGTGAAAGAAGGATTTCAGCATGACAACAGCTATTTTCAGCATGGCGTGCAGCTTTATATCGGTGGTTATGGAGACGAAATACTGAAAGGAGTAACACAGGTAGCTCTATATACTAAAGGAACGAAATATGCATTGGATGATGAGAGAATACAATTTCTGAGGCATTTTATGTGCGGCACTTATTATCAGGTTATACGTGGACAATACATGCTTTTCGATGTATTGGGAAGAGGAGTGAGCCGTAATAATGCTACCCAAAAGAGTCATGCCGCCTTGTTTGCCAAACGAATGCTGGAGCTCGACCCGGCACATATTGATGAATACAATGCGATTATAGCCAGATTGGAAGGCAAGAAGTCCGCCAACTATGGAATAAAGCCGTTACACACTCATTATTTCAGAGGAGACTATGCTCTTCATGTCCGTCCCCACTATACATTTGACGTTCGTATGGTTTCCAATCGTACCATGCGATGCGAATATGGGAATGGTGAAAATCTGAAAACCTATTTTATGTCCGACGGATGTACAAACATCGTGACCGAAGGGGACGAGTACGCCCGCATCTTTCCGGTATGGAACTGGAATCGTATTCCTGGAGTGACTGCTCCTCAACTGGATACCATTCCACGAACTGTAATTGATTGGCAAACGAAGGGAACTTCCGTATTTGCAGGAGGAGTCTCTGATAGTCTTTATGGCGTATCTGTTTATTCATATTTTGATACCTATGCTGATATAAATACCGCAGCTAAAAAGTCCTGGTTCTTTTTCGATGATGAAATCATTTGTTTGGGAGCGGGGGTTAATTCGACAGCCGGTGTACCGGTATGTACTACTATCAATCAATGTTTGCTTTCGAAAAAAGAGGTCATATTGTCGCAAAGTAAGAAGCATTCAGTAGTGAAAGAAGGAGATTTCGTCTATGATTCTCCCGAATGGGTGTTGCACAATGGAATTGGTTATGTCTTTCCCGCCGGTGGAAATCTCTTTTTGAGCAAGAAGATACAGACGGGATCGTGGTACAGCATTAATCATACTGAATCTAAAAATGAGCAGCAGCAAGAGGTCTTTACTTTGGGATTTAATCATGGTTGTAATCCCCGGAATGCTACCTATGCCTATATCGTGGTGCCTGGGATTCATTCTGTCCGCAAGATGAATCACTACAGGAAGAGTCCCGTCGAAATTCTGGCGAATACGGATTCTATGCAGATAGTGAGGCATACGAAATTGGGAATATGGCAAATGGTATTTTATAAAGAGGGTACATTCCGTAGCGGAGAGCTTTCTGTAAGTGTGGATAAAGCCTGTGCATTGATGATTAAGGATGGACACAGTGGCAATGCCGAACTGCATATTGCTGATCCTGGGCAGACACAATCTTGTATTAAAGTTGAATTGCTGATTCCTGAAATATCCAGCGAGCGAAAGACTGTTTTATGTGATTTTAGAAATACCGGTATCTATGCCGGTGCATCCAAAGCATATAAATTAAAAAATATATTATGAAGAAATTACTTTTGATTCTTTTTCTAAGCATAGCTTATTTATGCACGACACATGCACAATCGTTTACTAAACTCGAAGTGAAGCAATCGATGCGTAGGGTAGCCGATTGGCAGATCGGTCATTACAACAGAGCTGTTTATGGTGATCTCAATTGGGTGAATGCCACCTTTTTCCTGGGACTTGCTTATTGGGCAGAGATCGCCGAGAAGGACGATCAGGATGACTTCTATTATAAATGGCTGACCCGCTTGGGAAGTCGTAACTATTGGCAGGTAGATAAACGGATGTATCATGCAGATGATATTTGTATTGCTCAAACCTATCTGTATCTGTACGAAAAGTACAAGCAAAAGGACATGATTGTTCCTACTCTGGCGCGTACGGAGTGGGTGGTCGCCAATCCTCCTTCGGGTTCGTTTCAGTTGACTTACGGAGATGCCACGACATTAGAACACTGGACTTGGTGTGATGCTCTTTTCATGGCACCCCCCGTTTATCTGAAACTCTATAATATCACTGGTGATAAGAAATTCATTCGCTTTATGGATAAAGAGTACAAAGCGACTTACGAGTTCCTGTTCGATAAAGAAGAAAATCTCTTCTACCGTGACCACCGTTATTTTGATATGAAAGAGAGTAATGGTGCCAAAGTCTTTTGGGGACGGGGCAATGGCTGGGTGCTTGGCGGACTGGTAGAAATGCTACGTGAACTGCCTGCCAAGAGCAAATATCGTCCGTTCTATCAGGAACTGTTTCAGAAACTCTGTTATCGCATCGCTAATTTACAAAGTTACGACGGGTTCTGGCGTGCAAGTCTGCTCGATCCGGACGCTTATCCATCACCCGAAACAAGCTGTAGCGGTTTCTTCGTATATGCCCTTGCCTATGGACTGAACGAGGGACTTTTACCAAAGGAAAAGTTCCTGCCTGTAGTAGAGAAAGGATGGAAAGCACTGCTTTCTGCGGTAGAAGAAGACGGTAAACTAGGATATGTACAACCTATCGGTGCCGACCCAAAGAAAGTGACCCGCAATATGACAGAAGTATACGGACCGGGTGCTTTCCTGCTTGCCGGAACGGAAATGTATCGTATGGCAGAAGACGCTCCGAAACAGAATGCTACTATCCCGCAGAACCGTATTCAGGAAATTGCAGCTATGCTTCCCGATCGACCGCAGGGGATAGGAAGGTCTTATAAAGACCGAACTTTCTGGAATAAGATAAAAGAGAGTGACGACGCTAAACAACTTCTGGAAAAGGAAGCTCCTGCTTTGTTAAAGCAGGGGATGCCCCCTTTTGTCGATTCATTGTACTTGCATCTGAATAAGACGAATGTTCGTTTGCCCGGAGAGAATATGATGAATGCCCGTTATCAATATCTGTACAGGCTGACTTTGGCTGAATGCCTTGAAAATAAGAGGCGTTATGTCCCTGCCATCGAAAAAGCTCTGGTGGCTCTTTGCAGTCAGAAGCCTTGGTCTATTCCTGCCCACGACCGCGGTCTGAAGAATTATAAAGGAACGGATTATTATGTAGACTTGGTGGTTGCTACTGCCGGAAACGGTATTGCTCAGTGTGTTACCATGCTGGACGATCGTCTGTCGCCGGAGGTAAGGGCACGGGTGCAGTGTGCTTTCCGTGAGAAGGTTTTCCGTCCGGTCTACCGTTGTCTGGAAGAGACAAAACCATTTTGGTGGTTCACCGCTACCAATAACTGGAACTCTGTGTGTCTGGCGGGTGTTACCGGTGCGGCTCTTGCCTTGTTGCCCGATAAGGAGGAACGTGCTTACTTTGTTGCGGCAGCCGAAAAGTATAACGTGTATGGAATGAAGGGGTACGCTGACGACGGCTACTGTAGTGAAGGTGTAGGTTATTATAATTATGGTTTCCGTGCCTACATTCTGTTGCGTGAAGAAGTATACCGGGCAACGCAGGGAAAGATCGACTTCTTTCAGACTCCCAAGTTTGTCCGTATCGCCCGGTATGGGAAGAAGATACAGATGAATGAAGGAGTGTGCCCCGCCTATTCGGATTGTCGCATCGGGTTGTCGCCGGACAAGTTTATTCTCAGTTACTGCGACCGGGCGCTGGGTATTACTTCTGCAGAAGAACAGCCTGTTTTACCCAAAGGAAACAACTTGTCCCTTCACCTTCTCGAACTTTTCACAAGTCAGGTTGCAAAGGTTGGAATGACAGACGGAATCCGTCAGGTATTGCAGGAAGAGTCGGATGCTTTGCGCGCTTATTATGAGCAGGCAGGTATTTTGATTGCTCGTCCTGCCGGTGGAACTTCCTGTCGTCTGGCCATATCAGCCAAGGGCGGAACCAATGCGGAGAATCATAACCACAATGATGTCGGTTCTTATGCCGTAGCTTTGGGAAGTGAAACGATGGTTGGCGATCAGGGTGGTCCGAACTCCTATCCCGGTGATTACTTTAACGGAGACGCTCCTCAGAAATATAAGATAAAAGGATCATTCGGTCATCCGGTTCCTGTAGTAGACGGACGAACACAGTCCTCGGGTGGCAAAGCGAAAGGCGTTGTGCTACAGAAAGAATTTACGAACGAAAAAGATGTATTCAGTATTGACTATACCTCTGCCTATTCCACCCCCAATTTGGATAAGCTCATTCGTACTTTCGTTTACGACCGCCAGGGTGAAGGCAACTTTACAGTTGGCGATGAATTTACAGCGAAAACACCGATCCGATTCGAAACAGCCATAACGACACGAGCCGACTGGAAAATCCTGGACGATACACATCTTCTGCTGGCTACTGATTCCGAACAGATGATTGTAGCTATTGAGGCATCCGGTAAAGTGGCGTTTACTTCCGAAACGATTGAAGTGAACTCTCCGGCATATACACGTATCGGGATTGCATTGAAAAATCAGTCGAAGGAAGGATATATCCGATTGAAGATGTACACAAAATAAGTCTGTGTATTAGATATATGAAGTATTTATAGGGCATATATGCCCAGCGTGCAGGAGATATATGTCCAACGTGCAGGAGATAGTTACCCTGCACATTGGCTATATATGTCCTGCAATCAGATTATAGTTGCCCTGCAAACGGGGGAAGAAGATACTATCTTTATCTTCTTGTTTTTATTCTTGCTACTTTCGCTTAAACTGTCTATTTTTGAGGCTGCATTTCCATACTTGAATACGAGTACCTCATTATTAATAGAATAAAACAATGAAAAACAGGTTTCTGATCATATGCACAGTTTTGTTTCTCTCCTCTTGTTTGGCGTATGGACAAGAGCAAGCATCTGTAACAAAAGACTTTTCTGAAAATAAACAAGGTTGTATTCAGCATCCCTGGCAAGGCAAGAAAGTAGGATACATCGGAGATTCCATCACAGACCCGAATTGCTACGGTGATAATATAAAGAAGTACTGGGACTTTCTGAATCATACGGAGAGGCATTTTACAAGGCACAGGAAGCAGTTCAGTCCAAACTTCCGCTGTCAGGAACTTTTCTGCAGGAATGGCTGGGGATCACTCCTTTTGTTTACGGCATTAGTGGAAGGCAGTGGGATGATGTACCCCGTCAGGCGGAAAAGCTGAAGAAAGAACATGGCGGAGAAGTCGATGCTATCCTGGTTTTTATGGGGACAAACGATTATAATAGTAGTGTGCCTATCGGTGAGTGGTTTACGGAACAAGAAGAGCAAGTGCTGTCTGCTCACGGTGAGATGAAGAAGATGGTGACGCGGAAAAAGCGTACGCCTGTCATGACTCAAGACACTTATAGAGGTCGTATTAATATAGGAATCACTCAACTGAAGAAACTTTTCCCGGATAAGCAGATCGTTCTGCTGACTCCTTTGCATCGTTCGTTGGCTAACTTCGGCGATAAGAATGTCCAGCCGGATGAAAGCTATCAGAATGGTTGCGGAGAATATATAGATGCTTATGTGCAGGCTATTAAGGAGGCAGGAAATATATGGGGAATACCTGTCATAGACTTTAATGCAGTGACAGGTATGAATCCGATGGTTGAAGAACAGCTTATTTATTTCTATGATGCCGGCTATGACCGTTTGCATCCCGACACCAAAGGGCAGGAGCGTATGGCACGCACTTTGATGTATCAGTTACTTGCGTTACCGGCAACTTTTTAAATATTCGGTAGGTGACATTCCGTACTCGTCTTTAAAGCATTGGCGATAGTAAGAAACATTGTTGAAACCTGTCATGTAGGCGGCTTCCGAGATATTGTATGTTCCTGTTAGCAGCAATTGCAAACTGTTCTTGAGTCTTACTTTACGGATAAATTCATTGGCGGATATCCCGGTCAATGCTTTCACTTTCCGGTAGAAGGTGGAATGGCTCATTCCTATTTTGCTTGTCATGAAAGGAATATCAAGTTCTGCATCCAGATTTTCTTCGATGATGTGAGTTAGTTTTTCAAGAAACTCTCTGTCGAGTTTGTTGAGTTCTATAGGTTCCATAGGCTCCTGTAAGGCTTTGGGTTCTAGCTCCTGTGTATGGGCTGTTATTTGCTGTGCCAGTTTCTTGCGGGATTCCAGTAGATTATGGATACGGCTGTTAAGTAATTTGGCACTGAACGGTTTTGTCAGATAAGAATCGGCTCCACTATCGTAACCTTCTTCTTTGTCCTGAATGGAATCTTTGGCTGTCAGCAGGATTACAGGGATATGACTGGTGCGCATATCTTCCTTTATGGAGCGACAGAGCTCAATACCATCCATGACAGGCATCATGATGTCACTGATAATAATATTGGGAATATATTTCTGTGCCAGTTCCCATCCTTCCTTACCATTGATGGCGGTTATGACTTGATAATTAGCGTGAAAGGAAGAAGCGATGTATTCACGGATATCATCGTTATCCTCTACTGCGAGTATGATAGGGCGGGTATCTGTTTCTTCTTTGCTATCCTCCGTGTCTACATCATTTTCTGTCATATTGAGTGGCTCTTTTCCCTCTTCTTTGTGTAAGGCATCAGGATATGTGTTCTCAGTCAGGATGCGGAAAGTAAAAGACGTTCCTTTTCCGGTTTCGCTTTTTACGTTTAAAATACCTTGATGGAGCTCTGCCAGTGATTTTACCAGTGCGAGTCCGATACCGGTTCCGGATGCTTGATGCTTGCCTTTGGCTTGATAGTAGCGATCGAATATATGTGGAAGGGCTTCGGAGTCTATTCCATATCCGGTGTCGCTGACTTCTATTTCTGTGTATAAATTATTCTCCTCGGTGATAGTGCGAAGTGCAAGTCTGATATCACCTTCCGGCGTATATTTTATAGCATTGGATAGCAGATTATTAACGATACTCGTAATCATGTCTGTATCAAAATAGAGTTGGGTCTTCTCTGTTTCAATATCAATGTGGAATGTTACTTTTTTGTTTTGGTTCAGTTCCTTATAGCGTAATCCAATTTCAGTGATCAGATTGGCAAGATTACTTTTGCTGACTGTTAATTGTCGGTTTTGAGTTTCGGTTTTACGAAACTCAAGTAACTCGTTAATCAGGTTTAACAGGCGAATAGCACTGCTATGGATGATGCTGATCTTTTGATTATAACGTGGAGACAGATCGGGGTCGTTCAGCAAATCTTCCAAAGGGCCCAGAATCAGTGTCAATGGAGTCCGTAGTTCATGAGTGACATTGGTATAGAATCGTAGCCGTTCATTGTTTAGTTCTTGTTTGTTCTGGCTGTTTTTCCTTTCCAGTTCAAGAGAGCTTTCCAGGTTTAACTTGCGTTTATAGGTGCGGAGAGATAAATATATGGCGATGCATATAATAATGAAATAAAACAGTTTGGCATACCATGTAAGCCAAAAGGGAGGGTGGATATGTACTGTCATGGAGGCGATATGCCCTTCATCCCAATCCTGATTTTTCAGTTTCGCTTTTACTTTGAAAGTATATTCTCCGGGAGCAATATTACGGAATGTAACCTGATTCTCTCCTTGGGTGTTGGCCCATACATTTTCTAATCCTTCTATCATATAGGCGTATTCTACCAGCTGGCTTTGAGAGTAGTCGGGGACTGTGAATGAGATTCGGAAAGAATTCTGATTATAAGGCAAATCAATGTTTCCGTTAGTTGTAGGAATTAAAACTCCGGCGTTGTGGCTTTCTATCTGTCTGTTGAATCCTTTACATTCGGTAATTTGTACGGGAGCTACCTGATGTTCGGTTATCAGTTCTTTAGGATCAAAGTAACAGACTCCGTTTAATGAGCCAAAATAAAGTATTCCGTCTTCGGTGGAGCAGGCTGATCCTTCTATAAAGTTACCTGCCGGTATGCCATCGTGATGATTATAGTTTTCGAATAATTGTTTTTTCGAATTCCAGCGAGAAATGCCGTCATTGGTACTTATCCAGATATTGCCTGCTTTATCTTCCTGAATGGCGCGGACAAAATTATCATCCAGACCATGCATGGAGTTATATGCCTCAAAGTGTTCCGGTTGCATCGTGTTCTTAATATGCGCAATCCCGTTACGTGTTGCAACCCACACTTCTCCTTGGGAGTTGAGGTAGAGTTGGTTGATTGCGTTGGAGCAGAAGCCATTATCTGTATTGAGTCGCATTGTTAACTTATTGTCTTTGTCAAAGATGGAAATGCCTCCTCCGTATGTTCCGATCCATAATTTTCCTTGGCGATCACGAAGGATGCCATATACGGAACGGGCATAAAGTTGATTGGTGATTTCTTCTGTGACACGAGCTGTACCGTTTTCATAAATATATACGCCATATTCAGCACCTATCAGCATGGTACCATCGGAGTCTTCAAAGAAGGTGATGATATCAATGTTGTCCATACCTAATGGAATGCGTTCAATTCGGTTCGTTTTTGTATTCAGCTTCAACAGGCCGTCATCATAAATCCCCAGTAAGAATGTTTGTTTCTGATCACTTCTGAGGGAAAATACTTGCCCGTAAGGTCTGCTGAGGAACGGAGTAATATTTAGAGTTTTCGTGAGCTGATAGTCTTTGAATATTGCGACTTCATTTTCGCTCCCGACCCATACTTGTCCTTCTTTGTCCGTGCTGATTCCCCATACCGGTTTGTTTTTTAGCGTTTTTCCTTTTTCTGTAGTATAAGGAAGCGTATGGAATACAGGCTTCGTGTGACTGATGAAGTTTATGCCGCTGCTATAGTTACCAATCCAGATATTACCAAAAGAGTCTTGCAGCAGGCTTCTTATATTGCTGGATGAAAGTCCGCTTTCATCATTGGATGCGGAGATATTGGTGAATTTCACACTCTTCGGATTCATGAAGGTGATGCTGTGCAAATCGAGTATGCTGATTCCTCCTATATCTGCCCCTATCCATAGTGTTCCGTCGTTCATCTCCTTGATGCAATAAATATGGTCTGCTATCAGAGAATGCGGATTACCGAACTCATGTTTGAAAGTGAGAAATTCCTCTGTTTGAGAATTGAATAAGGCAAGTCCCTGATTGGTTCCAATCCATATATTTCCGGAATGATCAATATAGATACAGTATACACTGTTGCCCGGCAGACTTTTGGGATTGTGCGGATCATTGCGATAGTTCTTGCAGGTTTTACTCTTTAAATCAATAATACTTAGTCCTCCTTGGGCGTGTCCTATGTACAGGCTTCCATGACCATTATCGAAGGAGCACCAGCTTGAATCGTATAAATCCTTAATATTTTTGTGGGAGAAGGGTGAGAATTGCTTCGTCTGTTTATTGTAATATATAGTTCCGCCATAGTGGTTGGTGATCCATATCCCCTTATTATCGGCCGAATGTGCCAGCGCAACAATATTGCTGGCTATGCTGTCTGCTATATTATTGGTGAATTGATAAGTAGAACAGTCAAGTTTGCTCAGTCCGTCCTTGAGTCCGATCCATAGAGCATTCTCTTCTTCGTCATATAGCAGGGCATTTAATGCGTTGCTGATGATCCCGGAATCATTATCCTTGTAAGTAGTAAAGTTCCGTCCGTCAAACCGACTCAGTCCGGATTCTGTTGCAATCCAGATATATCCTTGTTTATCTTGTGTGATATTGGTCACATAATTGTTGGATAGGCCGTCTTCTACTCCAAGATGTTTAAGGAGATAAGGCTGTGCATAGCTGTCATAATAACCCAGCAGTAGGTAAGCTATGAGTATAAAGTACATTCTTTGCATATACGTTATCATATAAGGTGATCTTTAAGACAAAAATACAATAAAAAAATGGTAAAAACCAGATGGAGATATGTTGTATGCAATGATGAACAGGAAACCGTACTGCTATCCCTTTATTAGGCTATTCCATTGACAATAAGCTAATTAATGTAATGTATCGTGAATCGTTCATGCCGATTTCCTCTGGTCTATTGCCTAATTTACCTCCTATTTTTGCCCGATTTACCTCTTATAATTCTAGTGGAATACCTCTAATTTTGTCTCGTTCTCTTTGAGGGGAGACATCAGGATAGTATCACCTGCTTCCAGGGCTTCAGGAGAAATAGTTGATCTTATATATTAATTTTATTTTATTATTACATGAAAAACAATTTGTTA
>OGOJ01002913.1_pt1 | contig 10241 bp, 7 predicted proteins | sample 1552601 | NCBI WGS metagenome assembly OGOJ01 (sample SAMEA2580184, study PRJEB22360) | human gut metagenome | biome: human gut; feature: human-associated habitat; material: faeces | place: Denmark | collected 2008/2010
CAGCATACGACATCTTGTATGATGTTATTAGAAGCAAAAACAACATACTTCCTTTCTTTTTTTGTTTCGTGGTTTAATACATTCAGATACTGTGACTTTTGATTTCGTTTTTGTAGCTCTGACTACTCAACAGGAGTGTATTGCCATCTCTTTTATCTGAATTGTTTATTAGCTGGATGTTGCCAGAGTGTTTGCTCTGAGTACTTATTTCAATCAAGTCTACGATGATAATCGCTGGTGGATATCACGGTATCAAGACTTTAGAAAGGGAGGTACAACCTCATGATTTACGTAGGCATTGATATTGCCAAACTTAACCATTTTGCCTCAGCCATATCCTCTGATGGCGAAATACTCATCGAGCCGTTCAAATTTACAAATGACAATGATGGCTTCCAATTGCTGCTCTCTAAACTGGATCCTCTAGACAAAGACAGCATCATCATTGGTCTTGAATCGACGGCACACTACGGCGACAACCTTGTCCGATACCTTGTTGCTTGTAATTACAAAGTGTGTGTGTTGAACCCCATCAAGACTTCTACCATGCGAAAGAACAACATTCGCAAAACGAAGACTGACAAAGTCGACACTTACATTATCTGTAAAACTCTTATGATGCAGGAATCTCTCAGATTTGTGACCTTCTACGATCTTGATCTGATGGACTTAAAAGCCCTTGGTCGTTTCCGCCAGAAAACTATTAAGCAGCGAACCCGTTTAAAGATTCAGCTGACTTCTTATGTGGACGAGATCTTTCCTGAATTGCAGTATTTCTTCAAATCAGGTCTGCATCAAAAATCTGTCTATGCGCTTCTCAAAGAAGCACCTACACCGGAAGCAATCGCCTCTATGCATATGACTCATCTGGCTCATCTTCTCAAAGTGAACTCCCACGGACACTTTGACAAAGAGATGGCTCAGCAGTTAAGAGTTCTCGCACAGAAGTCTGTCGGTGCCAACGACAGTGCTCTATCTATTCAGGTAACCCACTCCATCCAACAGATTGAGTTACTGGATAGCCAATTAGAAAGAGTTGAAGCTGAAATGACTGACATCATGAAATTCAATGATTCCGTCATTATGACCATTCCTGGTATCGGTTATATCAACGGAGGAATGATTCTTGGTGAAATCGGTGATATTCACCGCTTTTCCACCCCTAACAAGCTGCTTGCATATGCCGGCTTAGACCCTTCCGTATATCAGTCCGGAAATTACCAAGCTAAGAAGACGAGGATGTCTAAACGTGGATCCAAAGTCCTCAGATATGCACTTGTTAATGCAGCTCACAATGTTGTTAAAAACAACGCCACCTTCAAGGCCTATTACGATGCCAAGATGGCGGAAGGCCGGACTCATTATAATGCCCTTGGGCACTGTGCCGGCAAGCTCGTCAGAGTCATCTGGAAGATGCTGACTGACGAAGTTGAATTTAACATCGAATAAGAGGTCTGGATACCCTATATCGTTGATTTGAAAAAGCGCCCACCAGGGAGCCTTATTAAGGTTACCCATTTTTACCACGAAAAGATTATTTTTATTTCCAGCTAATTTAAGCTTGACTTTTCATAGCTGGTCTCCAATTCATTTTTATTTTAATATCAATCTGAATCGGAGTCAAAAATCGATTTTGTACAAAATAAAGGGGGGCATCAGAACCATGTCCAAAGTTAAGGGTTCCCTGTAAACTCATTGTATAGATTTAAGGGTTTTCATTAAAACTTACTGTCTAATGGTAAGGGTTTTAAAAACTCAAACGGTCCAATCTATAGGGTACATTTTAATTTGATGTTTTTATTATACCATAAAAAGCATTAGAAAAGGAGCAAAAAGTCAGTATTTTCAAGGCTTTCAGGAGTTTTTAAAAGCCTTCGGCTGCTCGATCTCAAGACCGGACATCAGCCAGTCGAATTGCTGCCAGTGAAGTTGACGAACTTCCTGACTTGAACGTGGCCAGCGGAATCTTCCCATGTACTTCGATACGCTTGTACAGAAGAACAAAACCATCCGTTTCCCACAGCAGAGCTTTTACCCGATCACATCGTTTCCCACAAAAAAGGTACAGCGCGCTGCGCCGTGGATCCATGTGAAGTTGTTGTTCCACAATGGCACACAGTCAGTCGATCAACTTTCGCATATCCGTGTAACCGGTCAAGATATAGAGTTCGTCAGCGACTGTGATATCACCTAGCATGCATACTCCGTCAGGATTTTTATTGTTTGTGCCAGAAGCACCGGATCCGTACCGTTGGGAACGCAAAGTTTGAGATTGCCGATAGCAAGCTCCATGACTGCATTTGTGTCAGAAAAATCGATTGGAGTAGTATCCATCTCAATCTTTACTACTTCCTGCTGAGCATTCTTTCGGTCAGTACGCTGATTTCTTTCAGGAATGTCGCAGCAATTATTTTGACGTAACCGTTTTACCCATTTGTAAAAAGTTCCAGGATTCATGTCATTGTTAAGGCACCACTGATGATCCGACAATCCGCTTTTACGGCATTCCATGATCAGGCGGTATTGTTCTTCAACAGGAACTCTTGGTGATCGCATCGCATTTACCTCATGATAGTTAGAGTAAAATGCTAGCATATCGCAAACAAAATGGAGTAAAACACTAGCATTTCCTGATTCTTATTATGAAGTTGAATGTTGGAGTATGCAATCCGTCGAATTATTTTGCGCTTACGTTTGTAAAAAGCACAAATAATTATCTTTCATATTACTTCCAATTTATTATATCTTATTGAATACAATACCTCAACATACAATATGCCAACATACAATACGTGATCAGTAATCGCAACTCCAATCAACATCTTTTCTTACTTCTCTTCATTTTTACATTCAATCTCCGTTCCATCCTCTCGTTTCTCCACCAATGCCTTCCAAGCCTATTATGCGGGGTTTCAAAAAAACACACCGCTGCTACAATATTCAAATGATTCGTTCACATAGCTGCAAAACACACCTCCATTTTTTCTTACGAACCGCAAAATAAGTTTTTTCTTGAAAGCAGACAAACAGTTTCAATATTCCCTTAAACTTTGAATCGATACCGCGTAGTGAAAGTATGCAATAGATTTTCAAAATAGGATAAGGCACATTCCATCTACCTTCATTATTTATTATTTTTTCCTCGGCAAGTAAAACAGCTTTTTCTAATGAATTAGTTGTCCTTTCAGCCAAAGATACTGCATCACGCTTGTCATTACAACTTAACGTCCTTCCGTTTAACCAAATATCTATTTGATAATCTTGTTCTTTTAAGATGTCAATATTTCTTTCTAAAATTTACAAATATTCTGATGTCATATATGCAAACAAACTCGTGAAAATTTCTTATTTCTTTGGTAACTTCTTAATTTTAAATCCTTGTTCTTTCCTAGTAGATAATATTATCTTTTCACCATTATAATTTTTTCTGATTTAAAGACTAAGTAAGACTATTGATTGTTTTGCTTTTCGGTGTCACTATCGCAAAATTATGATTTTCCCATGCAAAATTAGTATCCAATCCGATTTGTCGTAATGCTTTCAAAATCATTTTTCCATTCCAATATACTCCAATGTACAATTCAACTAGTTAATGTTAAACCTAGAAAATTTATTAATCTTTTTAAATCGTTTTATCATTTTCTTCTCATACTGTCTTAAATACACTTCTAACTCAAACGCATACATTAATTCAAAATCTATGACATCTGATGCATCCCGAATCACTTTATTTGCTTTTTCTTCTGTATAATATTTTTTTTCATCGCCATATATGATTGGTTTTATAAAGAAATTTTCAAACCATTTTTCCATACTACTTTTACAAAACAATTGCATTTTTTTATTTTCAAAATTCTCTTGTCCCGGAAAATAAAAATGAATTAATTTAGTAAGCATTGTTTCATGATCAATCAAATATATATTCGAATAACTAAGTGCGGATTTCTTAAATTCTTTATTCAATTCCCTAAGGCTATCAAATTCTTTGTTCATTTCTGTTAGATTCCGCAGTTGATAATATGTATCATCCTGATGGGAACTATTCCAATTCATTTTGTTTTCATATTTTATTTTTCCATCATAAATACAGCAATCTTTCCCTGTAAGGTTCTTTGCCCCAGCTTGTAAAATATATGGTTTTCTATCAACAATAACATCTATATTTGTTTCTAGCTCATAGTTAATATTTCTTAAGATGTTTAAAAGTTTCTCTTCCATCTGAAATAATTCCTTAAAACGTTCCGTTCTTATCTCTGAATAACCATTTGCCTTATGTCTTACATCAAGAAATATGTACCCTAGCAAAAAAATAATGGAAATCAATTCAAAAAAATCTATTGCGTCAGAAACAGAAAATGCATTTGTTTTAAAAAAACTAAAAAAGCTTGAAAAATAATCTTGAATCAGTTGAAAATAGTATATATAAACTACATAAACTGCCAATACCAAATGTACAATTGAGCAATCAAAAAAGAAGCTTAAACAATTTTTCATAAAACAAATTATACTTTCCATTGTAAAAACTTTAGCCTTCTTTACCATCGAAGAATCTGTTTCTCCATAAGATTTAACACCACAAATATTAAACTTAATCCAAAATATAAGTATATTAACATCTGCACTTACTTTTAAGAACCATACTTGAAAAGTATTATATTGCAAGCTTCGTTCATGATTTTTATTCCAAATTAAACGTCTTAACAAATCCCCAATTTTCTCTACAGCTATAACCAAAATTGCCATAATCATCGCAATCACGATCCATATTGTAACCATAAGAATACACAATTCTAAATAACTAATAACTGCATTCATCCACGCATAATCTGTTATATTACTAAATTCCATCAGCTGATTGGCAAATTGTTGAGATGCAAAATAATATATAATGGTCTTAGCCTTTCCAACCACAAAAACTATTATTCTCTTAAACAAATATTTGATAAGTCTCATTATCAAAAAAGCAAATACTCCTACCAGTGTCACCGATACAACACAATGTTTCTTTAAAAATTCCACTAATTTGTTCATTTTCCCAACTCCTTATGCAAGCGCACCATAGTGGGTGTAGCTTTTTTATTAGTCGCTCCTAAGAACGGCATTAGTTAACGAATTACTTTCTGTATTCTGCCGGAAACTTGTCTGACCAAGGGAACATATCTTCACAGAAATTGGCATCATGGTCGTCCATGTGCTTCTGTATCTCTGTTAAAAGATATTCGAAATAATTGTAAGGCTTTAAGCTGTTTGCCTTTGCGTTTTCGGCAATGCTATAGATAATGGCACTGGTTTCTGCACCAGCTATGGTATCGATCATACCCCAGGGGAGGTGCCAACACAGAATGATCGGATCGCCTGTTCTGCGGAATTATTATCCATCGGCACTTCTCCATCTTCAAGAAAGGTTTTTAGATACTTTTCTTGATTCAGCAAATAGGTAAGCCCTTTTGCAATCTTGCTCTCGGGTGTTACAGATAATAGATTCTGTTTGACCCACACGAAATAAGCATCAACCAGCGGTTTCACTGTTAGCTGACGATATTTTAGGCGTTCTTCTGTAGACATTGTTTTCCTCGCGATAGATTGCTTGGATCTGTTATAATGTCAGATATACGAGCCAACTTTTTTGCTTGTCCTTTGGCAAAGCCTTAAATGCTTCGCCAAATCGACGTCTTGCATGGTTCCAGCAGCTGGCAATCCGTAGGTCTTCACATTCTTTTTCAATGTTGTGATAGACCTGATATCCATCCGTTACGCAGATCCCTTTGAAATCTTTTAGAAATGATCTTGAATGGCTTGCACTACGAGATGGTTGATACTCGTACAAAACAATCGGTTTTTCCGGATACATCTTGCCAGTTCGATACCCCCACATGTAATGCTTGCTTCCCTTAGTTCGGTTCTCTTTGTAAAACAGAACCGGGATTTCATCTGCCTGAAGTACATGATAATCATATATTCTTTCATGCAGATAGTCATAGATGACGGAGAGATATCTCTCTGCACTAAGTATGGTCCAATGTGCCATGTCGACAATAAGAATGTCATTACTGCACTGAACAAATACCATTCTGAATATGACGCTGAAATTCACTCATGCGGATATTTCTTTGTAAACAATATCGGAAACCTTTTATCTGAACAGGCCGTAAGGGAAATAATTGACAAATATTATCACATTGCAGATATCCAGCAACATATTACTCCTCATATGTTCCAACATTCTTTTGCCATACCTCATTTAGAAGAAAGTGTTAGCAAACGATAAAATTGCAGTAACAACACCAACTATCGCCGAAAGCTCTATTACAAACTGTATATTCATACTTTCCCCCATCAAACGTAAATTTTCAGCCACAAGTACCTTAATCCATCCGCTACTGCTCACATTCCCCACACAACTTCCCAACCACTTTCCTCTTCATCATCACATCCTCTATCAACATAAGTTTCTAACCTTTAGGCATCATATTCCAAGTTTGGAATAGTTCTAATAACAACCGTCGATATAAATCTTCAATCTGTGCCCTTTTTTCTGCACTTCCACCGCCTTTGATTTTATACAAATAATTTATAACCTTTCTATCCAATTCTCTCTCCGCAATTATCTCGACACTTTCTTCGGGAGTCCATTCATTCTCTTCGCACTCATTTATAAATTCTCTTATTTCATTTATATAATTCCATGCCGGAACAATTGCATAAACACATTCTATACCTAACCATTCATTATAGCCATTTCTAAACTCTGCAATTTCCCTGTACTCATCAAAAGCCGGTATTTCAATATATACTTCTTCATCATCCTGTGATTCAAAAATAATTTTTTGCCAAAACTTTTTATACATTTCTTCTTTTTCGATTTTCGTCCCTTGAATCGCCAGTTTCACTTGATCACCAGCCTCTAGTATAATATTCCATCCACCTTTCGACTTTTTCAATTCTGTCACGTCAAAGCTCTTGATTACAGGAACGTAGTCAAATACCATTTCATTGTTCACAGAACTAATAGTTACCGACGCTTCATCAATTATACTTTTCAAAGCTTTTGGTCGCAACATATCATAGCAAAAGCCACCATAGATACTCTCTCTAACATACATATTCCACACTTTTCGTTGTAAGCTACTAACATCCAAACAATGTGGAATATCCATAATGCAATACAAGTATGGTTGTTCCAATTCTAACGACATAAAATCATTCAAACCATAGGTGCCTCGATATCTCCACTCTCTAAAAGCAATCGCACTTCCTGGAAATAATAGCGCTAAATTTCTTAAAGGATATAGGTTCTTTTCGTCACGTCCACCTCTGTAAGTCATAATAATTCCAAATATTTTTGAGGGAATATCTGTTACCTTTTTCCATTTACTTATCTTCGGAAATCGTCTGTAAAATTCTAGTACAATCAGTTTTCTCCATATCTCTTCATAATGATTTATTCTACCATTTCTTATCACATACTGTATAATCATATGACTCCATATAACACAATAATATTCCAAAATGGATACTATTTGAACATCAAAATAGGACTTCGAAAAGGTCTCTTCACTGACTCTCCAATCAGATTTCCACTTCACTAATAAATAATCCAAGAAATCAAATGCCTTTATTTGCATGCACTTGCATTTTTGTTTCCAATCATTCCCATCTATCCCATTAACTAATTTTCCGATATCCAATTTGATAATCTCATCTACCAGATTCAAACCTATCAAATAGGTTACAATTCTTACATCTAAGGATTTGACTCTCCTAGTATCTGTTTCTTTAAAATAATAAGCCTTCTTATTACACACTTCTTTCCATATATCATCGTTTGTATAATGTCCTGAATAATATTCTGATGCAAGAGAATATATCTCTTCTCTATATGCTTTAACAGTCTCATCCTGACGTTGTTCAACCATTAAATCCATATAACAGTTTTTGGCAAACACAATAATTTCTTCAAGAGATCTTTCAATTTGTTTTTTTGCATCATATGTAAATTTCATTCTAGCAGCATCAATCACATCACTTCCCATTCCTGCTAAAATATCCACATACTTTACTTGAATGATGTTGCCTGGTATGACAATATTCTCATCTATAATCATTCCCATAAATGAAGTTTCATTATACTGTGTATATTCTCCATATTCTATAATCTCATCATCATCATACTGTGCAATTGCGAAATTTAATAAATACCTATTCTTCTTGTCATATATAATAATGTATTTAAAATTGTAGCCAAAACAATATTCATATCGGTTATCAACATCTATGTTCCCCTTATATCCGCTGCTATTCAAACAAGTAAGTTCTTCACACCATGTAGATCCAGTCAGCGATAGCGCAACAGGTTGACCTCCATTAAGAAAAATAGGTACAATTGGGGTCTCACAATATTCCTGTATATATTGTCGCACCAAATCTTCATATTCATCATCATACTCCCTCAAATATAAATTTGTTTGCTCTCCAAAGCATTGCGCCTTCTGCGCATCTGTCAAACGAAAAGTAAATGAAATGCTTGTCCCCCTCGCCCGCTCTTCATCAGCTTTCTGGCAAAATGCATAACCACTTTTTTTACCAGAATACAAAATCATTGTATTGGCATGTCTTTCTGCATCAGATTTTGTATATATTTCCATCTCATCTGTAACTGTAAATACCGTATGTAGTCCAATCCCAAATGCACCTGTAGGACGCAACCATTCAGGCATATCTTTGAATTCCTTTTGATATTGTTTACGATTTTTCCAACTACTTCCTGTAGTTAAAATATGATTTTGAAATTCATCTACGCTGATTCCTATACCAGAATCTTCAATTAAAAAATCTACTTCATCCGTCTCCGCGTGATATTCTGTGTTCACATGGATAGCATATTTTTCAAAAATATCTGGAAATAATCTTGCTACTTGAAATGGCGAAATCTCATACATATATGCAGGAACTCTATCCTTAATTTCTCTCCAAATCTGTATTTTAGACGCATCAATAGCATTTTGAATTAATTCACGAATAAAAATAAAGCTTTTATTTTGATAAATACTAATATTCTCAATCAGTGAATACGCCTTTTCTTGTGAAAAAGAGAATCGCAAATTTTGATTTCCAGAAGAAATCTCTGCCCCATTCAACAAAATCTTGTATTCAAGTTCTGGAATTTTACGGCTCCAATTTTTAGGAAAAATTTTATTAACATTTAGTTTTGCTAAATTAATCTCATTTTCCATCCAGCTTTTCCAACTGACATGTTCACGAATAGTCTGCTGATATACTTTAATATATCTTTGTTCAAATTTTTTCTTATTATCACAAGCATCATCTTTCATCCACTCAACAGCACACTCATCTTTTATCGCCTTTTTATCAACATTTGCAATTACCCGAATTTGTTCCGTAGATATATACAATGTTTCAACCGAACAATGTTTAAAATAATGTGCAAGATTTTCATCTTGTAATGTTCCAAATGTAGCAATTCCTATTCTGTTAAATCGATCGTTGTCTAAATCGCATAAATCCCCCATACGAAGTAACCACGCAATAAGCCTCGGATGAAATTCCTCACCATCAAAGGTATCAACCATAACCAATTCTTTTAACATATTCTCAAAAGATCCTGTATGAGACATAGATATCTTATTAATCATCTTAGTAATTCGCTTAGGAAGGAACGACTCCTCAACACATAACAATGCGCCTATCTGATTTTGTCTTTCGGTTAATTTCTGTATTCTTCTGCCATGCTGCGGTCTAAAATATTCCATCAAAACAATTGTTATTGCTTGTCTGACATCTAATGTCCAAGTCAAATATTCCTTAATTCTTCCACTTTCTGCTTCCAATAACAAACTAGCAGCTTTCCCTATTGTCGAACTTTCTGATTGATACTCACTTAAAAAATTTTGAAAATCTTCTGTTATCCATAGTTCTCTTACTTCTTTTTCTGTATAAAGCATACCAATATCATGCATATAAGAACACATCAGTAGTAAAAAAGTATCCATTCCTGTCAACTTCTTTATTCTTTCTTTCCCTAAAATTCCCTCAATTGCAGAGACTATATTTACAGAATGCCAAGCATCGTGCGAACTGTAAGTAGGATATGTTGCGACAACAGATGATAAGTATCTTGTCATTTTTTTCTTTTGCAAATCATATACGCTTTCCAAACTACGTTTTGTCTCATCACATTCACAGACTCGGTGTAAATGCTCCTCTAAAGTATACTTTCTCTT
>OGOJ01002924.1_pt1 | contig 10202 bp, 6 predicted proteins | sample 1552601 | NCBI WGS metagenome assembly OGOJ01 (sample SAMEA2580184, study PRJEB22360) | human gut metagenome | biome: human gut; feature: human-associated habitat; material: faeces | place: Denmark | collected 2008/2010
GCTGGCAAAGAGCCGGGGCGTGCCGGTGCTGGCCATCGTGAACGTGGTGGGCAGCTCCATCGCCCGCGCGGCAGACTATGTGCTGTACACCTACGCCGGGCCGGAGATCGCCGTGGCCTCCACCAAGGCCTATATGGTGCAGCTGTGCGTGCTGTACCTGTTTGCCCTGTACGCGGCCAAATCTCTGGGGACTGTCGAGGGGAAGGAGTACAAGCGGCTGCTCACGGCGCTGCGCTCCCTGCCCAAGCAGATGCAGACGGCGCTGGACATGAACCCTGCCATTCCTGCTCTGGCAAAGAAATACCACGGCAGCCCCTCCATGTTCTTCATCGGAAGAAACACCGACTACGCCGTCGCTCTGGAAGGGGCGTTGAAGATGAAGGAGATCTCCTACATCCACGCGGAATCCTACGCGGCGGGCGAGTTGAAACACGGCACCATCGCCCTGATTTACGAGGGGCAGCCGGTGATCGCCCTGTGCTGCAACGACGCGGTCATGGAGAAGACCATGAGCAACATCGTGGAGGTCAAGGCGCGGGGCGCGGAGGTGCTCGCGGTGGCCTTCAAGGGGAACGGGAAGATCGTTTCTCTGGCCGACGACATGATCTTTGTGCCGAAAATCGACCCGCTGCTGTGCGCGGTGGCCGAAATCGTCCCGTTACAGCTGCTGGCCTATTACGTGGCCAAGGAAAACGGCTGTGATATCGACAAACCGAAAAATCTGGCAAAATCCGTTACAGTAGAGTAAAGGAGAGATCACCAATGACGAAATACATCTTTGTGACCGGCGGCGTGGTTTCCGGTCTGGGCAAGGGCATCACCGCGGCGTCTCTTGGCCGTCTTCTCAAGGCGCGGGGACTGAAGGTCGCCGCCCAGAAGCTGGACCCCTACATCAACGTTGACCCCGGCACCATGAGCCCCTACCAGCACGGCGAGGTCTACGTCACCGAGGACGGCGCGGAGACCGATCTGGACTTGGGTCACTACGAGCGCTTCATCGACGAAGACCTGAACAAGTTCTCCAACCTGACCACCGGAAAGGTGTACTGGAACGTGCTGAACAAGGAACGCCGGGGCGAGTATCTGGGTTCCACGGTTCAGGTCATTCCCCACGTGACCAATGAGATCAAAGAGTTCGTCTACAGCGTCGGCCGGAAGACCGACGCGGATGTGGTCATCACCGAAATCGGCGGTACCATCGGCGATATCGAGTCCCAGCCCTTCCTGGAGGCGGTGCGCCAGATTGCGCTGGAGGTAGGGAAGGAGAACAGCCTGTTCATCCACGTGACGCTGGTGCCGTTCCTCCGTGGCTCCGACGAGCATAAGTCCAAGCCCACCCAGCACTCTGTCAAGGAATTGCAGGGCATGGGCGTCAAGCCGGATATCATCGTTCTGCGCTGCGATGAGCCGCTGGAATCCTCCATTTTCCAGAAGATCAGTATGTTCTGCAACGTTAAGCCGGACTGCGTCATTGAGAATATCACCCTGCCCGTGCTGTACGAAGCCCCGCTGATGCTGGAAAAGTCCAATCTGTCCGGCATTGTCTGCCGGGAGCTGGGTCTGGAGACCCCCAAGCCTGAGCTGACGGAATGGATTCAGATGGTGGAGAAAATCAGAAACAGCAGCAAGCACGTCACCATCGGCCTCGTGGGCAAGTACGTCCAGCTCCACGACGCCTATCTCTCCGTGGCGGAAGCTCTGCGCCATGCGGGCTACGCGCTGGACGCCGTGGTGGACATCCAGTGGATCGATTCGGAGACACTGACGGAGGAAACCGTCAATGAGAAGCTGTCCCATCTGGACGGCATCATCGTTCCCGGCGGCTTTGGCGGCCGGGGCATCGAGGGCATGATCCTTGCGGCGAAGTACGCCCGGGAAAAGAAGGTGCCTTATTTCGGCATCTGCCTTGGTATGCAGATCGCCGTCATTGAGTACGCCCGGAATGTTGCCGGTCTGGCGGACGCCAATTCCGGCGAATTCGACCCGGTGAGCGAGCATAAGGTCATCGACTTCATGCCCGGACAGAGCGACGAGGTGGACAAGGGCGGCACGCTGCGCCTTGGCGCTTACCCCTGCGTCATCACCCCGGATACGACCATGGCGCGGTGCTACGGCGCGGGTCTTATCCACGAGCGTCACCGCCACCGCTACGAATTCAACAACGATTTCCGGGACGTCCTGCAAAATGCCGGACTTACCTTAAGCGGCACCTCCCCGGATGGTCGTCTGGTGGAGACCGTGGAGCTGACCGACCGCCCCTTCCATGTGGGCGTGCAGTACCATCCGGAATTCAAGAGCCGTCCCAACAAGCCCCATCCGCTGTTCCTGGGCTTTGTCAAGGCCAGCCTGGGGGAATAACCATGAGTATCCACGAAGAATGCGGCGTGTTCGGCGTTTACAGCCAGCGTCAGGAGGATGTAGCGAGCCTTGCCTACTACGGGCTGTATTCCTTACAGCACCGTGGGCAGGAGGGCTGCGGCATTGTCGTCAATGACGACGGTGTTTTTGACGGCCACAAGGGTCTGGGACTGGTCAGTGAGGTGTTCACGGGCAGCGTCATGAAGCAGTTCCCCATGGGGAAAATGGCGGTTGCCCACGCCCGCTACGGCACCACCGGCGGCTCCAATCTGGCAAACTGCCAGCCTATTCAGGTCAATCATTTAAAAGGCAAGCTGGCGCTTGCCCATAACGGCAATTTGAGCAACGCGCTTCAGCTCCGCCGGGAGCTGGAGCTTTCCGGCGCCATTTTCCATACTCCCCCCGACACGGAGACCATCGCCTATGTGATCACACGGGAGCGGATCACCGCTCCCTCCATTCAGGCGGCGGTCAGCCGCGCGGTGGACAGGCTGGAGGGCGCTTTTTCTCTGGTCATGAGGTCCTCTACCAAGCTCATTGCGGTGCGCGACCCCCACGGATTCCGCCCGCTGTGCTATGGAAAAATGAAGGACGGGACGTATATCGTCGCATCGGAGAGCTGCGCCCTTCACGCTGTCGGCGCGGAATTCCAGCGGGATATTCTGCCGGGAGAAATCCTGACCTTTGACTGCGACGGCATCCACTCCGACACCAGCCACTGCGGCACCGCGCCCAAAAAGATGTGCATTTTTGAATATATCTACTTTGCCCGGCCGGATTCCGTCATCGACGGTGTCAGCGTTCATGATGCCCGGGTCAGGGCAGGGGAGATCCTCGCGAAGACCCATCCGGTGGACGCGGACATTGTCATCGGCGTGCCGGATTCCGGTCTGGACGCCGCCATGGGCTATGCCCGGGAATCGGGGATTCCCTACGGCATCGGCCTGATCAAAAACAAATATATCGGCAGAACCTTCATCGCCCCCGGGCAGGATCACCGGGTAGATCAGGTCAAGATCAAGCTCAGCCCCGTGGAAAGCGAAGTCCGAGGCAAGCGGGTGGTGATGGTGGACGATTCCATCGTCCGCGGCACGACCTCCGGGCGCATTGTGCAGCTTCTGCGGGACGCGGGGGCGAAGGAAATTCACATGCGCATCTCCGCGCCGCCGTTCCTGCATCCCTGCTACTATGGCACCGACATCGACTCCCGGGAGCACCTGATCGCCTGCCATCATACCGTGGAGGAAATCGGGGAGATCATCGGCGTTGACAGCCTGGGCTATCTGCCGTTGGGGAATCTGCGTGACCTCTGCGGCAGCGAAGAATATTGCAGCGCCTGCTTCAACGGCGACTATCCCACATCGATTCCCGAGGACACCCGGAAAGACCAGTTTGAGCAGAAGCTTTCCCAGAGAAAGGCCGGTGAAAAGCCATGAATCGGAACTTCGACAGAAAAATCATTCTGGAGGACGGCACCGAATTTTACGGTTACGGCTTTGGCGCCAAGAAAGATGCGCTGGTGGAGCTGGTGTTCAATACCTCCATGGTGGGCTATCAGGAAATTCTCTCGGACCCTTCCTACACCGCGCAGGCCGTGGTCATGACCTATCCCCTGATCGGCAATTACGGCATGTGCAATGAAGACTACGAGACGGACATACCCACCATCAGCGGTCTGGTCGTCCGGGAATTCAACAGCGAGCCTTCCAATTTCCGCGCCGCGCGGACACTGGAAGACGTGATGATCCAGTATGACATTGTGGGCATCGCCGGGGTGGACACCCGCCGCCTTGCCCGCCACATCCGGGATGAGGGCACTTGCAAGGCGCTGATCGTGGACGCGCAGACCCCCAGCATCGCCTGCCTTGCGAAAATGCGCTCCACCGCTCTGCCCACCAATCAGGTTTCCGTGGTGAGTACGAAATCCCCGTGGATATCCGCCTGTGCAAATCCAAAGCACCGCGTTGTGGCCGTTGACTGCGGCATCAAGCACAACATCATCCGCAGTCTGAACGCCCGGGGGTGTGAAGTGACCATCGTTCCGTGGACGGTTACCGTCGAGGAAGTGATGGCCATGCACCCGGATGGCCTGTTCATCTCCAACGGCCCCGGCAACCCGGAGGACGCAAAGCCGGTGATTGACCTTGTCCGTGCCCTTCGGGGCAAGCTGCCGATTTTCGGCATCTGTCTTGGACATCAGATCATCGCCCTTGCCTACGGTGCGTCCACTTACAAGCTGAAATTCGGCCACCGGGGCGGAAATCACCCTGTCAAAAATCTCCAGACGGGGAAGGTGGCGATCACCTCCCAGAACCATTCCTACGCGGTAAAGGCGGATTCTCTGGCGGGAACCGGCCTGACCGTGACCCATGTCAACCTGCTGGACGGTACGGTGGAGGGGCAGAAGTGCGCCGCCGACCGGATATTCAGCGTCCAGTACCATCCGGAAAGCGCCCCCGGCCCGCAGGACAGCGCCTACCTGTTCGATGAATTCATCGCCATGATGGAGGGAAAGTAACATGCCGAAACGTACCGATTTGAAGAAAATTCTGGTCATTGGCTCCGGCCCCATCGTCATCGGTCAGGCGGCGGAATTTGACTATGCCGGCACGCAGGCCTGCCTCGCCCTGAAAGAAGAGGGCTATGAGGTCATTCTGTGCAACAGCAACCCCGCGACCATCATGACCGACCCCGCCATCGCGGACAAGGTTTACATGGAGCCGCTGACGCTGGAATATATCGCCAAGATCATCCGCTACGAGCGTCCCGACGCCATCATCCCCGGCATCGGCGGTCAGACAGGTCTGAATCTGGCCATGCAGCTGGAAAAGAAGGGCATTTTACGGGAATGCCGGGTCAGGCTGCTGGGCACCTCCAGCGAGTCCATCGAGCGTGCCGAAGATCGTGAGCTTTTCAAGGAGCTGTGCCAGTCCATCGGCGAGCCGGTCATCCCCTCCGAAATTTCCTACTCCCTGGAGGAGGCCAAGGAGGCCGCCAAGCGCATCGGCTATCCTGTGGTGCTTCGTCCCGCCTTTACTCTCGGCGGCACCGGCGGCGGCTTTGCTTACAATGAAGACGAGCTGGTGGAAATCGGTCTCAACGCCTTCGCCCTCTCCCCTGTCCATCAGGTTCTGGTGGAAAAGTCCGTCAAGGGCTACAAGGAGATCGAATTCGAGGTCATGCGGGATTCGGGTGACCACGCCATCACCATCTGCGGCATGGAGAACATCGACCCCGTGGGCGTCCACACCGGCGACAGCATGGTGGTCGCCCCCATCATGACCCTCAGCGACCACGACATGAAGATGCTCAACGACTCCGCCATCAAGATCATCCGGGCGCTGAAGGTGGAGGGCGGCTGCAACGTTCAGTTTGCCCTTGACCCCAATTCCTCCAAATACTATCTCATTGAGGTCAACCCCCGTGTCTCCCGTTCCTCCGCGCTGGCCTCCAAGGCCTCCGGCTACCCCATTGCCCGGGTCACCGCGAAAATCGCCGTGGGCATGGCGCTGGAGGACATCAAAATCGCCAACACCAACGCCGCCTTTGAGCCGAAGCTGGACTACGTCATCACCAAGCTGCCCCGGTTCCCCTTCGACAAGTTCACCTCCGCCATCAACATTCTGGGCACCCAGATGATGGCCACCGGCGAGGTCATGGGCATCGGCTCCAATCTGGAGGAATCCCTGCTCAAGGGCATCCGCTCTCTGGAGGTAGGCGCGAACCACATCTACCATCACAAATTCGACGACATGACCACGGAGGAGCTGCTGGACTATATCAGCGTGTTCCGCTCCGACAACATCTTCGCCATTGCGGAAATCATCTACCGGGGCGTCACCGTGGAGCAGATTCATGAGATCACCGCCATTGACGTCTACTTCCTGAACGCCATCAAGCGCATTGTGGATATGGAGGAATACCTGAAACTCCACGTCAAAGAGCCGGAAGCCCTTCTGGACGCCAAGAAGATGGGCTTCAGCGATAAATATGTGAGCAGGCTCTGGAAATGCTCCGAGACGGACGTGTCCGATTTCCGCAGAGAACACGGTATGTTCCCGGCCTTCCGTATGGTGGACACCTGCCACACCGGCGCGTATATCCCCTACTTCTACTCCTCCTACACCGGCGGGAACGTCTCCCGGCTGACGAACAAAAAGAAGATCGTGGTGCTGGGCGCAGGCCCCATCCGCATCGGTCAGGGCGTGGAATTCGACTACTCCACCGTCCACGCCGTCATGACCATCAAAAAGGCGGGCTACGAGGCCATCATCATCAACAATAACCCCGAGACCGTCTCCACCGACTACACCACCGCCGACAAGCTGTATTTTGAGCCTTTGACTCCCGAGGATGTCATGAACATCATCGACTTTGAAAAGCCCGACGGCGTGATCGCGTCTCTGGGCGGCCAGACCGCCATCAATCTGGCCCAGCCCCTCCATGACCGGGGCGTGAAGATCATCGGCACCGGCTGCGAGGCCATCGACAGAGCCGAAAACCGGGACGCCTTTGAAAAGCTCCTGAAAGAGCTGGACATCCCCCAGCCCAAGGGAAAGGCCGTCACCAAAATCGAGGACGGTCTCGCGGCGGCGAATGAGATCGGCTACCCCGTGCTGGTACGTCCCAGCTTCGTGCTGGGCGGCCGCGCCATGCAGATCGTGGCGAACGAGAGCCAGCTGCGCCGCTACCTGAAAAGCGCCGTGGAAATCGACGAGGACAAGCCCGTTCTGGTGGACAAATACATTCAGGGCCGTGAAGTGGAGATCGACGCCATCTGCGACGGCCGGGACGTGTTCGTCCCCGGCATTATGGAGCTGGTGGAGCGCACCGGCGTCCACTCCGGCGACTCCATCTCCGTCTACCCCTCCTTCTCCATCTCCGACAAGGTCAAGGGCATCATTCTGCAATACGCCAAAAAGCTGGGTCTGGGCATCGGCATTGTCGGCCTGTTCAATGTGCAGTTCATTGTGGATCCGGAGGACAACGTGTCCGTCATCGAGGTCAATCCCCGTTCCTCCCGCACGGTTCCCTTCCTGAGCAAGGCCACGGGCTACAGCCTTGCGGACATCGCCACCGACGTGATTCTGGGTCTGAGCCTGAAGGAGCAGGGCTTCTTCGACATCTACCCCGCCGAAAAGGAGCGCTGGTACGTCAAAGCGCCAGTGTTCTCCTTCAATAAAATCCGCGGTCTGGACGCCTATCTGACTCCCGAAATGAAGTCCACCGGCGAGGCCATCGGCTATGACCGCACCATGACCCGTGCCCTGTACAAGGCGCTGCAGGCCTCCGGCATGAAGCTGCAGAACTACGGCACCGTCCTTGCCACCATCGCCGACCGGGACAAGGAGGAAGCGCTGCCCCTGATCCGCCGGTTCTACCGTCTGGGCTTCAACATCGAGGCCACCGCCGGAACTGCCACCTTCCTGAAGGAAAACGGCATCCGCACCCACGTTCTGGGCAAGATCAGCGACGGCAGCGACGAAATCCCCAACGCGCTGCGTCAGGGACACATTGCCTACGTCATCAACACCCGTGACCCCGGCTCCAGCGGCCGGGACGGCATAAAAATCCGCCGGATTGCCACGGAGCATAACGTGACGCTGTTTACCGCGCTGGACACCATCCGGGTTCTGCTGGATGTACTGGAAGAAACCACTTTGACGATTTCCACCATCGACGCTTGACGAAAATCCATTTCCCGGAAGGAGCGACCATGAAACAGAGCATTTTCACGATTCTTTCCAATACTCCCCTGACTGACTGCGTCTATAAAATGGTGCTTTCCGGAGACACCTCCGCCATCACCGCCCCGGGGCAGTTTGTCAACATTCAAATCACAGGGAAGTTCCTCCGCCGTCCCATTTCCGTGTGCGACTATGACGGGGATACCCTCACCATCGTCTACAAGGTGGTGGGCAAGGGTACGGAAATTCTCTCCCGGATGGCTTCCGGGGAGAAGCTGGACATTCTGACCGGTCTGGGCAACGGCTACGACCTCACCCCCGCCGGGAACAGCCCCGTCTTACTGGGCGGCGGCGTGGGTGTTCCGCCGCTGTACCACCTTGCAAAACGGCTGCTTGCCATGGGCAAACAGGTGACGGTGATCCTGGGCTTCAACACCCAATCGGAAGTGTTCTATGAAGCCGAATTCCGGGCGCTGGGCTGCCGGGTGATTGTCGCCACCGCCGACGGAAGCTATGGCGTCAAGGGCTTCGCCACCACGCCCCTGAACGATCTTAATTATTCCTATTTCTACACCTGCGGCCCGGAGCCGATGCTCAAGGCGGTGTACGCTGATTGCAAGACCTCCGGCCAGTTCAGCTTTGAGGAGCGGATGGGCTGCGGCTTCGGCGCCTGCATGGGCTGCTCCTGCAAGACCCTCACGGGATACAAGCGCATCTGCAAGGACGGCCCCGTCATGCGGAAGGAGGAGATTCTATGGGAAGCCTGAGCGTCAATCTCTGCGGCATCGAGCTGGACAACCCGGTCATCCCCGCCTCCGGCACCTTTGGCTACGGCTATGAGTTTGCCGAACTATACGACATTAACTGCCTTGGCACCTTCTCCTTCAAGGGAACCACGAAAGAACCCCGTTTTGGAAATCCCACGCCCCGCATCGCCGAGTGTACCGGCGGCATGATCAACGCCGTGGGGCTGCAAAATCCCGGCGTGGACAAAGTCATATCCGAAGAACTTCCGAAGCTGAAAGCCTGCTTCCACAAGCCCGTCATGGCCAACGTCTCCGGCTTTTCCGTGGCGGATTACGCCTACACCTGCGAGCGGCTGGACAAAGAGGAACAGGTGGGCTGGCTGGAGGTCAACGTCAGCTGCCCCAACGTTCACGGCGGCGGCATGAGCTTCGGCACCTGCCCGGCAGCCGCCGCGGAGGGGACGGGAGCGGTGAAAAAGGTCACGAAAAAGCCCGTCATCATCAAGCTTTCCCCCAACGTCACCGATATCGTCTCCATCGCCAGAGCCTGTGAGGACGCGGGGGCGGACGGCATCAGCCTGATTAACACTCTGCTTGGTATGCGCATCGACCTGCGTACCCGCAGGCCGGTCATTGCCAACAAAATGGGCGGCTTTTCCGGCCCTGCCATCTTCCCGGTGGCGCTTCGCACGGTCTATCAGGTCGCGGGCGCGGTGAAAATTCCCGTGGTGGGCATGGGCGGCGTCAGCAGCGCCGAAGATGTGGTGGAAATGATGCTGGCAGGCGCTTCCGCCGTAGAGGTGGGCGCTGCCAATCTTGTAAATCCCTACGCCTGCCGGGACATCATCCGGGAGCTTCCCGCCGTCATGGAAAAATACAAAGTTGAGAATCTGAAAGACATTATAGGAGGCGCGAAATAATGGGTAAGGACGTCATTGTTGCCTGCGATTTTTCATCCGCCGAGGCGACCTTCGCTTTTCTTGACAAATTCACCGGCCGCAAGCCCTTCGTGAAGATCGGCATGGAGCTGTACTACGCGGAAGGCCCCGCCATCGTCCGGGAGATCAAAGCCCGGGGACACAAGATTTTTCTGGACTTAAAGCTCCACGACATTCCCAACACCGTGAAAAAAGCCATGTCCGTCCTGCGGAATCTGGACGTGGACATCACCAACCTCCACGCCGCCGGTACCACCGCCATGATGAAGGCCGCGCTGGAAGGTCTGACCCGGGAGGACGGCACCCGTCCCCTGCTGATTGCCGTGACCCAGCTGACCTCCACCGATCAGGCGGCCATGGAGTCCGACCTGCTCATTCATGAACCCATTGACGAAGTGGTCATGCACTACGCCGAGACCGCGAAAAACGCGGGTCTGGACGGCGTGGTCTGCTCCCCGCTGGAAGCGGGGAAG
>OGOJ01002931.1_pt1 | contig 10190 bp, 7 predicted proteins | sample 1552601 | NCBI WGS metagenome assembly OGOJ01 (sample SAMEA2580184, study PRJEB22360) | human gut metagenome | biome: human gut; feature: human-associated habitat; material: faeces | place: Denmark | collected 2008/2010
TTCTGTGCATCGCGAAGCGCGTTACTGTGAACGGAGTGAACAGTAACACGGAGTGAATGGTAACCCTCAACTAAGATTTTGCCATCTGGACGTTATAAAGAAATGATGTTATAATTAACACCCATATAGCGAAAGACTTGAAAAATCAACGACAAAAATTACATGACGGTACAGGAGGCAAAACACAGATGTACAAAGCTATTTTATTTGATCTGGAACTCTCACCGATTCCGGGGAGGGAATCACCAAATCCGTACAATATGCTCTGGAGAAGGTAGGAAAACCAGAACCAGATCTTCAGAAGCTGCGCATTTTTGTGGGACCGCCCCTTTTGGAGCAGTTTCAGGAATATGCGGGAATTGACGAAGAAACAGCAAGAAAGGCAGTTGAGATTTACAGAGAACGATACGCACCAGTGGGGATTTATGAGAATGAACTGTATCCTGGCATTCCGGAAATGTTATCCGGACTGAAACAAAGAGGATACAAGCTTGCCATTGCGTCTTCCAAACCAGAGAATTTCGTGAAGATCGTTGCGGAATATTTCCATATTGATTCTTATTTTGACGAGATGGTTGGAAGTGAGCCTGAGGGTAGACGAACCAATAAGACAGAGGTGATCGAGGAAACTCTGAAGCGGCTGGGATTTTCTGAACACCGTGACCAGGTGATCATGGTGGGGGATAAAGAGCATGATGTATTTGGGGCAAGACGCGCCGGATTGGAATGCATTGCAGTTTCCTATGGGTACGGAACCGAAGAAGAACTGAAAAATGCCCATCCTTTTAAAATTGTGAATTCGGCAGAGGAAATACTGGATTTTTTCGCCTGAGCCCCAGAAGAAAACAGAAAGTGCCGGTTTTGGCATGGAAGTGTCTGTATCCGGTGGGAATCCATTTTGTGCTTTCCCAGCTTGTCTCCTATCTGGGACTGTATTTTCTGGTGCAGCGGACTGGCGCAGATATGAGTGCATATTACCAGCATGTGCTTATGCTGACTGGTCTGACAGGGATTTTGGCTGCAGTTCCCTGCATATTGTTGTATCGGGGCGATTTTTCAAGAAGAAAAGAAACCGGGATATTATATCCTGCAGCTGATCGTCACCTTCCTGTTCTTCCAGTTCGGCGTACTTCATAATTGGTTCCATGCCGCCATCGGCTTATTGCTGGTCGGGGTGATCGCTTTCCTGTTTACGACCGTAGCGGCAAACGCTATCGCTATCGTAGGGACGAACCCGGTATCGGGCATGACGCTCATGACGTTGATCCTCGCCTCCATCATCTTGGTCGCCGTAGGGTTGAAAGGGCCGGCCGGCATGGTATCCGCCCTGATTATCGGAGGCGTGGTTTGTACAGCGCTTTCCATGGCGGGAGGTTTCATTACCGACTTAAAGATCGGCTATTGGCTGGGGAGCACACCCGCCAAGCAAGAGACTTGGAAATTCTTAGGCACACTAGTTTCCGCCGCTACGGTAGGAGGCGTGATCTTGATATTGAACCAGACGTACGGTTTCACGACCGGACAATTGGCCGCTCCGCAAGCGAACGCTATGGCCGCCGTTATCGAGCCATTGATGAGTGGTTCGGGGGCACCTTGGGCTTTATACGCAATTGGAGCCGTCCTCGCCGTCGTATTGAACTTCTGCAAGATACCGGCGTTGGCATTCGCCTTGGGTATGTTTATCCCTTTGGACCTGAATACGCCGCTTTTGATCGGTGGAGCGATCAGTTGGTACGTAGGAAGCCGTAGCAAAGACCAAAGCTTGAACTCAGCCCGCTTGGAGAAAGGTACGTTACTGGCTTCCGGCTTTATCGCCGGCGGCGCCTTGATGGGCGTGGTCAGCGCAGCCTTACGTTTCGGCGGAATCAACTTGATGAACGAGGAATGGGCATCTAGCAATGCCGCCGAGATACTGGCGGTTGTCATGTACCTTGTCATGATCGCTTACCTCACATTTAATTCCCTGAACGCAAAAAAAGAATAGAATAAAGGAATAAGGATATGGAAGCACCTGTAATCAATGTGGGAATCATGACCCACAAAGCAATCTCATTTGTTTTTAACGAGGAGTATGTACATACGGAAACCGGCACGTTCACCATAGGCGAGCAACGTGCCCTCTGGGTAAACGGCAAGATCGTGTACAATGGGAAGCTTTATCAGGAGCTATTCTTCGAGCCGACCAGCCCGCAATCCTCTTTCGACTTGAAGGCGGTCACGATCGGCGTGGATTTTCACTGGCAACGACAGGAGGATCAACGCTTCAAGGGAGCGTTGAACCTCGTGGCGACCGATAAAGGTATCGTCACGATCAACCAAGTGGACGTGGAGGAATACCTTACCAGCGTAATCTCCTCGGAGATGAGCGCCAACGCTTCCAAAGAGTTGCTGAAAGCCCATGCCGTGATCTCGCGAAGCTGGCTCTTGGCACAGGTCGAGAAGAATTTCAACTTGAACGGATCGGTTACGCCCTATAAAAGTTGTTACCGCAACAACGAGACCTTGATCCGCTGGTACGACCGGGAGGACCATGATCTGTTCGATGTCTGTGCCGACGACCATTGCCAGCGTTACCAAGGTATTACCCGGGCATCGAACCCGATAGTCAGGGAGGTGATCAAAGAGACACGTGGAGAGGTATTGATGGATAACGATACGATCTGCGACGCCCGCTTCTCGAAATGCTGCGGAGGCGTGACCGAGAAATTCGAGAATTGCTGGGAACCGGTTCCCCACTCCTATCTTACCGCCTTGAGGGATGACGAGGTTCCCTCCTATCCCGACTTGACGGACGAGCGGGAAGCGGAACAATGGATACGTACCTCACCCGAAGCCTTCTGTAATACAACGGACAAGGAGATCCTTAGCCAAGTGCTAAACAACTACGATCAAGAGACCTCGGATTTCTACCGTTGGAAAGTAGAATACACGCAAGAGGAACTATCGGGTTTGATCCACCGGAAAACGGGTATGGATTTCGGGCCGATCATCGATCTCATACCGTTGGAAAGAGGTTCGTCCGGACGTATCACGAAACTCAAGATCGTAGGGGTACGCCGTTCGTTCACCATCGGCAAAGAGCTTGAGATACGCCGGACATTATCCGAGACGCATCTATACAGCTCGGCCTTTGTTGTCGATAAGAAGGATATCCGCCTTGATATCCCCTCCCGCTTCATCTTGACAGGAGCCGGATGGGGACATGGCGCAGGTCTCTGCCAGATAGGTGCTGCCGTAATGGGAGAACAAGGATACAAATACGATGAGATATTGCTGCATTACTACATCGGCGCCAGTATCGACCAACTATATGACTAATCCTATAACAGAAAAACAATTGACAGAATGAACAATATCAAGAAAATATCCCCCTGGGCATGGGTCCCTACCTTATATTTCGCACAGGGTATCCCCTACTTTATCGTGAACAACATCTCCGTACTGATGTTTGCCAAGATGGGTGTACCCAATGGAGACATGGCGCTATTTACCAGCCTGCTGTATCTGCCATGGACTATCAAACCTTTCTGGAGCCCGTTTGTAGACATTATCAGAACCAAAAGATGGTGGGTAGTTTCCATGCAGATTCTTATGTCGATAGCTTTCATCCTGCTGGCCCTGACCATTCCGCATCCGGACGAAGCAACCATGGCAGCAGGCACGACTCCTATCAGTATGTTCACCGTAACCTTGATACTGTTTATCATCACGGCATTCGCTTCCGCCACACACGATATTGCCGCAGACGGGTTCTATATGCTGGCATTGAAATCGGGCGAGCAGGCTGAGTTTGTCGGTATCCGAAGCACTTTCTACCGCCTTGCGTCTATCTTCGGACAAGGAGTGCTCGTAGCCATTGCCGGTGCCATCGAACTGAAATACGACAATATTCCGCTGTCGTGGACTATCACGATGCTGGTTACGGCCGTTATGTTCAGTGCAGTAAGTTTTTATCACCTTTTCATGATACCCAAACCGTCTTCCGACAAATCGGTCTTGGCTCCGGGAACAGCCGGTGCCAAGGCTATTTTCAAGGAGTTCGGACGCACTTTCGCCACCTATTTTACCAAACCGGGTGTACTGCTTGCCATTGTATTCATGCTGCTCTACCGCCTGCCCGAGGCATTCCTCATCAAGATGTGCATGCCTTTCCTCGTTGCCGGTAAAGAAGCGGGAGGCTTAGGGCTTTCCACGGCGGAAGTAGGCATCGTATACGGCACTATCGGTGTGATATTCCTCACATTGGGCGGTATTCTCGGCGGCATATTCGCATCGCGCATCGGATTGAAGAAATCCATCTGGTGGATGGCGGCATGTATGACACTTCCCTGCCTGACTTTTGTCTACCTGGCCATTTGCCAGCCCGAAAACCTGTTTGCCATATCAACGGCGATTGCTATCGAACAGTTCGGCTACGGCTTCGGTTTCACAGCCTATATGCTCTATATGATGTATTTCTCCGAAGGCGAGTTCAAGACATCACACTATGCCATCTGCACCGCATTCATGGCGCTGAGCATGATGATTCCGGGCATGTTTGCCGGTTACATTCAGGAAGCTATCGGCTATACCAACTTCTTCTGGATGGTAATCGCATGCTGCATTGCCACCGTGATAGTCACCGTCTTTGCCGACAGGCGGATAGACCCCGAATACGGCAAGAAATAAAAGATTGATAAACGAACCATAAAGATACCCATTATGAAAAAACATCTCGTTCTCTGTATCCTCTGCACCCTTTGCTGCGTGGCATACGCACAGAAAATAAAAATAAAGACCGGCATCGAAGTGCTGAAAGAACAAAACTTCAAATGCCTGGAAGGTAAACGTGTGGGACTGATTACCAATCCTACGGGAGTAGATAATCACATGAAATCCACCATCGATATTCTGCACGAAGCACCGAACGTGAATCTCGTGGCACTCTACGGTCCGGAACATGGCGTACGCGGTGATGTACATGCCGGCGATCACGTAACGGACATCAAGGATGCCTCAACCGGACTGCCCGTCTATTCCCTCTACGGCAAGACACGCAAAGCGACTCCGGAGATGCTGAAGGACATTGACGTACTGGTATACGACATTCAGGACATCGGCTGCCGCTCATTCACCTACATCAGTACCATGGGACTTGCCATGGAAGCCGCTGCCGAGAACAACAAGGAATTTATCGTACTGGATCGCCCCAATCCCGTAGGCGGATTGAAGATAGAGGGTAATCTGACGGAAGATGACTGCATTTCCTTTGTCAGCCAATTTAAAATTCCGTACCTTTACGGACTCACTTGCGGTGAGCTGGCTTTCATGCTGAATGGGGAAAAGATGCTGAAAGACGGCAAGCAATGCAAATTGCAGGTTGTAAAGATGAAAGGCTGGAAGCGCAAGATGGACTATACACAGACCGGATTGCAATGGGTTCCTTCTTCTCCGCACATTCCGCACCCGCACTCCGCATTTTTCTATCCCGTGAGCGGCATTTTGGGAGAGTTGGGCTATATGTCTATCGGAGTAGGTTACACGATTCCGTTCCAGATGTTCGCTGCCCCGTGGGTGGAAGCCGAGAAACTTGCCAGAAACCTGAACGGGCTGAACGTACCGGGTATCGTCTTCCGACCGATGTACCTGAAACCGTTCTACTCCGTAGGTAAAGGAGAGTTGCTGCAGGGCGTGCAAGTGCACATCATGGATTTCGGCAAAGCACCGCTAAGCGAGATACAGTTCCTCGTAATGCAGGAAGTAGCCGCGCTCTATCCCGACCGTGCCGTATTTGACCATGCGGATAAAGGCCGTTTCGCCATGTTCGACAAGGTAAGCGGCTCAAAACAGATACGCGAACGCTTCAGCAAGCGCAACCGTTGGGAAGACATCCGCGACTATTGGTACAAAGACGTTGAGGAGTTCCGTAAACTGTCGAAGCAGTATTATTTATATAAATAATTTGACAAGTATAAAAAACGGTAAGTCGCATACTGAATATCATTCGGTTGTATATTGAATGTGCTTCCCTATAAAGTTCTTTCACAAGTTATTGCGACAAGGATTGCGGGAAGAAGCACAGGAGTAAAAAGATCTATACATTATGGAAAAGAGTAACTACATGGCTTTCCTGCAGGAAGCGAGACAATTCATTCCGCAGGAAAGGATTTACACCGACGAACTCCGTCGGCTGGCTTGGGGAACAGATGCCGGTTTCTACCGCCTCATCCCGCAAATCGTAATCCGTTCGGAAGGAGAAGAGGAAATCTCCCGGCTGCTGAAACTTGCCGGCAGCCACAAGAACTTTATTCCCGGCCAGCCACACCCGCCCCGTCACTTTCCGGGCAGCAGGAACCAGCTTATCCGGACAAGCCATCAGCGACTCCATACTTATTGTAGCCGGCAAACATTGGGAAGGCTACAGCATATCTCCCGACCATGAAGAAATCACCCTGCAGCCCGGTATCATCGGGCAACGGGTCAATGAATTGCTGGCCCCTTTCGGGCGGAAATTCGCTCCCGACCCTGCCTCCGTAAAAAGCGCCATGGTGGGTGGTATCGTCATGAACAACGCTTCGGGCATGAACTGCGGTACGCATGCCAACAGCGACAAGGTGCTTCTCTCCGCCCGCATCGTACTGGCTGACGGAACGGTACTCGACACCGGCGACAGTGTAAGCCGCGCCGCATTCGAAGTGACACACCGCGATTTCATCCGGCGCATCTGCACGCTCCGCGATGAAGTGCGTGCCGACGGGAAACTGGCGGAACGCATCCGCTACAAATATTCCATAAAGAATGTAACCGGTCTGAACCTGCTCCCTTTTGTCCGCTTCGACGATCCGTTCGATATCATTGCCCATCTTATGGTGGGTTCGGAGGGAACACTCGCATTCCTCTCGCAAGTGACTATGAAAACAGAGTATGACTACCCTTGCAAAGCAAGTGCCATGCTCTACTTCAAGACCATAAAAGAAGCTTGCCGTGCTGTGGTAGCCATGAAAAAACTAACCGGCGCCAATGGTGAGTGGACTGTAAAAGGAGCAGAGCTGCTGGACTGGAAATCTCTGGCATCGGTAAGCGACCCCGTATTCCTGAAGTATAAGGGCGAAATATGTTCATCCACCCTGCCCGGCGTAGAACCGGGAGACGAGACCGGACTGACCGCCGTGCTGACCGAGACCAAAGCCCGCAGCACGGAAGAACTTCGGCAGAACATCCGTGCAATAGAACAATGCCTTTCCGCTTTCCAGACCTACACACCCGTATGCTTCACCGACAAGCCCGAAGAGTATTCGAAGTACTGGGCCATCCGCTCCGGCATCTTCCCTTCCGTGGGCGGGACGCGGAAACCGGGAACAACATGCCTCATCGAAGATGTGGCTTTCCACATCGAGGACCTACCCGAAGCAACCGCCGAATTGCAGCAACTCATAGCCCGTCACGGCTACGAGGATGCCTGTATATACGGACATGCGCTGGAGGGGAACTACCACTTCATCCTCAATCAGTCTTTTAGCAGCGAAGCCGAAGTGAAACGCTACGAAAACCTGATGAATGATGTCAAGACACTGGTTGCGGACAAATACGACGGCTCGCTGAAGGCAGAACACGGTACGGGCAGAAACATGGCTCCTTTTGTACGCCACGAATGGGGAGATGCAGCCTATGAGGTGATGAAAGCCGTCAAAAACCTGTTCGACCCGAAAGGTCTGTTGAATCCGGGCGTTATTTTCAATGACGATCCGAAATGCCATATCAAAAATTTCAAACCGCTTCCGCTGATTCCTTTGGATGCCCAAAATCCGGCAGCCAAAGTAAACCGCCGCATCGAATGCGGCTTCTGCGAAGTGAACTGCCTGTCCTGCGGCTTCACCCTCTCCTCAAGACAGCGCATCGTGCTACAAAGGGAGATAGCCCGCCTTCGACAGAGCGGCGAAGCCCCCGAACGTCTCGCCCTGTTGGAAAAACAATACCGCTATCCCGGCAACCAGACCTGTGCCGGCGACGGTCTCTGTTCCATGTCCTGTCCTATGGGAATCAATACGGGTGACCTGACACACATCATCCGCCAGAAAGAATTGCCGCAAGGCAGCATGGGATATAAGGCCGGCAATTTCGCCGCCAATCACTTCGCCGGCATAAAAAGTGCACTGCGCCCTGTATTGGGACTTGCCAACCTCGGTCATTCCGTATTGGGAACCAAAGCGATGAGCTGCATCACCAAAGGCATGCACAACGTTCTCGGCATCCCCCTTTGGACGCCGGCAATGCCCAAAGCCTATTCAATTAAAAGTTCACAATTGACAATTGACAACGATACCCTGCGGAATAAGAACGCAGACAAAGACAGTTTGGCTAATGGTCAATTGAAAGTGGTTTATTTCCCCAGTTGCATCAACCAGACAATGGGACTGCCAAAGAAATCGCCTGTGGAGCAGGCATTGGCGAGTAAAATGATTGCCTTGTTGCAAAAAGGCGGTTACGAAGTCATCTTCCCCGAAAACATGGAAAAGCTTTGCTGCGGCACAATCTGGGAAAGCAAGGGAATGCTTGACATTGCCGACCGCAAATCTGCCGAACTGGAGGCAGCCTTGTGGAAAGCCAGCGAACAGGGCAGGTATCCTGTGCTGTGCGACCAAAGCCCGTGCCTGCACCGGATGCGCGAGACCATCCATAAAATGAAGCTTTACGAACCGGCAGAGTTCATATATACATTCCTGCGTAACAGACTGGTATTCACCCCTACCGACCGCCCTGTGGCAGTTCACATCACCTGTTCCATGCGCAAGATGGGGCTTGCCGATACGATTACGGCCTTGGCACGTCTCTGCTCATCCAAAGTCATCATACCCGAAGAAGTAGGCTGCTGCGGCTTTGCCGGCGACCGCGGCTTCACATATCCCGAACTGAACGCATACGCCCTGCGCAAACTCCGCCCCCAGATAGAAGCAGCCGGCGTAAGCATCGGATATTCCAACAGCCGTACCTGTGAAATCGGGCTGACAACCAACTCCGGTATTCCGTATGTGTCCATAGTCTACCTGGTAGATGAATGTACCCAACCCGCAACCGTTAAACTCAACAACTAACTTAACACACAAAAATCATGAGTAGTACAGTAAAAACAAACAAGCGCATCCTTGCCCTCGACATCCTTCGCGGTGTCACCATTGCAGGCATGATTATGGTTAACAACCCCGGTACATGGGCACATATCTATGCCCCCCTGCGTCATGCGGAATGGAACGGTCTTACCCCCACCGACCTTGTATTTCCGTTCTTCATGTTCATCATGGGAATTTCCACATACATCTCCCTGAAAAAGTATAATTTCGAATTCAGCCGTGCCGCCGGCATGAAGATTCTGAAACGTACCATACTCATCTTCCTCATTGGTATGGGTATCGGCTGGTTCTCGAGGTTCTGTTATTACTGGACTTCTCCCACGGAGGGCATCGGCTTCGGCGCCCAACTGTGGGAAGCCGCATGGACATTCGACCGCATCCGTATCCTGGGTGTCATGCAGCGTCTGGCCCTCTGCTACGGTGCTACCGCTATCATTGCGCTGACCATGAAGCACCGCAACATCCCCTATCTCATTGCTACCCTACTGACAGGCTACTTCATCCTGTTGGTTTGTGGCAATGGATTTGCCTACAACGATACGAACGTCCTTTCTGTTGTAGACCGTGCCATCCTTACCCCCGCACATATGTACAAGGATAACGGCATCGACCCGGAGGGCTTACTAAGCACCATCCCTGCCATAGCCCATGTACTGTTGGGCTTCTGCGTAGGCCGTATGATGCTCGAAGGAGGCAAGGCTGATGAAAGCCGTGAAAGTATGCTGAACTCGCATCTTATCAAACTGTTTTTAGCCGGTACCATCCTTACATTCGCCGGCTTCCTGCTGAGTTACGGATGCCCCATCAACAAGAAAATATGGTCGCCTACCTTCGTACTGGCTACCTGCGGATTGGCTTCCAGCTTCCTGGCGCTACTCATCTGGATTATCGACGTGAAAGGCTATAAGAAATGGAGCCTCTTCTTCGAGTCGTTCGGTGTCAATCCTTTATTCATGTATGTGCTGGGCGGTGTGCTCGGCATTCTCTTCGGCAGCATCTGCTTCCCGTGGGGCGAAGGTAGCATCAGCATACACGGATTTCTGTACAAAGTGCTGTTAATGCCCGTATTCGGCGAAACCGGCG
>OGOJ01002932.1_pt1 | contig 10188 bp, 6 predicted proteins | sample 1552601 | NCBI WGS metagenome assembly OGOJ01 (sample SAMEA2580184, study PRJEB22360) | human gut metagenome | biome: human gut; feature: human-associated habitat; material: faeces | place: Denmark | collected 2008/2010
CGACGGATGAGCCGACCGCGACCCCCGACCCCGAAAATCCGACGGATGAGCCGACCGCGACCCCCGACCCCGAAAATCCGACGGATGAGCCGACGGAAACCCCCGAAATTCCGGCGTGCGACGTGGAAGGGTGCGCGCACATTTCGCAGGACGAAAACGGGCTGGATTACCCGTTGTGCCGTTACGGGCGGTACCTGCTGGACGAAGAGGACGCTTACAGCGTGGCGACGCTCTCCAACGATTTGCGCATTGTTGACCTCAACCGCGCCGACGTGACGTTCTACCGCAGCGGTCAGTACGCGCTGATTGGCGACCGCAAGGGCGCGGCAGTGCGCGTGGTGAAGAACCGCGCGGCAATTCTGGAACTGCGCGGCGCATCCATCGACACGCTGACAGTGGAAGCGAACGCCGTCGTTTACATCCGCGCGGCGGACAATTCGCTGGCATCTATCAAGAAACTGGAAGTTGCATCCGGCGCGGCGGTGATTTTCTCCGAGGGCGGCGCAATTTCGATCGAAACGGTCAACAGCAAGGGCGACATTTCCGTCGAAGGCACGAACCTCTTTGCCGATTTGACGGAAATGAACGGACGCGCGCGCTATGCGTTCTCCGCGTCCGGCGTGCAGAGCGTCCTCGTGGAGGGCGAAAGGTACGCATGGTCTGTCACGCCCGATGCCGACGGCAAGCTGTATCTGTGGCTGAAGCGTCCGGGCGAGGGAATGCAGTGGACGGCGACCGTCACGGAAGGCACGATGACCCTCCGCCAGACCGCCAAGGCCCCCAGCGGCGAATCGGGCAGCATCACCCCCGGCGAGCGCAACACGCTCAAATCCGGCACGGTGTACACGCTGTCCGGCGACATTGCCGAGGGGACGGTGCTGGAAATTATGGAAAGCGGCGTGACGGTCATTCTCGACGGCACGACGAGCGCGGGTACGCTGATTGAGGCGGGCGCGCCGTATGACCTGATTGTGCGCGGCGACACGATTCTGGACGGCCGCGGGCAGATGCCGCTGATGGGCAGCGCGCCGAAAATCACGGTGGATGGGCTGCTAAGCGTGCAGGGGCAGCTGCCGAACGGAACGAAGGTGCTCTCCGGCGTGGTGATTTGCTCCGACGCGCCCGACGGCTACACGGCGTGGGCCATTTCCGTCCCATTGGCGCGCCAGAAGGTGACGCTGGACGGTACGGCGATGCCCCTGCTGATGACCCCCGCGGGCGAGCTGCTCCTCCCCGCCCTTGCGGATGACGCAACCTACTCCATCAGCGCCGACGCGGACACCATCGTGATTGAAACCGTTCACGCGCAGGTGCTGACGTTCAACCTGTCCGAAAATGCGCCGAATGCCGACGCGGGCGACGCAAGCCGCTTCATCGTCAACGGGCAGAACGGGTATCTGGACGGCGCGATTCACTCCTCCGGCGCGGCGGCGAGCGCAACCCTGCGCAACGTGCAGCTGAACAGCGCTTCGAGCGTCCTCCGCGTCGAAAACGGCGCACTCTCCGCGACGCTGACGGGCAGCTGCGCACTGCTGAGCGACGGCGCGCCGATTGCACTTGACAACGCGCAGGTGTCCCTGAATGTCGAAAGCGGACGGCTCGTGCTGCGGAATCAGAACGACCTGACCGGCATCACCCTGCGCGGCAACGTGCGCGTGGAGCCGGAAAGCGACGCGCCGCACACCGTCGTCACCATCCGCGACGCACAGGGCAACCCCGTGCCGAACAAGGCGCTGACCGTCGTCATCGGCGGCAGCCAGTACCGCTACACAACGCACTTTGACGGAACGCTGCAGCTCTGGGGCTTCGGCGACCTGACCGGGCAGGACATTGCCGCCACCGACGGCGAAACGGTGTACTCCGCCGTCATCGCCGGAAAGTCGAGCAGCGCCGTGACCGGGCTGGAAATCAGCGACATTGCCGCCACCGACAACGAGGACGGCACGCTGACCATCACCTTTAAGACCACGGGCGCAAAGAGCGCGGGCGTGCAGATGTACGCGGGCGAAGCGCCTGCCTCCATGCCCGACACCTACCGCGCCGACGCCAAGCAGTACGAAGCGGACGGCAATTCCGTCACCATCAGCGGGCTGAACACCGGCGACGTGGTCATCTACCGCGTGTACGCATCGGCGGAAGAGAACGTCACGCTGACGGAAAGCAACGCGGACGGCTTCTCCTTCAGCGAGGAGTGCTTCCACGTCCACCGCGTCAAGTGGGTGCCGAGCCGCACCGCGAACACCACCTACAACGCCATGACCTACCGCCCGCGCATGACCTTGCCCGAAACGGCGAGCATCACCTACTCCGGCAACAACCTTGTCGGCGGGCTGCCCTTCTACGTCGGCAGCTACGTCATGCACGTCAAAATCCCCGAAGGCGACCCGATCTATCTGCCGGGGACGGTGGATGTTGCCTTCAGCATCCAGAAAATCCCGCTGACCATCTGCCCCGACGCGAATCAGCAGAAGAACGAGGGCGAGGCTGACCCGGCGCGGTTCACGTTCACGTCGATTGGGCTGCTGGATGGCGACGTGGTCAGCGGCATCCTGAAGCGCGAACCCGGCGAGGAAGCGGGCAACTACAGCTTCGTGCTGACCGGGCTTTCCGCGGCGGATTACTACACGCTGCGCCTGATGGACGACGCGCCGCAGTTCACCATTCTGCCGACCGAGCCGTCTTGGTGGGGCGGCGGCGGCGAACGCCTGAACCCGGTGCAGCAGGTCATCGAGCGCTCCGACGGGCGGAAGATGTTCGTGACCATTACGACGCAGGAGCAGCTGGTGCTCTCTTACAGCGAGCTGGGCAGCGTCGTGCGCAACACGGCGGACGACCAGCCGCGCCCCTTCACCCCCTCGCTGACGTGGAACAAAAAGACGGACGAGGTGCTGCTGCGCATCAGCGCGGAAGCCGAGCTGAACAAGGACGCGGGCTACGTCACCGACTCCTACGGCAACCCGGTGTACGGCGCGCGCACGCTGCGCTTCGGCTACATGAGCCTGCGCTACATGAACAACGCCGGCATTGACGCCATCAGCTTCTCCAACAAGAACGCCGCGGTCATCCTGCGCCTGTCGGACTTCCTCTCCGCGGACATGGAGAAGGCGATTAAGCAGGCGGGCGGCAACCTGACGACGACGCTCTTCCGCGTGACGATTGAGCCGGTGGATCTGCCGGACGGCGCGGTCACGGGCGGCTGGAACATCCGCACGGAAATGGTGATTGACCGCAAGCCCACGGATATCAGCGGTCTTTTGCCGAACGCGCAGGTCGCCGTGGACATGGAGGTTGTCGCAAAGCTGCTGACGAACCTTGACCGCTACGACGAAAAGACGTTTGCCAAGCACTTCACCCTCCGCCGCGGCGCGCAGACGCAGGAAAGCGTATTCATCGCGCCGTATCAGGACGACGAGCTTGAGAAAGTCGCCTACCCGCGCGTGCTCTTCGCAAGCCGCTATCTGCTCATGCCGCTGAATGAAAGCGGCGTGGTGGATGTGGTGATGGTGCCGATTGAGGAAGACGCAGCGGACGGTTCTGCCGGGTAACGGATTTCCAGACACAGCAAAGCCCGCACGGGGGATGAACCTCGTGCGGGCGATTTTTGTGCAATCAGCTGATTCGTTCCAGCCCAACATCCGCGCCGGTGTCGATTTCCGTTGGGTGATAATCGCCCTGATAGGCGGCGAAGAGGTCGTCGAGCGTTTGCGGACGGGGCGGCTTGTGGTCAATCGGCTGTTTATCGGTATTTGGCATCGTGATTTATCCCCCTTCTGGAAATTTACGGCGAACGAGGTCATACCTTGCACACAGCACACCCTCCCCCTTCATCATACCGAAGAGGGAGGGCGCATTCATTTCCGGGAAAATCCTTACTCCTTCCCGCCGCCGACCGCAACGCCAGCAATGATGAACTTGCTGAGGAAGAGGTAGACGATGATGACGGGGAGAATCGAGAGGGCAATCATCATATAGACCTGCCCCATGTCGAACTTCAGGAAGTCGGCGCTGCGGAGCTGAGCAATCAAAATCGGCAGCGTCTTTTTGTTCGCGGAGTTCAGAATCAGGGCGGGGGTGAAGTAGTTGTTCCACGCGCCGACGAAGGTGAAAATCGCCTGAACCGCCAAAGCGGGCTTAATCATCGGCAGAACGATGCGGTTGAACGTGCCGAACTCGCTGCTGCCGTCGATGCGGGCGGCTTCGATGACCTCCAGCGGCAGGCTCGCCTGCATGTACTGGTACATGAAGTAGAACACCGCGGGGCTGGCGATAGACGGCAGGAACAGCGGCAGGGGCCAATGGACAGCCCTACAATGACCCAGAACTCGGTCGGTATCCAGGACGTGACGGCCTGCACAAAGCCCAGCGCGGAAACCTGCGTCGGCATCGTCATAATCAGCAGGATGAAGGTAAGGGCGAGCGCGCGCCCCTTGAAGCGGTACGCGTGAATGCCGAACGCCGTCAGCGCGGAGAAGTAGCACGCAAAAATCGCCGTCATGGCGGAAACGATGAGCGAATTGCGCATACCGGAGATAATCGGGATGTTCGCGTTGTTTATCACCTGCGTGAAGTTGTTGCACAGCGACGTCCACGAACCCGGCAGGAACGAGAAGCCCTTCTGGATATCCGCGTGCGGGCGGGTTGCGTTGATGATGAGGACGTAGAAGAAGAACAGGCACAGCGCGCAGAGCAGAATCAGCACCGCATACGCCACAATGCGCCGCGCGGTCAGCGCCGCATGGGCGCCGGTCTGCTGGTCTTTTGTCTTGGGCTGCACTTTCATCGTTGCCTGACTCATGCCGCTTTGCCTCCCTTCACAGCCTTCGCCGCTTTCACAGGCTTGGGCTTGCGTTCATCATCGCCGCGCGTCGTGCGCATGATGACCACGCACAGCACCGCGCAGATAACAAACATGATGGCGGACACCGCGCCCGCACGGCCGTAGTTCTTCGACGTGCCGATGAAGTTGTTCAGATACATGACGACGGTCATGGAGGAGCGAACCGGGTCGCCCTTGCCGTTGGTCAAAATCTGCGGAACGTCGAACATCTGCAGGCCGCCGATGAGGGACGTGACGAGCGTGTAGACGAGGATGGGGCGAATCAGCGGCAGGGTAATCTTCCAGAACGTCTGATTCGGGGTCGCGCCGTCAATCTGCGCCGCCTCGAACATGGAGGGGCTGATGCCCATCATCGCCGCCATCAGGATGATGGTGGTGTTGCCGAACCACATCAGGAAGTTCATCAGCGCGACGAGCGAACGCGTGCCCCAGATATTCGAGAGGAAGCGGATGGGTTCGCCGCCGAGTGCCTGAATCATGTTGTTGACCGGGCCCTGATCAGCGAAGAGGGCGAAGAACAGCATGGCGAACGCGGACGCCATAATCAGGTTGGGCATGTAGATGACGGTCTTGAAGAAGCCTTGGCACTTCAGCTTCAGGCGGTTATCGGTGAACCACGCCGCCAGCAGAAGCGAGAAGACAATCTGCGGGATGAAGCCCATCAGCCACATGATGATGGTGTTGCCGAAGTATCTGGGCAAATCCTTGGAGAAAACGTACAAGTAGTTCGTCCAGCCGACGAATTTCGGGCCGACCTGAATCAGACCGCCCTGCTTGAAGAAATACTCAAAGAAGCTGTAATAAATCGTCGAGACGAGCGGATAGAGCTGGAACAGCGCAAACACGATGAAGAACGGCGCGATGAACACATAGCCCCATTTGGCATAGCTGACGGAGCGGACTTTCTTTTTTGCTCCCTGCATCCGGAATCACCAATCCTTCCTACGTTCGTTTGCCCCAATGATGACCTCTGGCATCCGGCGGGCGTTGGGATTTCGCTGCCAGAGGTCACCATTGGAACAGAATGCAATTTTCTTCGTAAAGCAAGCAGGAACGGACGCAATGCCCGCCCCTGCCGCTTGGTTTGTGATGCGAATTACTCCGCGTCCGGCCACTGGAAGTTCACCAGTTCCGGATACTTTTCGGAGATGATGCTCTCGAACTGCGCCTTGGCTTCGTCGATGGTGGCGTTGCCGTCGAAGTAGTTCTTGAACGCGCCCTGGAAGGATTCGTTCAGACCCTGGTCATAAGCAGAGATGTTGCTCATGTCGATCTTCGGAGCCGCTTCCGCGAACAGCGCGATGTGGTTCTGGCCGCCGAGGAAGGCAGAGGAGTAGTTCTGCGCCAGCTCGTTCATAGCCGCCACGTTGTTGGTGTAGTCCTGCGTGTCCTCGGTAATCTTCTTGGCGATCGCCGCGTCGCAGGTCAGCTTCTGCATAACGTCCTTGATGGTCGCCACGTTGTCGGTGCCGGCAGCCGCGCAAATCCAGGTGCCGCCCCAGTAGTAAGCCTGCGGGCCCTGGCAGACCGCGTAGTCGCCATAAGCGCCGTTGCCGACTTCTTCCTTGCCGCCGTTGGCGACGGAAGTTTCCAGAGAGTTGCCCAGCAGGGTGAAGTTGATGCCCCAAGTGGAGTAGAAGAAGCCGAAGACCTTGCCGGTCGGGCCCTGATCAGCCGCCCAAGTCGCGTCCCACAGGGAGGACTTGTGGTTGTAGCCCTTGTCGGTGTACAGCTTGGTCTGGTCAACCCACTTCATCAGGTTCGCGTCAACGACCACGGTTTCGCCGTCGTCAGCAACCCACGGAGCGGACACGTTGTTGGAGAAGGTGCGGTACGCATCGTCATAGCCGGAGAGCATGTAGTAGCCCTTCGCAGCCGCCTGCTCAGCGACAGCGTTGAACTTGTCCCAGTCAGCCAGCGCTTCCTGCACTGCATCGGGATCGTCGGTGCCCAGCACGTCCTTGGCGATGGAACGGCGATACGCGAACAGGCCGGGAGTCGCCTGCCAGGTGACAGCCTTCAGCTTGCCATCAGCGGAGGTGGCGATTTCCTGCGTGTACTTGTACTGGCCGGCCAGATCTTCGTCCGTCAGGCCGATGTCCGCCTTCACGTCCAGCGTGTAGGGGGAATCGACGTACTTCAAAGCGTAGTCAGCTTCGATCAGGAAGATGTCGATCTTGTCGTCAGCCGCGGCGGATTCCTGCGCGCGCAGGGCTTCGTCCAGCTTGTTCTGGTAGTTGTTGCCCTCGTTGGGGTTGATCGTCCACTTAACGATGGTGCCATCGTTCAGGGTGGTGGTGGACTTATCCTCAGCAATTTCCTTCACTTCGGGATAGTAGGCGTTGAAGCGGCTCTGGAATTCATCGTTCCAGCACCAGATGTTCAGCACCTTGCCCTCGGCGGTTTCCGCCGATGCCAGCGTGGCCGGAACGACCATCATCAGGCACAGAAGCAGAGCGACGAGCTTTTTCATAGGATTTTCCTCCTCTTTAATGGGCGGGTTGTACCCGCTATATTTCCAGCGGCTTCCCTGCCGCGGGAATACGATGTGGGGTGATTTTTTCCGCCTCCTCTTGCGGAAAAAATCAGCTGTTGGCGGCGTCTGTCTTCACCGGGCAGATGCCCATGGATTCACCCTCCAGCAGTTTAACCGGAATTGTTGCGGTTTCGCTGCCAGCGGTGCGCGGGTTCTCGATGCGGTCAATCAGGAATTCCGCCGCCTGTGCGCCGATGCGCTTGGTATCCTGCTCAATGGTGGTCAGCCGCGGCTGAAGCATCTGCGTCAGGCGGATGCCGTCGTATCCAGCCAGGGACAAATCCTCCGGCACGCGCAAGTTCAGCTGTTTTGCTGCCTGCATCGCGCCCAGGGTCGAGTGGTCGTCCGGCAGCAGGATACACGTCGGCGGGTCAGGGCGTTCCATCAGGTTCAGCACCGCCTGCATACTCGTGGCGGGGTTGTCGTAGAGCGCCTCGACGACGAAGTCCGGGTTCACGTTCAGCCCATGCTCCTGCATCGCGCGGTAGAAGCCGATGATGCGGTTCTCCGTGACGGAGGATTTTTCGCCGTGGACGTACGCGATTTTGCGGTGTCCCTTCTGATAAGCGGCATCCACCAGCAGCTTGAGTCCGCCGATGTTGTCCGACAGCACGCACGAGCGGTTGTTGAAGCTGTGGTCGATGGTGACGACGGGCAAATTGCTGTCCACCAGCTCAATGACCTCCGGCGCGTAGAAATCGGCGCAGACGACGCACACGCCGTCCACATTGCGGTATCGGCAGTGCTCCAGATAGGTCATGCCCGTCCACCCGATGTGGTGGTTGATGAAGGTGATGTCGTACCCGCGCTTCTCCCCCGCCGACTTGAACGCATCCAGCACGGAGGCGAAGAAGCTGTGCGTCAGACCCGTGCCGCGCTTTTCCTGGAACAGTACGCCCAAGTTGTAGGAGCGGTTGGTTTTGAGCGTGCGGGCGATGGCGTTGGGGTAATAGCCGATTTCACGCGCCGTGCGCTGCACGAGTTCGCGGGTTTCGAGGCTGATGTCCGCGTAGTTGTTGAACGCCTTGCTGACAGTGGAGATGGACAGGCCGCACTTTGCGGAAACATCCTTGATGGTCACGGCCATGGGCGCCCCTCCTTTCGTCTTTGCTGGAAGCGCCGAGGCGGGTTAGCGTTCTGCTTCCGGGACATGTGATGCTCACGAACCCGTTCGGCTTTTTGCTAAACCGGTTTCGTGATGGTTAGAGTATACACCACCCGCGCGAAAAAATCAAGTGTTTTCCTGTGTTTTTTTATAAAAATTTTTTCCGGATTCTCCATTCCTCGCGTTGTAAACGTTTTCATTCCTGTGTTTTCAAGGGTTTGCGGGATTTTTTACGAAATCGTTTCGACTGATTCTCGAAATCGTTTCAGCAGGAAATTTCGGTCAAAAAACGACCATCCAGTCAGATTTGCTGGATGGTCGTAAGGGGGATTTTCGGTTTTTTGGGATTTTGCCGGATGGTGCGCGGGCATTGCGGTCGAAAGCGCGCCGACGAATGCTCAGCGTCCTGATTTCACTGCGCGCCGTCCGCCAGCTGCTCATTCCACTTCTTCCAGCTTCCGCAGTGCCCGCTTCGTGTTTTCCCCCGCCCGAAGCTGCGCCCCGACCCGCCGCGCGTTCGCCGCGTAGCGCTGGTAGTCCTCCTCCGGCATCGTGCGAATCAGCTCCGGCAGCTCGCGCAGGCTGTTCAGCGCCACGCCGACCTGCTCCCGCGCCACAAAATCCGCCGCCGCGGCGTTCTTCGCAACAATCACCGGCAGTCCGCCCGCGAGGTATGTTGACAGCTTGTGCGGGCTGTTCAGCAGGGCGTACGCGCCGTACAAGCCAGTCAGTCCGTCAAGGCTGTCGCCGTCCCACACGATGCCGAACGCACCCGAAATCGTCTCCGGCAGCTTCTCCGGCGCAATTTCGCCGTGGTATTCGATGCGCGTTGAGTCGCTTCCTGCCCAGTTTGTTCCATATAATTGCCATTCCAGCGGCACTTTGCCAATATCTTTCAGGTATCCGCTCTTGTCCGCGGCGAGGTTGCCCGCAATCGCGACCATGCGGCTCTTCTCCCGCACGGGGATTTCCCCTTCTGACAGGCAGTCAAACGCTTCCATCAGAATCATCGGGCACGTCACGCCCACCGTCCGCAGGTAGCTTTCCATCCGCTGACTGTGCACGATGAGCGCCTCGAACCCCGGCAGCAGCAGCTGGTCGCTCCCGCGCGCGGCGCTTCCGCCAATCCGCCGGAGCGAGTCGAGGTCGTGCACGAGCGCGGCGGTTTTCACGCCCTTCCAGCGCAGCAGGTGCAGCGCCAGCCGCGCCACGCCGTAGCCCTTGACCGGGAAATACGGGTACTGCACGAGCAGCAGGTCGCCCTGCCGCATCCGGTAGAACGCGCGAACCCAGTCGCCAAGCGTCTTTGCGCCGACTTGGATAGCTTGCCAGACGCTGCCATTTGCGCTGTCCGGCGCGTGGAGCACAAACGGCGCGTATCCCATTTCAGCGGCGATTTGCTCGATGTCCGCGCGCGCCTTGTTCAGCGCCGGCACGCCCGATGCGCCCGTTTTCGGGGTCATCAGGAAGCGCCGCTGAAACCGTTTTCTCTCCGTCAGGGCGATGAGCTTGTCCTCCAGCCGCTGCGCCGCGGTGCCTATGTCGTAGCCCGCATCGGCGATGGTCTGCGCCTCGTCGCGGCGGATTTCGTGACGTTCCAGCATGTTCAGCATATGTTCCGCCCAAATCGCCGGATCTTCCGCCGGAATAAACTCCACGTTTCGCGTCAATTTCGTTTCCTTCGGCACGCTGGCGGATAACAGACACGGC
>OGOJ01002933.1_pt1 | contig 10183 bp, 9 predicted proteins | sample 1552601 | NCBI WGS metagenome assembly OGOJ01 (sample SAMEA2580184, study PRJEB22360) | human gut metagenome | biome: human gut; feature: human-associated habitat; material: faeces | place: Denmark | collected 2008/2010
ACAGAGCGTCCGCCGTCAGCCGGCATACTCGACGGGATTGAATTCTATGGGCAATGAGGAGCGGACGAGCATGGTTTTGCAATTGCCGAAACTGCTTGACGACGGTTGCGTGCTGCAGGCCGGTGCGACCATACATATCTGGGGCGCCGGCGACCCTGGACGCGGCGTGCTGGTACGCCTCGATGGCAAGGACCGGACTACGCGGGTGAAGGACGACGGCTCATGGAGCGTGCCGTACGGTCCGATCAAAGCAGGCGGACCGTACGATTTGACGGTGCGTTATGAGGACGGAACCGAATGCATCTCGCGCCAATGCTATGCGGGAGAAGTGTTCCTGTGTTCGGGACAGTCGAACATGGAACTGCCCATGGCTTGGGTGCGTGCGGACTATCCGCTGGAGTGGGATCGTGAGCCTGACCCATTGCTGCGGCAATACAAAGTGATTCCCGATTGTGACTTCAACGGTCCCCGCAACGATCATGATCATGCGTTCTGGCAGGGATGCGATGCGGAAACCCTTGGAGATTTCTCCGCGCTCGCCTATTTCTTCGGACGCAGAATCCGTCAGTGGCTGAATGTGCCCGTCGGCCTGTTGAACGTTTCATTGGGCGGATCGCCGATTGAATCTTGGATGGATGCCGACGCATTGCGGGCGTTCCCCGAAGCGCTCGCTGACCTTGAGCCGTATCTTGGCGATGGCGTGGCGTCGAAGAAAAGCCGCGATTCCGTTGCCGAGCGGGACCGGTGGTACCAGGCGCTTGGATACGAGGCTGTGGCCGATGCCCACCATGAATGGCTGCCATTGATCGCGTGGGACTGTCCGGAATCCAAGAACATCGAGCCGTGCGACGTGGCATGGCATGACATACGCCTGCCGGGATGGTACAAGGATCGCGGACTTGCCGGTTTCCGCGGCGAGATTACCATGAGAAAAATCGTGTTCCTGCCTCCGTCGGATGCGGGGAAGCCCGCCCTACTGCGTCTGGGCACCATGAATGATGCCGACCATACGTGGGTCAATGGTGTGTTGGTCGGTGGGCGAAGCAATGTGTATGAGCCGCGGGACTATCCGGTCGCAGCCGGCGTGTTGCGCGCCGGCGCGAACGAAATCCGCATGCGTCTGGTCGTTGAACGGCCCGGCGGCCGTGTGACGCCCGGCAAACGGATGACACTGACCATCGGAGACGATATCTTCGACCTGTCCGGCATTTGGCAGTATGCCGTGACCGCCGAAGCTGACCGCGATTGCCCATTCGAGGATTTCGTCAGATGGAAGCCGACCGGCCTGTACAATGCCATGCTCGCCCCGTGTTTTCCATATGCGGTGCGGGCTGTGCTGTGGTATCAGGGCGAATCGAATACCGGCGATCGCGCCATGCAATATGGTGACGAGCTGAAGGCCATGATTCAATTGTGGCGCGTCAAATGGCATCAGCCGGATATGCCGTTTCTGATCGTCCAGCTTCCAAAATTCGACATCGACGCCATTGAGGATGGAGGCTGGCCACTCGTCCGCGAACAGGAGTGGAACGTCGCAAACGAACTTGAAAACGTTGCGACGGTGGTGACGCTTGACGCAGGCGAGGGCAACGATCTGCATCCGTATGACAAGAAGCTCGTCGCGGATCGCGTGTTCAATGCCGCGATGGATTTGGTATACGGTCGCCAGGCTCAGCCTCAACCGGCCGTGGAAACCATCGAGGTCTGCGGAGATCTGTTGCGGATGCACTGTGTGTGGCGGAGTCGCTCGGACGAGCGGATCCGATCGGAGAGCCGCCGGCTGATGACGTTGGACGGTGACGCTCCCCAGGAAATCGAATTTCTATGGCGCGACTGCGCCACATCCGCGCGGGCCGAGGCATGGCTGGACGGCTGTGATATCGTGGCGCGCATGACGGCGCGCAGGCCAGATGAGGTGCGGTACGCGTGGAGCAATAATCCGGAATCCGGACTCATCTGCGACGGCGACGGCATGCTGATTCCGCCGTTCCGCCTGACATTGCCCACGGACGATGATAAGGGGATTCATGCGTAGGCAGGTCGCGCTTCGACAAGGACTCGTCGATGGATTCTCCGATACGGACTCTGTGATTGCCGTGTTTCGTGGCATCCCCTATGACAAGCCTTCCCGTTGGCGCATTACGATTTGTTTCGTGTCATGATTCGGTATTGGACGAATTTCGCGGCGACGGGCGATCCGAACGGTTCCGGATTGCCTGAATGTCCGGCATGCGGACCCAATGTCCAACGATACATGCTGCTCGGCGGATGCCACGATACATCGGATAGTATGTCGTATGCCAGGTTAAGTAGATGAATATAGTATAGTGTGAGCGTTCACTATAGCGTGGTGGAAATCGTGACGAAGGAGACGGGCATGACGAAGGAGACGGAGACGCTGATCGCGTCCGACGAGGATCTGACTAGGCTGTTCGCCGGCAAGCCGACGCAATACCGCAAATCGAAGTCGCTGCCGAAGTTTACTGGCGAGGCCATGCGTACCTGCGCCACGATCAACCGCATCTTCTTCGATGATCCTGACGAGGCCTACCACCTGTTCCACGAGCTCGTTCCCGACGCGGGGGAGGGCGTACAATTCACGCCGCCGTTCAATGTGGATTATGGCATCGGCCTGACCATTGGCCGCGGCACGTTCTTGAACAAGGATTTCATGGTGTGCGGCGGCGGATATGTAACGCTTGGCGAGGATTGCCTGATCGGCCCGCGTTGTACCATTGCCACGCCGAATCATGCCTTGGATGCGGCAACGCGACTGGCTGGCTGGGAACATGCTTCGCCGGTGACGATTGGCGACAACGTGTGGTTTGGTGCGAACGTTACGGTCACGCCTGGCGTCACGATTGGCTCGAATTCCATTATCGGCGCGGGTTCTGTGGTTACACGAGACATTCCCGCCAATTCGATCGCAGTCGGCAATCCGGCGCATGTAATCCGCGAGATTCCCGAACGCGATCCTGCCTTCGCCGATGTCGAGGGCATCATCTGACGTTACGCTTCAACGCACTCGTTACGGAATTAAATCTTGATCTCCATTGGCGTGTTGCGAAGAATCAGAAGTTTACGTATAGTACTTCTTTCGATTCTTTCTATATCTAAGATTGATGTAGAAAGATTTGAAAGAAGTCATCTTTTTAGATGTGCACTTAGTAAGTTAAATGAATGCACTAATTTTCGTTACAACGCCGCCGTCAAGAAAGGCGACGACGACGAATACTCAGATTCCGGTAGCTCAAGAGAAAGCTGATGCAGCTAATGATGCTGCCGCTGCGGATGCTGATAATCTGAATGTGTCCATGAATCGTGGCGAGCGTCTGAAGGCCGTCGAGCAACGCATCGCCAAACTCAAGTCTGATGCCGATACTAAAGCTGCAGCTGCGTTGTCTGCCGCGTCGGAAGCGCAGGATGTTAGAGATTCCTTGGATGCGTTGCGTGTGCAAGGCGAGAATCGTCGTACGGAATTGGAAGGCAAACAGGATCAGCTGCAATCCGATGCGGCGAAACAGGCCGTGCAAACGGTGCTTCTTCAATCAAAAATCGATGATGCCAACAGACAGTACGCACAGCAACAGGCGGATGCGGCTGGCAGCGCCAATCCCGGTCAGTCCGCATTTCGGAAATGAATTGGGGAGGTCCGTTTCTAATGCACTCGAGAGTATTGGTGAATAGGGGCCAGTACTGGTTTGTGCACTGAATAGTGTTTTTGGGGATTGTGATTTTAATGCAAATGGGTGCCGTCACGGTTTGGCTGTGACGGCACCCATTTTTTGTGTTGGATCATGCCGGATTCACGATGGCTGATTGATTAGCCGCGTGCTTTTACGTAGGCCTCGTACACGGCTTCGGTCGGCTCGCCGGTTTCTACGCCGTCGATGGTGAGCGGCCATGCGGGCGGTTCCGTTTCGCCGGACAGCACCCAAGCGGCCTGACGGGCGGCGCCGATGGCAACATACTCGTCGGTGGTCGGGCGGGTTACGTCCATGCCGAAAACGCTCGGCGCGAGCGTGCGGATTGCCTTGGACTTCGCGCCGCCGCCGATAAGCAGAATGCGGGAAATCTCAGCGCCAAGCGAACGGATAAGCTCTAGGCAGTCGCGCTGGGAGCACAGCAAGCCTTCGACGAACGCGCGGGCCATGTTCTCGCGTGTGGTGTTGGCCAGCGTCATGCCGGAAAGAGTTGCGGTCGCGTCCGGGCGGTTCGGCGTGCGTTCGCCGTCGAAATACGGCACCAGCGTAATACCGCCGGCGCCCGGTTCGGAAGCGAATGCCAGGGATGCGAGTTCGTCGTAGTCGACGCCGAGGGCTGCACGGCCGGCGTCAAGAATGCGCGATCCGTTGATGGTGCAGGCCAGTGGCAGGTAGTGGCCGGTGCAGTCGGCGAAGCCGGAAACGGCACCGGTCAGATCGTAGGTCGGATTTTCGGAAATGGCTGCTGCCACGCCGGAAGTGCCCAATGAAACGGAAACGTCACCCACGCTCATGCCAAGTCCGAGGGACGCCATGGCGTTGTCGCCGCCGCCCGGTGCGATGATGCAACCACCCTCAACGTTCTTGCCGGCGATTTCCGGGCTTGCCTTGACTGCGGCGGCATCGTGCGGTCCAAGCACGGTCGGCAGCATGATTGCGTTGGCGTGCTCGCGTGCCGCTTCGGTACCTTCCGCTGGCTCAAGCACCATGGCGATCAGATCGCGGCGGTATTCGTTGGAAGCGGCATCGTAATAGATGGTGCCGGAAGCGTCGGAACGGTCGGTGAACAGCGCTTCCAAGTGTGCGTCCTCGCCTTCCGCGACCGGGCCGTAGCCGGCGATACGCCAGCTCAGCCAATCGTGCGGCAGGCAGATCGCGGCGATCTTCTTAGCGTTTTCCGGTTCGTTTTCAGCCACCCACGCCACCTTGGTTAGCGTGAAGGAAGCAACGGGGGAGGAGCCAACGGCCTTGACCCAACGCTGCTTACCACGTGCAATCACATCTTCCGGTTCGCCTTCTTCGGCGGGAGCCTCGCCCATCTTTTCGATGAGGGCCGCGGCCTGCGGCGCCGAGCTTATATCGTTCCACAGCATGGCGTCGCGAATCACGTTGCCTTGCTGGTCGAGAATCACCATGCCGTGCTGCTGACCGCCAACGGCCAGTGCTTCAACATCGTCAAGTCCGCCGGCCTGCTGGGCTGCCTCGAGGAAGGCGTCCCACCAGAATTTCGGGTCAATAGACGTGCCATTGGGGTGTTTGGCCTGGCCAAAGCGCACCATTTCACCGGTTTCGGCGTCGGTCACGCGCACTTTGCAGGACTGGGTCGAGGTGTCGACGCCGGCCACGAGAGTTCGAGTCATTGTGTCTCCTTGCAGTGAGCTGGCGCAGCGAAGTGCAAGGAATTTGCACCGTCCGCCACCTCATTTAGTTAGATGAATGAACTATAATGTCTAGTGTACCATCATAAAGTGATTTGACTATAGAGACGGTGCGCTTTTTCCGCGAAGACGCGTCGAGAAGGAGAGAACCATGGCTTCACTGCGGAGTATCAATCAAGACGATTTACGAAACCATAATCTTTCCGTTGTGCTCGATTCGCTATTGCGTGCCACCGAGCCGATGAGTCGCGCCGATCTCGCCAAGAAAACCGGTTTGACCAAAGCCGCCATGTCGGTGCTGGTGTCGTTGATGCTCGACAATGAGATTCTGGTGGAAGGCGCGCCATCCGTCCAGTCGCTGTATGGGCGACCCAGCATTCCGCTTGAAATCAAGTCTGGTCGCCTGTGCGGCATGGGATTGCAGGCCAACACCGACGGCTACGGCGTGGTGGTGCTCGATCTCGACGGTTCCGTTGTGGGAGAGCAATGGGTTGACGCCGACATGGCCAATGCTGATGAACAGGAGATTTTCGCCCGTCTCGATGAACTGGCTTTGCGGCAGGAAGATGCTCTTGCGAGGAAGGGTTATGTGCTTGCCGGTACCGGTTTGGCATTGCCGGGGCTCGTCACCGATGATTTGCGATTGCTGAGCGCACGCAATCTCGGTTGGGAACGTTTGGATCTCAAACAGTTCAATGTGGTCAAACGACTTGATCCTGTTGCCTGCAATGAGGCCAATGCCGCTGCGTTGGCGCAGGTCCCCGGCTATGCCACGCAGCGTAAAGGTTCGGAGCAGATCAAACCGACCGATTCGTTTATCTACATGTCGACCGATGTGGGCATCGGCGGTGCGGTGATCCGTGAGGGACGTGTGATGAGCGGCGATCACGGTTTCGGCGGCGAATTGGGTCATGTTTCCGTCGACATGCGTGGTCCCATCTGCCGTTGCGGCCGTCGCGGCTGCCTTGAAGTGTATGCGGGCAGGCGTTCCATGGTGAGTGCGGCCGGAATCGCCAGCGGCGATGCCGCCGCGACCAGCAGTGCCATCGACGAACTGATCGACCGTTGGCACCAGCGCGACGTGCAAACCGTGTCCGTTGTTGAAAAAGCGTTGGAAGCCATATCTTCCGTAATCGCATCAACCATCAATGTCTGCGACGTCGACGTGGTGATGCTCGGCGGTTTATGGGCGCGTTTCGAGCCTGAACTAATCCGCAGAATCGAACGCATGGTACGCCCGCAAGTGCTGGCATATCCGGAAGTCGAGGCGAGCGTGCTCGTGGCCGATGTCATCGACCGTCCAGCCTTGATGGGCGCGGCCGATATCGGCTTGCGACGCTTCATCGACAACCCGTTGCGTTTCATGGGACAAAACTAGTCCACCCATTTGCTAAACTTACCGAGTTGGCATGTTCGCATGTTGCAACGTGGGGCGTTAGCTCAGTCGGTTAGAGCATCGGACTCATAATCCGCCGGTCCACGGTTCAAGCCCGTGACGCCCCACTCTTTCGTAAAGTCAAGGCTTCTGATACAATCCGAAAGGTTATCCGGTTCACGCGATGCCATAGGGGCGTTGCGACCCGGGTCCCCCGAATCTCTAGGAGACAAACTATGAAGCAGGGTATCCATCCTGATTATCACGCAGTGCAGGTTACCTGCTCTTGCGGCAACACCTTCGTCACCCGTTCCACCTACAACGGCGATCACATGACCGTCGACGTGTGCTCCAACTGCCACCCGTTCTACACCGGCAAGCAGAAGATCCTCGACACCGGTGGCCGCGTGGCACGCTTCGAGAAGCGTTACGGCAAGAAGGCCAAGTGAGTCTTATTGCTTAGGCAATGAAAAACGCCAGTCCGATTGTGGGCTGGCGTTTTTCATTATGCAACGGATGCGCATCGCTGCGTGCATGCGATTGGGATATTCGTAAGATGCGTGGAATGCCTGCGAAATACCACGCTTCGGCAGCGTTTCCAAGGCACCTTATATGATGGATAGATTGAGTGGAGTTCAGCGAAGCGTTCACGCTGAAGCGCAGATTTATAAGCAGACAGAAAAGGCGTACATTGGCAGACGAGCAGTTCCCCGCGGCAGTTACCGCACTTGAGGAATATCACAATATCGAACAGCAGATGGCCGAGCCGGAAGTCGCGTCGGATCCGGATAAGATGCGTAAGCTGGGACGTCGTCACGCTGAGTTGGGCGTCATCGTTTCCGCATACACCGCATACAAGCAGGTGAAAGACGATCTGGAGGCAGCCAAGGAAATGGCTTCCGAAGATCCGGATTTCGCGGAAGAGGCGAAACGTTTGGAGAGCGAGCTTCCAGCGGCGGAGGAGAAGCTGCGTACCGCGTTGATTCCGCGTGATCCCGATGATGCGCGTGACACGATCATGGAAATCAAGGCGGGCACTGGCGGCGAGGAAGCGGCGCTTTTCGCGGGCGATTTGCTGCGCATGTACATGCGATATGCGGAAAAGCGTGGCTGGTCGGTCGCCGTGCAAAGCGAAAACACCACCGAGCTGGGTGGCGTCAAAGACGTGCAGCTTGCCATTCGCGCCAAGGGTACTCCTGCGCCGGAAGATGGCGTATGGGCGTCCCTCAAGTATGAGGGTGGCGTGCATCGCGTGCAGCGTATTCCCGTCACCGAATCGCAGGGTCGCATCCAAACTTCCGCGGCCGGTGTCATTGTGTTCCCGGAAGCTGACGAAGACGATGATGAGATTGAAATCGATCAGAAGGATCTGAAAATCGACATCTTCATGAGCTCCGGCCCGGGTGGCCAGTCCGTGAACACCACATATTCCGCCGTTCGTATGACCCACATTCCGACCGGCATCGTGGTGAGCATGCAGGATGAGAAGAGCCAGATCCAGAATCGTGCGGCCGCACTGCGCGTGTTGAAGAGCCGCCTGCTCGCCATGAAGCACGAGGAGGAAGCCGCACAGGCCGCAGACATGCGTCACTCCCAGGTGCGCTCGCTGGATCGTTCCGAACGAATCCGCACATACAACTTCCCGGAGAACCGTATCGTCGATCATCGTACGAACTACAAGGCGTACAACCTTGACGCCGTGCTTGACGGCGATTTGCAGGCCGTCATCGATTCCGACATCCAGGCGGATGAGGCCGATCGTCTCGCCAACCAGAAGTAAGGCGTGGTTGTGGCTACGGTATTCGAAACGGTGCGTTCCTCCGCGGCCATATTGAGCGCGGCGGGTGTCGACACTCCGGAACATGACGTCAAACTGCTGCTCGCCGAAGCCTTCCACGTTGATTTGCGGGACGTGGACAAGGCCATGCTTATGGGAGATGACGTTGGACATCTGAACAGTGCCTTGGCGTCCGATTCACCAGAATCGGGCGCTTGGGCGAATGCGAAAACCACCGGGAATGCCGTCGCGGCGGCCATGGAACGGTTCCATTCCATGGTGGATCGTCGAGCCAAACGTGAGCCATTGCAACACATCACCGGCCATGCGCCGTTCCGCTATCTCGATCTGAAAGTCGGACCGGGCGTGTTCATTCCGCGTCCTGAAACCGAGTTGGTGGTGCAGGAAGGCATCGAATGGACCACCCGGCATGGCATGTACCGTGCCAAAGTGGTCGATTTATGCGCCGGTAGCGGTGCGATCGGCCTTGCTTTCGCCACGGAAGTGCCGGGCAGCGAAGTCTGGGCCGTCGAAAAAAGCGAACGGACCGCACAGTGGGCGCGTCGCAATCTTGACGAAACCACGAAACGGTATCCGGCGATCGCAGGTAATTATCATCTGGAAATCGCTGACGCCACGCAGATGCCGACACTGAACCAGCTTGACGGCACAATCGACATCGTGCTTACCAATCCTCCGTATGTGCCGCTTTCCGACATTCCCGTACAGCCAGAAGTACGCGATTACGATCCCGATCTGGCGCTGTATGGCGGTTCCGCGGATGGCTTTGACCATTTTCTCAAACCGCTCCGCACGCTGTTCCTCGGTGTAGTCCTGCGGCGGCCAGCGCCACGGACCGTGCGTCTGGCTGATCTCAATCCCGGCGGCAGCGCATTCGTTCCGCACCTCAATCAGCTTTTTTGTGTATTCCGCCTCAGAACAGGTATAGAGCGACGTTTCGGTGTCCGCCAGCGTTTGGTAGTCCAGCGTCTCGTAGCCCTGCGCCTTCATGCGGCGCAACCCTTCCCGAAGCCCGTAGTGCTCGATATATCCGGCACTTTCAATCCCGATTTTCATCATAGCAACGGTATCCTATATTTTTCTTTTTTGAACGTGGTAATCGCCGCGTCCCGGTCAACAAGCATTTTTAAGGTCGGGGTCTGTACGCGTCCCACATTCAAGGTATGGTTGTAAAGGACAGAAAAAAGACGGGTGGCGTTGATACCGATTAGCCAGTCAGCCTTTGCCCTGCATAATGCGGAAGCAAAGAGCGCGTCGTATTCCTCGCCGTTCTTCAGACGGGAAAAGCCCTCTTTGATTGCGCTGTCCTCCATAGAAGAAATCCAAAGGCGGCGCATAGGTTTCTTGCAGCCCGCCATTTCATAGACAAAGCGGAAAATGAGTTCGCCCTCGCGCCCCGCGTCGCAGGCATTGACGACTTCGGAAACGTCTGCCCGGTGCATAAGCTCTTTTAGGGTTTTGAATTGCTTTTCCTTGTCAGAAGCAACGGTGTACTTCCATTCCTGCGGCAAAATCGGTAAGCTGTCATAGCTCCACTTTTTATATTGTTCCCCGTAGGTGGCAGCTTCCGCAAGCCCTACCAAATGTCCCACGCACCAAGAAACGATATAGCCGCTTCCTGTGAGAAATCCGTCTTTCTTTTCCTTTG
>OGOJ01002935.1_pt1 | contig 10181 bp, 5 predicted proteins | sample 1552601 | NCBI WGS metagenome assembly OGOJ01 (sample SAMEA2580184, study PRJEB22360) | human gut metagenome | biome: human gut; feature: human-associated habitat; material: faeces | place: Denmark | collected 2008/2010
GAATACGTTTGCCATCCTCTTCGCTATATCCTCCTTTATAATAGAGGTGAATATTTCGAAAAGTTACGTCCTCAATACATGCACCCGGCACTCCGCTGATGATGGAGGCATAACGGCTGTCGGCATTCCAAACATTGATGTTGCTGATGAGAATGCGCTTCATGGTGCCCACAGGCGTACCTTCGGGGCTACGCATACGTGCGCCTAACCGGAGGAAGATAGGAGCGTTGACAATATTCCTCATCGTTATATTGTTGATAACAATATCTTCCAGATGTCCTCCGTCTACCGTTTCCAATGCCAGTCCCCTGCAATGTTCAAAGATACAATTAGTAATCGCAATATTGCGGAAACCTCCGCTACTTTCTGTTCCCAGTTTGATGCGTCCGGTGCGGTAACCATGATCGGGGGCTTGCGGTTCATCCAGTTGCCAGGTGCCATCCAATACACTTCCTTTATCATAACCACTTACATAACAATCGCTGATCGTCACATTTTCCGTATCCTGAAAGCGTCCTAAACCGTAGGATGCTTTCAATACAATGGCATCATCCCAGGGCGAGTTCACCGTGCACTGGCTGATACGCACATTCCGGCAACAATCAATATCGAATCCATCCCGGTTTGTATCTACTTTCAGATTCAGAATAGTCAGATTATCTATTCCTGTAGCCAGCAGGGCAAAATGTCCGCAATGCAACATGGATAAATCTTTCAGAGTCACATTTCTACATTCCTTCAAACTGATAGCTTTATTGCCTACACCCGGTAGGCGGCTTTCTTCGCGAGTCAGCCCTTTACCGTAGATAAGTCCGGGCCCACTGATCGTTATGTTCTCCAGCCCGATTCCCCAAATTAAGGAATTCTTCCAGTGGCTGTGTCCGAAATCCTGATATTTGTTATGTTCATTCGGTTCGGCACTATCATATCCTGCCTCTTTTCCGGGGAAAGCGGCAAGAATACACGCACCTTGCTCCAGATACAAATGAATGTTACTTTTTAACCGGATAGAATAACAGGCATATTCTCCGGCTGGTAGGTAAACCGTACCTCCTCCGGCTTCTGCAGCTGCTTCAATCGCACGATTGATAGCAGGAGAATCGATGGTTTTTCCATCCGCTTTGGCTCCAAAGTCCTTAACGTTATAAATGGCTGCATGTATATAGATGCAACCAATTAACAGAGTGAATAATAAATAAGCTCTTTTCATTTTTTGTCGATTTTGGCAAAAATATCCGGTAACATATAATAGTTGTAATCCGCTTTTTCATTCTGTTCGTAGAAGCAGAAGTAAAGTCGGAATGGCTTGGTGTCCTTTTCTTGCGAGAGGGTAGGAGATAGATTACAACGTCCGGCCAATACCGGTCGGTCCGTCCGTTTGCCCGATTCGTAAAGCATCAGGGGAGTTTCATCCTTATGTCCGTTGCTCAAGCGAATATCATCGCTGGGAGTGACAGCCTGTAAAGTACGTAATTTCATACTTTCTCCATAATAGCAAGTGAAAGCCTGTCCTTCCACACTGAAGACATTGATATCCGAATCCGGCTGGCAATCGCCGAAGCTCCAAAAGAGCTTATCCGCTTTTGATGTGGAAGTCACTTCTACTTCCAGAATAAATCCATGACTATCGGGCAAGGCTTTCCATTGGAAATGGATCCCTTCTACTTTTTCTTTAGGCTTCAGCCAGTGACTTTCATTTCCCTTCGATATTCCCAGCCGGAAAGTACCGGCAGGCGGAGTCAGGGATTGTGCTTGCGCATCAATGAGCAAGATTCCCAGCAGTACGGTGGTCAGGAGTTGTTTCAGCATAGTTGAAGTGGATATTACTTTGTTCATTTTCCTTTAGTTCAATAGCGTTTTTGTCTTTCATATCCAATGTTATTTCAGACAAATTGAAGTTTTTTGTATAGCAGATTTTTCCCGGTTTATTGGTCTGCGCTTCGATGGCATAAAGATAGAAATTTTCCAGACGTAACGAGTCATTCCAGCCGGAAGCAGAGATAAATTCATCTACATTTTCTGCTTTGATCTTTGATACATATACATTGCGGAAGTGTGGATAACCTTTTTCGGGTGGTGTTACCGGAGTCAGCATTACTCTCCAATGTTCCGGAATATCTTTCCCTTCATACTCTTTAGGTAATACGCTGTAACTATAACTGGGATTCCAGTTCAGATCCGCAGCCAGTACGTGGCGGACGTTTTCTGCTTTTACGTCGGTCATATAGATGTTTTCGATCGTTCCTCCGCGGTTCATGGCACTTTTTAACCGTAGTACAGCCGAGGTGCCGACTGCTTGAAGATTGTATCCCAATATATTTCGTATACTGCCGGAGGTTTCACTGCCACAGGTGATGAGGCCTGCGCCTTTGCGGGCTATACAGTTGCGTATTACTATATTTTCTGTGGGGAGATTGACACGCAATCCGTCTGCGTCGCGTCCCGATTTGATACAAATATTATCATCATTGCAATCGACGTCGCAGTTTTCAATCAGAATATTAGTAGACGAGTCGATGTCGATACCATCCGTACTAGGGCCGTGTCCTCCCGAGTTATTATTAATGACCAGTCCGTCTATGGTGCAGTAATTGGAATAAAGAACCTGGCATCCCCAAAAGCCTGTCCGCATCAGGGTGAATCCTTTGAGGGTAATGTCCGAACTGCGTTCCACGAGAATACCCCGTACACGTTTGCAGTCGTAATCTACAATCCAGCGTAATCCTTTCTTTTCATATTCTTTCCGCATTTCCCAATATTTATCCCAAAATACTTTGCCTCGGCAATCCAGCGTTCCCTCTCCACTGACGGCAGCGTTCTTTTCGTTGACAATGTTGATTACTGCCGCGGGCCATGTCATCTCAATTCCCGCAATCCGTGAACGGAATTCGGGATAATGATGAATGTGAGGACTAGCCAGTAGAGTCACTCCTTTATCCAGTTGCAGGTTGACACCGCTTTTTACGAACAATGCCCCTGTCTGATAATATCCCGGTTGAAGGGTGACCGTGCCTCCACCGGAGACGGAACAACTGTCGATTGCTTTCTGGATAGCCTCTGTGCTAAGCACCGTGCTGTCTGCTACTGCGCCAAAAGAATTGGCGGATAAAATAAGATTGTTTCCGGGCATTTGCCGGCTTCCTACACTGTCAGCCCATGACAAATCCGGTTGTTGCGGTACTTGCCCCCATTCGAAGCTGTTGCTTCCTGCTTGTTTGGCTGTTGGGGTGACGCAAGCTGCTGTCAAAAGTGTGCTTGCCAGTAGGAACAGGGGAAAGATGCTTTTGGTTTTCATATTTATCTAATGCCTGATACTTAATACTTGATACTTAATACCTAATACCTATCTCTCAATTTCCGTCCGGTTTCTCTATTTCTGTGAAAGGTGATTCGTTCCAGTGGAAAGTATTCACATCATCCGGGTGTGCCGGGTTATATGCCGGGTCTATTTTCAAGTGTTTGGCTAACTCGGGTACGGCTTTCTTCATATCTTCAATCACACATTTGGCTATTTGATAAGCACCGTAGGGGTTAAAGTGGGTATTGTCTTCAAAAGCCTTGGTCTGTCCGGGATAAGTTCCTGCCGGATAGTGTACGAAGGCGCGTTTGGATGTTTCCGTGCCTAACGCTTCATATAGTGTCCGAGTCATTTCGTTGAGGTCAATCAAAGGTATATTTTCTTTGGTGGCCAGCCAGCGCATGGCCTCCGGATAATCTTCGTGTGTATCGCGGATATGTCCGGTTGAGTCAAAGCTCCGGCGTTGGGTGGGAGTAACCAGTACGGGATATGCTCCACGTGCTCGTGCTTCGTCGATGAATGTTTTCAGGCTGGTCATAAAAGAGTAGTAAGCTCCTTTTCCGGGACCTTTCTGCTTCTGATCGTTATGTCCGAACTCCATGAAGAGATAATCGCCTTTCTTCATCTGGCTCAATGCTTTTTTCAAACGTCCTGCTCCGATAAAAGTATTGGCCGATTCACCGGATTCCGCATAATTGGCGATGCAAACATCTGTTCCGAAGAAATGAGGAATCATTTGTCCCCAGCTAGCCCAAGGTTCGTTGTCCTGATCGACTACCGTACTGTTTCCGCACAGAAAAACAGTGATGACCGACGGATCGGCAGGTTCGATACGGATACTTTGACACACAGGTGCATCTCCATTAAATTCCAATGTCAGTTTATCATCCCAGTTCAGTTTCGCTTTCTCACGGGGCTTGATTCGTACATATTCTTTTTCGGAGATACGAGGGGTACGCTTATTGATGATAAATGTTTCGTCTACGAATTGTCCTTTTTTAGTTGGCAGGTTCTCAACAAATAGCCGGCGTGACTCACCTCTTACGGTGGTCACTCCTGCCTGTTTTTTACTTCCCAGGCGTACTGTAACTTTGTAATTCCCGTCCGGAACACGGACAGAGAAGAAGAAAGGTGATTTACTCCCTTTCTCGGGTGTGGCGGTGAGGTCGTATCCGTATCCCGTCTCCTCGCTATATCGGGGTGCGTCCGACAGTTGGTAGGTTCGGACTTCTTCTTGGGCATTGACGGTTATTGTAGCCAAGAGTAGTAAGCCTATGATGGTAGTTTTCATTATAAATAATATGAATGTATATTGATTTATGTAATCCGTGCCTGATAATTTCCTTTTTAGTTAATTTTCGGTTTGAGCTCGTCCGGCGAATCTTTGGTATAAGATTTTACATCTCCTGCCACTTTGGTGAACAATGCCTGAATCAGCTCAGGAGATATTTTCTCTGCCGGGCGGAAATCATCCGAATTCATATAATCCAGGATTGCCTTATGCATTTGTCGGGCAACGATTCGTTTCTCCGGTTGAGAGGTGATATCCATGCTGGTCATCATCAGTTTACCGTTCAATACGTTTGCTTCAAACAACATTCCGATTTTCCGGCTGATGAACCAGGTGTCGATGCTTTGAACGGTTGGCTGGAATTCTGCCGGAAAGTCGGTAAATTGCATCACCTGGGCTTTATTTAATAATTCCCACCATTGCAGGTTACTATGAAATTCCGTAGGAAATTCACGGAAAAGAGGATGATATTCATTCAGGAAAATACCAGTTGTGTGCGGCGGGCGCATCTTGAACCAGGAAGTATTCCAGAATACCGGAGTAAAGTATTGTTTAACTTCTTTTCTGTATTGTATTTTGCCGGCTGCCGTAATCAAGACATTTCCCCCTTCTTTCAGTACGGAAACGGCTTTTTCATCCAGTGTGTCGGTAGTATATACACTTCCCTGTGTCAGTTCCACTTGTGCAGGATATACCCAGAAATCCCAGTCATTGACGGCATCGCTGCCTTCAATACATACTTCCAGATTTAGTTTCTGCGGAGTATCGATCCCTTTCAGATTCATATCCACGCTGCCTAGTGCACAAAGGTTTCCAATAGGAATCGTTTGTGTGCCGACAGTTCCTTTGGCATACACCTTTCCGAACTTGTCTTTGATGGTATAGCTAGTTTTTGCTCCTTGCAGAGGGGCTGCACCAAAGTGAGAAACTTCGATGTCGGCATGGAATGTTTCATCATTGGCATATACAAACTTCGGAATACGGGCTAAGGGGACAGTCGGGCTGCAAAAACGTCTGAATTGCTCCGCGTTGATATATCCTTTCTCTTCAAAAAATACATCCAGTACGCCGACCAATGCCGTTCCCTGACCCGAGTAATCGTTGAGAGCCAGCAATTGGAAACCTGCATAATCGGGGGTGCGCAATGTCTTTTCAATCTCATGCTTATAACAAAGTGCCTGCAATTTGCCCGAAGCCATCATAAAATCATAACTTTGACCTCCCATGTGGTTATCATTCAGAATATCCCTGAAAATCTCAAAGTTCTTCGCCTTGTTGACTCCGGTATATTTGCGGATTTCGTTGAAATTCGGGAATACGCACCATTGACCTGTTTCATGTGATACATACGGTTGTTTCACGGTGTCTATCCTTGCACGATAATCCGATTTGCTTTCCGGTTGCGCACCTGCCCAACTCAAACCGCGTGCTCCGGCTTTCACATGGTATTCATTGTGAGGTTGCCACTGCCAGCTGTTTCCTACAGAAGCTCCTGTGTATACACGACGCGGATCTGTCGCTTTCCAATAATCGACAAACTTGCTCACCCATGCCACCCAGCGTCCGGAAGGTTCGTTACCACAAGCCAGCATACAGTAAGATGCATAGTTTCCGTATTTTTTAGTCAGGGCAATTGTTTCGTCCATCAGATATTTGTCAATTGGCTGACCGTTACCCAGTCTTGGTCCGTGATTCGGCCAACTCGGACCTTCCGGTTGCAGATAGAAACCGACCAGATCGGCTGCGATAAAAGCAGCTTCCGGCGGGCAGAAAGAATGAAAACGCATGTGATTCAAACCATAGTTGCGGCAAATGCGAAACACCCGCTCCCAGGAAGCTACGTCCATCGGAGCATAACCGGTCAATGGGAAATCACAGTTTTCCACTGTGCCGCGAAGCATTGTTTTGCGACCATTGACGTAGAACCATTTTCCTTCTATCTTGAAATCGCGCATTCCAAATTGTACCTGTTTGATGTCGGACTGTTTACCGTTGGTCAATTTTGCCGTCAGTTTATACAGTACAGGATTGAACTCATCCCATGTGAGGAAATTTTTTCCCATAGGAAGTTCCATCTCTATTGCATTGTCTCCCGGACGGATATGGAAGCTTTGCTGAACAGGAGCTACTTTGTGTTGAGTGTCCGTATTGAAACTTTCGGCAGAAAGTGTAATATCTCCTTTGGTGGAAGAGGCAGACTGTATGTTCATGCGTACCAGTGCTTTCTGATTGCTTAAATCAGGGTATATCTGGATGTCTTCAAGATGAACTTTAGGAGTGGCTTGTAATTCAATTCGTCCTACGATTCCGTTCCAGTTACCTTGGGTCTGGTCGGTGATGCTGTGAGAGTCAGGGCCTACATTGATTTCTTTGATGCGGTTGTCGATGCGGATAGTAATCAGGCAGGTTTTGCCGGGAGTAACAACCGAAGTCAGATCATACACATGAGGGACACAAAGACTGTTCTGCATACCGAGTTCCTGTTGATTGACCCATACGGTCGTTTCGATGTGCGGGCGTTCCAGGAAAAGAGTGATTCTTTCTCCTTTCCAGTTGGAAGGTATTGTAACTTTCTTTTGATACCAGGCTACCCCTACATAATGTTTGTCGGGAGTCAGGAAAAAGGGAAGCTTCACTTGTCCTTCTATTCTGTATTTCTCCATGTATGGATTGAAATAGTAAGAGCTGTCGTACAAGCTTCCGGTCCACCGGGTGCGGGCGGTTACTTCATCTCCTTTCAGCTTTTCGGGCATGGAGCCGGGGAGATTAATCTGATCATCAAGGCTTTTTTTAAACCATTGTTCCTTGGTGCCGATATCTTCCCGGTCTATCTGGAAATTCCATTTGCCGGATAAACTGAAAGAATGATTTTGCCCCGTTACGGTCAGTATAGAGGCAAATACGATGGCAATACTTACTAAAAGTTGTTTCATAATATATAGAATTGATATGTTTTTCATCTCTATTTTAAAATCTGCCGCTAAAGTAGAGCTTTTTAAGGGTTTAGTAAATAGAAAGATGTACAGATACATAGAATATTGTATCAAAATGGACATCTAAAAGCGTTCGTGTACAAAACTACATGGATTTGAAATATTGTCCATGCTCTTTATCTTTGAGGAGGTTGGGAGATACCTTATCTTTGCGGGGTAAACTTTTTAATCTTAAAAGGAACCATGAAAAAAGTAGTTGTTTGGATGGCTCTAAGTCTTTGCTCGGTAATGACAATCTTCGCCGGTGAGACTGCTTATCTCTTTTCTTATTTCATCAATGACAGTAAAGATGGATTGCATTTAGCTTATAGTTATGACGGGTTGAACTGGATGCCTTTGAATGGCGGACGGTCTTATCTGACACCTTCCGTCGGTAAAGATAAATTAATGCGAGATCCGAGTATTTGCCAGGCTCCGGACGGAACTTTCCACATGGTCTGGACTTCCAGTTGGACTGATCGGATTATCGGCCATGCTTCTTCTCGTGATTTGATTCATTGGAGTGAACAACAGGCTATTCCGGTAATGATGCACGAGCCGACTGCCCATAATTGTTGGGCACCTGAACTCTTTTATGACGAACCTTCGCAAACTTACTATATCTTTTGGGCAACTACCATCCCCGGTCGTCACAAGGAAATACCTACCAGCGAAAGCGAGAAGGGATTGAATCATCGTATTTATTATGTGACAACAAAGGACTTCTGCACTTTCTCAAAGACAAAGATGTTTTTCAACCCTGATTTCAGTGTGATTGACGCTGCTATTGTGAAAGATCCGAAGCTGGGAGACCTGATAATGATAGTCAAGAATGAAAACTCCAATCCGCCGGAAAAGAATTTGCGTGTTACGCGTACAAAAAAGATCGAAAAAGGATTTCCGACCAAAGTATCGGCGCCTATTACAGGAAAGTATTGGGCGGAAGGACCTGCTCCTCTTTTTGTCGGTGATACGCTTTATGTTTATTTCGATAAATACCGTGATCATCGTTATGGTGCCGTTCGCTCTTTAGATCATGGCGAAACATGGGAAGACGTGTCCGATCAAGTTTCTTTTCCGAGAGGTATCCGTCATGGAACGGCGTTTGCGGTAGATGCTTCCGTGGTGGAGGCATTGATAGCCAATCGTACTTATAATCCTTTAATCCCCGATAATGTGGCGGATCCTTCCGTTTCTAAGTTTGGTGATACCTATTATCTTTACGGAACCACTGATTTGGATTATGGTCTTGAACGTGCCGGAACACCTGTCGTGTGGAAGTCGAAAGATTTTGTAAACTGGAGCTTTGAGGGTTCTCATATTAGTGGTTTCGACTGGTCGAAAGGATATGAATATACGAATGATAAAGGTGAAAAGAAAAAAGGATATTTCCGGTATTGGGCTCCCGGGAGAGTGATTGAACATGATGGAAAGTTTTATTTATATGTTACCTTTGTCAAGCCCGGTGATAAGATGGGGACTTATGTGCTTGTTGCAGATCGTCCGGAGGGTCCTTTCCGGTTTACCGAAGGAAAAGGGCTTTTTGTTTCCGGAGAAGAAGTAGGTAGCCCCGCCATTATTAATGATATCGGCGGAGAGCCTTTTATTGATGATGACGGTACGGGATATATCTTTTGGCGTCGTCGGAATGCGGCACGTCTTTCTGCTGACCGGCTTCATTTGGATAGGGAACCGGTGACATTGAAAACAGCCCGTCAGGGATATTCCGAGGGACCCGTAATGTTTAAACGTAAAGGTATCTATTATTATATTTATACATTGAGCGGTCATCAGAATTATGCAAATGCATACATGATGAGCCGCGAATCTCCTCTTACAGGTTTTGTGAAACCGGAGGGCAACGATATCTTTTTGTTTTCTTCTCCCGAAAATCAAGTGTGGGGACCGGGACATGGCAATGTGTTCTACGATGAAGGAGCGGATGAGTATATCTTTCTTTATCTTGAATACGGAGATGGTGGAACCACCCGGCAGGTATATGCTAACCGGATGGAATTTAATGATGACGGAACAATTAAGACTTTAGTTCCTGATATGCGTGGAGTGGGGTACCTGACAACTCCACAAGAGAAGCGGACGAATTTGTCTTTGCAGTCACATTTTTATGCTTCCAGCGAAAAAGAACCGCGCACTTCTGTAGTCAGCATTGAAACACAGCCTAACCAACCTCTACCGGAGAAAGCCTCCGTGAAGAATTATACTCGAACGCATACTTATCAGGCTGCTCATGTAGCCGATGAGTCGAATGGAACTCGTTGGATGGCAGCCGATACGGATAGCAGTCCATTCATTACGGTGGATTTAAAAGGGATTCGCAATGTCAACGAATGTCAGTTTTACTTTACCCGCCCTACTGAAGGACATACGTGGCGGTTAGAAAAATCGATGGATGGAAAAAACTGGCGGACATGTGCCGAACAAGCTAAAGTAGAAGTGCGCTCCCCGCATTTGGCGAAGGAGATAGGGGAGGCCCGTTATCTTCGTCTTCATATCCGCAGGGGAGATGCTGGATTGTGGGAATGGAAAATCTATGAGAAATGATAATTTTGCGGAGTGCCCTGAAAGGGCTTAATTATATAGCGTAGGGCAACGCCCTACG
>OGOJ01002941.1_pt1 | contig 10163 bp, 9 predicted proteins | sample 1552601 | NCBI WGS metagenome assembly OGOJ01 (sample SAMEA2580184, study PRJEB22360) | human gut metagenome | biome: human gut; feature: human-associated habitat; material: faeces | place: Denmark | collected 2008/2010
TAACTTTTAAAATTTCCATCATTGATACATTATAATATTCTTGTTTAATGCCTCCGTTTGCCGCTATTCTGTGTGGATAATAATCATCATTTTCTTTCATTTTATTTACTAATATTTTTTTTCCAATCTGCGACGTCGAATAATTTTCAAATCCTAATTTTGCCATAGCGCGAATATAAAAATCGTAATGACTACCCAAAGCAATTTTACTACGGAGAACTCTAAAATTTCTATCTAATAATACATCCGTCACTAAAAGTTCGCCTTTATATTTATATTTTAAAGCATATTGAATTGCTATGTAATGACTTCTAATAATTTGTCTAGAAAAAAGCACCTCCGAAGAGATGCTTTTCTTAAGATATTCTAACAATATTCAAATAAGCATTAGTACCATTAGCAGGTGTTATTGTAGCAGTAGTAGAAGACTTAATACTTAATCCTATTTCATCACCAACAGCAAATGAATTAATAGTACTACTGTTAAAATCTGTATTGTCATTAGCGGTTACAGTTTTAACAATTGAAGTACCACCTATAGCATTAGCATTTTGATTTACCTCAACAGTCAATGTAGCATTAGTACTTGAACTTCCAGAAAAACCATATTCTACTAAATAAACTCCATTTTCTGTTATTGTAAGAGTATTTTGTGTAGCAGTTGTAATATTGTTAGTAGGACCATTATTACCAAGTGGAATATTTTGAGCAATATTAGTTTCTAAAGAAATATTATCTGTGCTAGTATTGTATTTACGACCATAAGTTTCAATAGCGGTAGGTCCTGCTGGACCTGTTGGCCCTGTTGGCCCTGTTGGTCCTGTTGGTCCTGTTGGTCCCTGTATTCCTTGAAGACCTTGTGGTCCAGTTGGCCCCGTTGGGCCCTCTATTCCAGGTATTCCTTGAGGACCTTGCGGTCCAGTTGGCCCCGTTGGGCCCTCTATTCCAGGTATTCCTTGAGGACCAATTGGACCTGTTTCACCCCTTGGTATATTAAAATTTAAAATAACGTTATCATTAGTACCTACATTAGTAACACTAGCATTAGTACCAGGATCAGTAGTAGTAGTTACTCCTACAGCGATACTAGCAGGGCCTTGCGGTCCTGCTGGACCTGTTGGACCTGTTGGCCCAGTTGGGCCTACAATAACTGGAATACAATTACAATGTTTACCACAATCTAAAATTTTTTTAATTTTATTATCAAAACAATTATTATTCATCATAATCTCCTTTCAATTTATTTTATGAAAGAAGATAAAAATATTATTTACTATTGTCTAAATATAATAAAAGATGTAACTATAAATTACATCTAATTATATATATTTCCAAATTTAGATATTGGCCAAATACGATATACTGCTTTACCTAAAATATCTTTTTCATCTATAAGACCAATCATTCTACTATCTTTTGATATTGGTCTATTATCTCCTAATACTAAGTATTTACCTTTAGGAATACTATTACAAGAACATATTTCTTCTAAGTTAAAATCATTAGTCTTTCTAAAATCAAAGTTTTCTTCTAATACTTTATCATTTACATATAATTTATTATTCTTATAACTAATATGTTCTCCAGGTAGACCTATTATTCTTTTAATAATCTCTTCTTTACCTTCTTTAATTACAATGATATCAAATCTTTTAATATTAGTAATATTATAACCAATCTTTCTTTCTAATAATAATTCACCATTATGTAAATTAGGTTTCATTGAGTCTCCACTTACAATAACTGGAGTAACAATAAAAGTTCTAATTAAGATAACTCCACCCAATATTAAAGCATATGGTAATAATTCTTTAATTATATTTTTCATTTTCCACCTCTAAACAAAAAGACAATAGCTAAGCTATTATCTTCTTTCTTTAATATTATACTTACTCTTTCTGTCTCTTAAGAAATATAATTTAGCTCTTCTAACTTTACCTGGTTTAACAATCTTAATATAAGCAACCTTATTAGAATGTACATGGAAAGTTTTTTCTACTCCAATACCAGAGTACTCTCCTCTTACAGTGAAAGTTTCAGATACTCCTTTACCTTTTCTTGCAATAACTGTACCTTTAAAGTCTTGGACTCTTTCTTTAGATTTTCCACCTTTAGTTTCAGTAATAATACATCCTACTATAACAGAATCTCCTACTCTGAATTCAGGTAAATCTTTTTTCATTTGACTAGCAGTTATTTTTTCAATAATGTCCATCGTATATACACTTCCTTTCTTTTTCAGATAATCACTATATATTTATATAGGCGGATTATCCCATAACGAATATAATTGTACCATATATTATATTAAATTACAACTATTTTTATGTATTTTTTATATTTTATTCCAAGAAAGTCTATGTCTTTCTTGGTTATGACTAGCTTATAATCTAGTCATAAATAATTATTAGATATTATATTCACAGTGAAATACTTTCTAACCTATATTTTAATATTAGAAAGAAAATAACTAGTATCTTCTTTTCTGATATAAACTATTTATTCCATCTAGCATTAAATTTATCTATTTGACTTGTTCCTGGAATTAATGTTCTTACTTTAGGTGAATTTTCTTCAGTTATTTTTTCTGTGTTTATACTTGAATATCCTTTAAAATAGTAAACATTTTCATTAACTGGAACAAAAGAACTATACATAGGGATTAATTGTTTTAAGATTAAGCGATCAAAACTACCTTTATCGAATGATAGTTCCATATCAAGAATACTAGGATAACTTATATCTTTGGTAAATATATCACATAATGGAGGAACATTTATTCCGATATAACGTGATTGCTGAGCGAAACTTTTTATTCGATAGAAATGGGAATGACCATAAAGTACTATTTTACTTCTTTTATCTGTATTAAGAGAACTATCAACATATGGGTGACTAAGTACAATTGCTTCGTTCTTAACATTAATTAATCCTTCACAATAACCAATTGTAACTAGATCATGACGATAATTATTTAGTATTGTCATAAGATTTTGACCATAAACTTTTAATGGACTAATATCATGGTTTCCTAAAATGATAAAATTTAAAATGTTTTTCTCAAAAGGATATTTTTCTAATAAATAACTGACTCTATCTTCACTTGGTGTTTTACCTTGATTAGCTATATTATCTAGTAAATCACCACAGTTAAAGATAATATGTATTCCTTTTTGTACACAATAATTATAAGCGTCTTCGAGTAAATCTAATCTTTCTTTTTCACTACCAATATGAGTATCAGAAATTACTACTGCTCTTAATGTTTCATCGTTTTGTGACATCAATAAATTTACTTCATTAGTAGGTGGTATGGTATATCGAAGTTCTGGTATATATATTATATCACCATTTGAATAATAACTTCTTTTGAAATCATATCCACTATTTTTTATCATTGTTAGATAATTAAATATTTTTTTATGTGAAATATGTAATGTTTCACTTATTTCATTTAAGTTCTTTCCTTCGTTAATAAGTTTTAATAATTGTATTGTTAAATCTGACATTATAATTCCCCCTTAAAGTGCTTTATATGATAACACAATTTTAGTTTGAAGTCAAATTAAAAGAAGCATAGTATTTTATGCTTCTTGTTTTTTCATAACATAGTAAGTAACTAGTCCTACGGAAATTATTCCTATTACAACTATATATAATATGAAGCTACCTGTTTTTACTTCTTCAGGTGCTGGTGTATTGGTAAATACAATTAGATTACCATCTACATCTTTTTTATCCATTTTTACCTTACCATCTTCAGTAACTATAAATTCTATTATAGTATCAGATAATTCATAACCATCTGGTGCAATTGTTTCAGTAAGATAGTAAGTACCTGCGGCTAAATGGAAACTTTTTTCTTTAGTAGTAGAAGTCCATTCTAAATCATTTCCATCTAGGTCTTTTACTAATTTTCCTTCTTTATCTGTTATTTTTAGTTTAGCTCCTGGTAGTTCAGTCTTTCCATTAATACTCTTTTTAGATATATAAACCATGATTGGTTTGTTTTGCATAACTAATGGTGTTGTTGCTTCTTTTCCCTCTATTGTTACTTTACCTTCAGCAGTAACTGTAAATTCTATTTTTTCAGTAGATTTAATATATCCACTAGGAGCAATACTCTCCTCTAAAGTATAAGTACCAGGTGCTAGTTGGAATGTTTCTGGTATAGTAGTAGAAACCCATTTTTTCACTATATTATTACCTTGTTTAATAACTAAGGTAGCACCAGGAAGTTCTTTAGAAAATGTTATATCTTGTTTTGATATTGTTACATTTGTTAATGTTACATTTAAATCAATAGCATCAGATATTGTCTTTGTTTCTGATTGTGGTTTGTAATGAAGTACATTTTGTATTCCGGTATCTCCAGTACCAGGTGTACAATTATAAATGTCACCAATATATCTTATATAATTTCCATTAGCAGTTAATTTTATGGTACTAGTTTTTGTTATATTACTTGCTGGCACTTTTACATATACTTTAGTTCCACTTTCAAATGATGTATTTCCACTAGTAGCATTAACATCACTTGTAACAAAGGCACCATTTACACCACTTACACTTACTGATATATTACCTGATAAATTGGTTCCTCCTAAATTGATTTTACTACTAACATAGTATTTTCTATCACTAGTAAGACTCATGGTCTTGCTTCCTTCAATTGTTAAAGCAATATCATACTTTTTATTTTTGTATGTATCAGCAGCATTTATCATACTTTGAATAGCTTTAGAAATTGAATCACGGTTATAGTCAAAACCAGTAAATAAATCAGGACCAGGTTCGGTATAACGCCAAACTACCATTTGTTTGATAAAGAATTTATCTTGTTCTGTTGTATTAAAATCTGCTGGCGCATTTTTAAGTTCTTGATTTAATACATATAATAATTCTTCTTTATTCTTGGTTATTTTATTATTACAATTCCATGTGTAATCCATACCCGGATTGCCTAATGCATATTGTGAACAATATAATATTTCTCCTGTTGTTGCTTTTTTTACGTGAGCAGATATATCCCCAACTGAAGTACCAAGGTCTTTAGTGATAACATTACCATTTGGGCTATCATCTATTTTAATACTTACATCTTCGGCTAAAACAGTAGTACTAGATATTAAGAATATCCCTAACATAAAAATTAATAAATTTAATATTTTTTTACTCCTCATTTTCTTATCCTCCTATGATTAAATGTTATCATAAAATTAATTTTTTTTCAATACTTTTCATACAATTAATTATGAAATATATTATTCATAGAGGTATAACCTCAAAAGATATTAAAGAAAATTCTTATACTGCTATTAAGAAGGCCCTTAAAGACAAAGAAAGTATAGGAGTAGAATTCGATATAAGATTAACTAAAGATCACAAAATAGTTTTATCTCATAATTCTCTTATTAATTTAAATGTTATTGAAGAAACCAACTATAGTGATTTAATTAAAAATAATTATCTAACTACTTTAGATAAGATTCTTGATATTGATACTAATAAAATATTTTTAATTGATATTAAAACTAATAATAACTATAAAGTATTTTCTGATATTCTTATGAATACTATTAATAAATATAATAAAAATATTTATTTAGCCTCTTTTGATAAAAATATTATTAAGTATATCAAAAGTAAATATAAGAAGGGAATAATTACACTACTTTATAGAAGAAATAATTATAATTTTATTATTACTAATTATAAATTAATAAGTAATAATAAAATAAAGAAGATTAAAGATAAAGAAATATTTTTATGGACTATTCATAATAATAATGAATTAGAAGAAATTAAAAATAAGTTTAGTAATATAGATGACTATTACATAATAAAAGATAAGAAGGAATAAACTATTCCTTCACTTCAACATAATCACCAGAATCTAAGTAAATAATTCCTTTTTTACCTTCTAATCCTGAATATATACTATTATATTTATTTATCTTTGTTATTTTAGGTAATGTTATATATACTAGATTACCATCATTCATTTTTAAAGAAAATCTTTCACTATCTACTTCATTAGGTACATAACTAATTTCCGATATCTTAAGTAAGACATCATTATCTACTAATGAGAACTTTTTAATAAATTTTTCTTTTATACTAGTAATATCTCCAATTAATATAGGAGCACTCATTACATTATAATTATTATCTACTAGTAATCCATCTTCTAATAAGAGTTTATCATTATATAAAGCAAGTACTTTCTTTTCAGTAACATAAATATATACTTTGCCCCATATTTTTTTTTGAACTTTTATTTCTTTAATATAATTATTTTCCATTAATTTATCTTTGATATTACTACCTAAAGTAGTAATAAAAGATGGATAATTACCAATACCAGAAATATCAATAATTTCTTTATCAGATAATATATTATTACCTACTATATAAATATTAGTAATTGGTAATCTTTTAATATAAAGAAAAGATAATACTAGTATACCCATAATTAATATAGTTACAAGTATCTTCTTTACTTTTAATCTTCTTTTTTTAACCTTAACCTTTATTTTCTTTTTTTCTGGCATAATATCACCTTATTATTTCTTGTTCTAATATTAAATCTATATCATAAATTATTTTAATTCTTTCTTTAATATAATCAATTAACATAATAATATCTTCGTAAGTAGCAGTACCATTATTAATTATAAAATTAGCATGTTTATCACTAATCATAGCCCCACCATGAATGTATCCTTTAAGACCAGCATCTTCAATTAACTTACCAGCCGACATACCAGGTGGATTTCTAAATACCGAACCAGCACTAGGTTTATCTAATGGTTGTGATACTACTCTTCTATTTTTTCGATCATTCATTACTTCTTTTATCTCATCTTTATCTTTATATTTCATTTCAAAAGTAGTCTCTATACAAATATAATCTTTATTTCTTTTAAGAAAAGAATCACGGTAAGTATATTCTAATTCTTCTTTATTTAAAGTAATTATTTTTAAATCAGGATCTATTACTTTTACTTCTTTTACTACCATAGACATATCTTCATTATATGCACCAGCATTCATCGAGGTACTAGCTCCAACCATACCAGGTATACCACCAGCAAAAGCTAAACCATCTAAATTATTTTTCATACATTCATTAGCTAGTTTAATAAGAGGTACGCCTGCTTCTGCTACTACAATATTATCATTAATAGTAATATTATTTAATTTATCTAGTTTAACAACAACATCAAAGCAAGGCTTAGCAAGAATTACATTAGAGCCTCCTCCTAAGATAATATAATTAATTCTATTTTGTCTTAAGTAATCTAATAGTTCTACTAATTCATTTATATCTTTAGGAAATATTAAATAATCAGCATAACATTCTAAACGATAAGTATTATATTTTTTTAAATTAACATTCTTATAATACTCATAATTCTTAATAAAATTTTCTATCATTTATAATCAAATCCTTTAAAATATTATATATTCTTGTACTACTATCTTTAATACCAATCTTCTTTAAATTATCTTTAATATCTTTAATCTTATCTTTATCATTTAATGTCTTATCTATTAATTCTATTAAACTTCTATCAGTCATATCTTTTTCTTCTAACATAATACCAGCATTTTGATCTACTAAATCTTTAGCATTTTTATATTGATGGTTATTAGCTACATATGGACTTGGTATAAATATAGCGGGTACTCCTAAAGCTGTTATTTCACTCATAGTAGAAGCTCCTGCTCTTGTTACCATTAAATCTGTAATCTTCATAACTGAAGGCATTTCATAGATAAATGGTACTACTTTAACATTATCTGGTACTCTTCTTTCTTTTACTCTTTCATAATAACTATTACCAGTAACTATTATTACACTATAGTTTTTATTTCTAAATTTATCTACGAAACTAAATATTCGATCATTAACACTTCTACTACCAAGTGAACCCATTACTATTAATACTAATTTTTTATCTTTATCTACGCCTAATTTTTCTTTAGTAGTAGCCTTAATACTAAGCGCTTTCTCACTACAAGGATTACCAGTAAGTATAGCTTTACCTTTAGGAAAATCTTTTATAGTACTTTCAAAAGATACTCCTACCTTATCAGTATATCTAGATAAAAATTTATTAGCCAGTCCTACAACACTATTTTGTTCATGTATAAATGTTCTTTTACCTAACTTTTTAGCAGCATATATAACAGGAGCAGTTACATAACCACCACACCCTATTACGATATCTGGATCAAAATCTTTTATTATTTCTTTGGCCCTTTTAATAGCGGATATAAAACAAGTAACTGTTTTAATATTATCTAAAGTTAATTTTCTTTTTAATCCTTTTACTTCTAATGCTTCATATTTATAACCTAAACTAGGTATTAAATCTTTTTCCATTCTATCAGTAGTTCCTATATATAATATTTCACTATCTGGTTCTTCTTCTTTTATTTTATTAATTATAGCTAAAGCAGGATATATATGTCCTCCTGTACCTCCAGCAGATATTATTACTCTCACTATATCACTCTCCTACTTCATTATATCAAAATAATTAAAAAAAAGATATATTTATATTAAAATATATGCTTTTTTATATGTTTTTATTATATTTTATATTATGAAATGCCTAGGTCATTTCATATTACTTATAGCCTATTATCATAGTCTATAAGTAAATAGTTATAAGCTATTATATTCACAGTGAAGTACTTTCTAACTAAGATAATTCCAAATAAAAAGACTATAAAAAATTACTAATATTTCTATTAGTTATTTCATAGTCTTTATCTATATTATTATTTATTATACTTAGGTTAGAATTTTGAGTCCCCCCCCCTAATTAACTTGTAGTTAACTTCTGCAAATAATACTTTTTCCATAAGAGGGGCCTCCTTTCTTGTTGATTTGCGAATTATTTGGGATCTTTTTCGTAAATCTTCTTATCTCTTACCTATGTATAAATCATATCATAAAGTTTTAAATAATTCAATATAAATATTGATATTTTTATTAAAATTTGGTACAATGTATACGGAAAGAAAAATTTATCCATAATAAAAATGGGTAACGCCTTATTCTCAAAAGGTGTTCTCTCCATTGTTTTATCAATGAAGCACCCCCTGAAGGGTGCTCATTTTTTATCTATGGTTACAACTATCAATTAAGTATAGTGTAACTAAAGTAAGCCATATTATTAGTATGACTTCATTCACTTACTAAAACCCCCATTTCTGTTTGTTTTTTCAGCATAGCATCACTCCTCCCTTAAAAGATTTAAAAAAGGAGAGAACAACCCTATCGGTATTACCGCATAGACATTATATATTATTTTAACTATTAAAGTCAATGAAAATATGACTATTTTTTTATTATCTTTATAAAGTCTTTATTTGCAAGTATTTACAAGGTTTTGGCATATAATACAAATGTACACAAAAATATTTCATAAGTGAGATTATAAGCTCACTTATGCCTCTTAAGACCTAGGCTTAAGAGGATAAAGAAAAAGCAAACACATTCTTTTAGTGTCTACTTTTTATTGACAAGTTCAAACAAAACTATTTCTTTAATAAATCTTTTCTAGATAAGTTAAGTTTACCCTTCTTATCATATCCAGTAGCTATAGCAATAACTTCATCTCCAACTTTAAATAAATCACTAGGTTTATCTACTCTCTTGGTATCAAGCTGAGATACATGAATTAATCCTTCACATCCAGGCCATAATTCAACAAATATACCAAAATCCTCTACATTAACTACCTTACAAGTATAAGTTTTACCAATTTCTACTTCTCTAGCAATATTTTTAATTCTTTCAGCAGTCTTATTAATAATATCTCTATCAGTATGATAAATAATAACTCTACCATCATCTTCAAGATCTACTTTAACAGCATTAATATCATTAACAGTATTAACATTACTACATTCTAAAATAATCTTTGTAATCATTTCTCCACCACGACCAATAACATCTTTAATCTTATCTGGATTAATCATAAATACCTCAGTCTTAGGAGCATACTTAGATACATCTTCTCTTGGTTTAGCTATTTGTTTCTCAATAACATCTAATATTTCAAATCTAGCTTTCTTAGCTTGAGCTAAAGCTTCTTTTAATATTTCTCTATTGATACCATCAATCTTAATATCCATTTGAAGTG